>Ga0256404_1001333_pt1 | contig 60764 bp, 49 predicted proteins | sample RumenRJG_01DNA_FD_185990 | JGI IMG/M metagenome (GOLD analysis project Ga0256404, IMG submission 185990) | Bovine rumen microbial communities from Lethbridge, Alberta, Canada - RJG_01 | ecosystem: Host-associated > Mammals > Digestive system > Stomach > Rumen | place: Canada: Alberta | collected...
CGGACGCAGACATCCGTCCGACGGAAAAGCGAAAGTGCCCTGCGGCGAAGCTGCAGGATCCACCAGAGCTGATGCCCGTGAACAGAGGAGACGCTATATCCCAAGGGCCATGGCTGTGGCGTAAGCCACAGGCCGGAAGCGACCGAAGGTGATGCTCTTCGCAGGAATAAGCGATGCCTTTTTCCTGCTATTGGAATCCCACGGTTTTAACCGTGGGAGGATGTCAATTAATAGCTGCCCGCACAAAGCGCAGTACAAAAAGATTATTGGGCTCTTCCGCGTGGAAGATGCCGGTATTATCGAATGCAGCGGTGACAATAACAAGAGCGAAGCAGCCCTTGCGAAAGTGGAGACGTTCTGAAAATCCCTGTGAGACCACATGCTTGGATCCTGCTGCTTGTAATTTCCCTGGATTTGTTCTACACTTATACTACTTTACAAGAAAGGCACTTTGTGCAAAGAGGAGTTCCAATGAGATTCTGATGATCATGGTTTAAGTTGACACGAGATTTTAGACCCGGCAGCGGGCTTCTTTGTGTATGCTTAAATTGAATCATCGCTTTTTCTGCATCCTCGTTTGCGGTGTACCGTAATAGGGTCTGTTTGTGGCGAGTCTGTTTTTGCATACGCATAGACAGGCTCTTTTTCGATCCGGGCAGAAAGGACACCTCCATGGCACAGATCAGTGTTACAAATCTTACTTTCGGATATGACGGAAGCTTCGACTATATTTTTGAAAACGTATCTTTTTCCGTGGATACTGACTGGAAACTTGGCTTTATAGGCAGGAACGGAAAAGGAAAGACGACATTCCTGAACCTGCTGCTCGGGAAATATGAGTATACCGGAAGTATTTCGGCAAATGTCGTATTTGACTATTTTCCTTATAAAGTTGCTCCCGAGGACATCGAAAAAAACGCAGATGATCTTATGGACACGTGGAAGCCCGGCGTCGAGAGCTGGCGCGTTTTGTGTGAACTACCGCAGCTTTCGCTGGATCCGGAGATCCTGTACCGGCCTTTTAGTACACTCAGTTTCGGCGAGCGCACTAAGGTAATGCTTGCTGTGCTGTTCTCGGGAGAAAACGATTTTCTGCTGATCGATGAGCCGACAAACCATTTGGACATGGCATCCAGAGAGATTGTTAAGGGATACCTTGCCGGAAAGAAAGGTTTTATTCTTGTATCCCACGACAGAGATCTTCTGGATGCTTGCGTCGACCATGTGCTTGTTCTTAACCGTGCCACCATTGAAGTGCAAAAAGGAAACTTTTCGAGCTGGTGGGAGAACAAGCAACGGGCAGATGCTTTCTCAAAAGTGGAAAATGAGAAACACCTTAAGGAGATAGGAAAGCTAAAGACTGCCGCTGACCGTGCGGCAAGATGGGCTGATAAGAACGAGGGGACAAAGATCGGATTTGACCCGGTCAAAGAGCATGACCGGTCAAGCTCAGCCAGGGCCTACATCGGCGCGAAGACGAAGAAGATGCAGCGCCGGGTCAAGTCATTCGAAAACCGTATCGGGCGTGAAATAGATGAAAAAGAAGGTCTTCTGAAAGATCTGGAAGAGCCTGTGGGTCTGAAGATCATGCCTCTCAGGCATCACAAACAGCGGCTGGTCGAGTGCCGGGAGTTTTCCCTGAAATATAAAAAAGGCGCAGGCCATGTATTCAAAAACCTCAACTTTCAAGTGGCACAGGGTGAGCGCGTCTTCATAAGCGGGGAGAACGGAAGCGGGAAATCAAGCCTGATCAATGCGATACTTGAGAAGGTGAAACACGCGGCGCAGAACTGTGCGGAACAGTCGGAACTTGAAACAACCGGTGAGCTTAATGTTGCTGCGGGAATTGTTATTTCTTACGTCAGTCAGGACACATCCCATCTTAAGGGAAGCCTCAGGGAACATGCGGTTCGAAACGGCCTCGATTATACGCTGCTCCTCACTCTTTTGAGGCAATTGGATCTAGAACGGGCACAGTTTGATAAGGATATCGAAGAGTATTCAGACGGACAGAAGAAAAAAGTACTCCTAGCATCGAGCCTGCTCACGCCTGCACATCTCTACATCTGGGACGAGCCGCTGAACTACATAGATGTATTCTCGCGAATGCAGATAGAAGCGCTGATCGAACAGTACAAGCCGACTATGCTTATTGTTGAACACGACGTGCGGTTCAGGGAGAAACTGGCGATGAAGGAAGTAAGGCTGTAGTGACATCGTCCCGGCTTTTGTTTTTTTCATGAGGGGCACTTTCAGATCCAGTGTGAATACGGAATCGGGGAAGAGGCATGCGGAGAACAGGTATGCATTAAGACTGGGAAAACTCCTGTGATCGCAATATATAAGGTTAAAGCAACAAAGCGCCGGGGCATTCCCGACGCTTTGTTTTACTAATACTTATGCTTCTTATGCCGTCATCTCGTTACGGCGGATGACCTCTTCCTTCTCAGTCTCGTTGTTCCGGATCACAACATATGCTGCCACACCGGGTCTGCTTGTGAGCTTACGGGCATGTTCCAATGCCCGTTTGTAACTGGGTGTCCACATCTTCCCGATGGTGTCTCCAGCATTCCGGAAGGCCGTAATATCGAACCCCGTCCAGTTGAACTCATCTCTGTGCTTGTCGATATACTCAAGAAGTGCATAGACAAATTCTGCACCAAGCATCGCCATCTTTTTATAGGCTTCCTTGTCAGTCTGCAATGTCTTAAAAGTCCCGAGCCTGAGTTCAGGCTTTGGAGTACTGAAGACCCTTGCACATTCACCAGCCTCAAGCCGGATGTCCATATAGATCCCCTCACATGCGCCGTGCACAATATGGGGTACAACATCGAACTCCTCTGCCAGAATAAGTTCCGAGGCACTTCCTGCGGAGCTGTAGTCCAGAATATCATCCGGGATCAGTCCCTCCTTTTCAAGTTCCTCTTTGATCATGAAAAACAGCTCGCGTGCGTTCCACTTCTTTCTCTTCAACCTATCCATTTGTTTCCTCCTTTTTTCGGCGTGAAGCCATCTGTATGACTCCGGTTTTCTGATTACATAACGGATATAGAAGATAGTCTTTTTTATAAGAAAACAGTGGACACATTTTGCAACATGACAAAAGCGCCGGTCTCCCGGCGCCTTGCTCTTTCTCATATCCTTCTAAAGCCACCTCCGAACAACAGTCCAACCATCACGATCAGCAGCCAGGTATGGCTGAACCCGCCAAACAGCACTGCCAGCACAAACAACAGCGGGCAGAACCAGAACAGGCCAAGCCCGAAGAAGAACTTCGTGGCTCCCCATGCCAAACGGATCCCGATGCTGATCACACCGGCAAGAAGCATTATCATTAAGATCAGAACACTAAGTGTCAGCATTGTCCTTTCCTCCTTATCAATGATCAATCCGCTTACACTACATCGGCCCATCGTCTCAGTGAAAAAACCTATTACCTATAGTTCCTTAATTGTCTGAGCACACTTTCAACGCGGAAGATCGCATCATCGATCCTGTCCTGTGCCTGCCGGATTTTGCTTTGTACCAAGATGTCAGCCAGGAACCCGTCGAAGAAAAAATCCGCAAAAGTAAGGAAATCTCCGATCTCGATATTCAGTCCCTGAAGATCCCGGATATCAGTCAGTTCCTTGCTGAACCGGTCCAGGTCTGGCTTCGCCCTGTTCAGGCTCTGCCTGGCGTTATCGATCTTGACGTGCTTCACAAGTCCGCTGATCGATCTTCCTCCGAGCAGGTCAAGCAGCCCCCAGTTCCGGGCGCTTCCAAGACTCTCGCTCGCATCCTGCAGCGAAACCAGCGCTCTCTCGCCGGCTTCTATCGCTTCCCGGACTTCAATATTTCTGTTATACATGTCTCACTCCTATTCTGCGGACCGTTTCCGCTGGTGTTATTGTATCGTCAACTTATTCTTTTCCTGCTCCCGCTTCCGCAATAAAAAAAGACTTTTATCATAGCTTCTGCCTTGATAAAAGTCTTGCGGTCTCACTAGATACGAATGCTTCTTCCTGCATCGTATTGACGGTTTCTAGATCGGCATTACTGCCGTTCCGCTACTCCCTTTTGTTGATGCTATATTAGCACTTTTGAGCGGATTGTCCATTAAAGAAAAAATAAGAATTCGTTAAAGCTAAATTGAGTGTTGAGGGAATCTGTCAGCCGGAAGCTACCCTTCCCGTTTATGGTCTACAGTTAGCCCTTTAATAGGTACACAAAGTCCATATAATAGTCTCTAATCTGCTCTTTGGTATAATCCAATTCATGATCCCCAAGGTAGTCCTCTAGGATTACCCTACCCATCTTTATTTCTGGAATCACTGTTATGTTCTTAGGATCATCTATGGTCAGGTCGATATACTTTAATGCTTTATCAATAAAAACCCTTTTCTTTCGGCTGTCTTTGTCAAAGCGAACCGCTCTCTTAACCTCGTTTCCAATATTCACCATTTGCTCAGGAAGGCTAAGATCAAACCATCTTTCTTTTATAGCTGTATCCATCTTGTTATCACCTCCGTGGCTTGTTTTTCTATCGCAGGATCTAATATACTCATCCCGCCCCTTGGATATCCATGGATCTGATTGTTATGGATATTGATCAGTGAATCATACTCCAAAATGTCCTCAATCTCTTCGTTCTCCAGCCAAAGATTAAACCCCCACATATCCTCTTCTTTGGAACCCTGTGTTTCTCTCAGATAATCTGCCAGTTGATAATGCATATCTGCGTCCAGCGCGACATACCCTTTTTCTACGTCAACCACTCCTTTAACAAAGCCGTTCTGAAAATCGTTAATAGCAAGCACTTCTTCCTTTGTGTATACATGATCAAGTATTATCATCTGATATTCCTTCCAAGTTTCTATGGGTAGTTTTTAATCGATTCTGTGTCATCTTCTGAATTCTATTCTATCATAATAATTATTTTAAACACCATGTGTTTGCATGGCCAGCCATTTATTCTTTCATCCTTTCTTCCCCTCTCTATACAGGGCATCCAGCCTCTCATGCTCTTCATACATATGCCTGAGCATCAGCCCGTAACGGTTTTCCGCTGTGCACATCTCCGCAGCTGCCTTCGCTTTCTCAAAGATCTCCGGATATGAAAGAATCTCTTCTATATATATGTTCTGCCCGCTTTGCTCTGTGCCGTGGACATCACCTGGACCGCGCAGCTTATAGTCCTCTTCCGCGATCTCAAAGCCATCCGATGTCTTCTCCATGGCGGTGATCCGTGGGTTCTCCCTGTCTGCAGTAATCAGCACACAGTAGGACTTGTGATCCTTCCGTCCGACCCTTCCACGTAGCTGGTGGAGCTGGGAAAGGCCAAAACGCTCCGCCTGCTCGATCGCGATGACTGTCGCGTTGGGGACGTTCACACCCACTTCGATCACGGTCGTCGCCACCAGGATGTGCGCGTCGCCGTTCTTGAAGCTGTCGATCGCTTCCGTGAACTCATCGTCCTTCATGCGTCCGTTTGCCAGAGCGACCCTGTAACCCATCGGTGCAAAGTGCTCTTCATACCTTTTCGCAACAGTGTTGACGCCGATAAGGCCCGCATCCTCATTATCGTCTATAGCCGGGGCTACCACATAGCACTGCCTCCCCATCTCCAGCTGGCCCTTCATGAACTTGAAGACCGGAGCGTCGGTGCTACAGGATGCTGTCTGGATGGGGATCCTCCCTGCAGGTTTCTTGATGATACGCTGGATGTCCTTGCTGCTGTATACTGACATCGTGAGCGACCGCGGGATGGGTGTCGCTGACATCTCGATGGTATGGACTCCCGGAAGGGCCTTGTCATAAAGCGCCACCTTCTGGTCCACGCCGAATTCCTGTTCCTCATCATAAATGATGAGCCCTAGCTTTTTATATGTCACGTCCTTCCCAAAGCAGGAATGTGTCCCGACGACTACCTGTATCTCCCCGCTCTCGATCTGCCTTAAGTCTTCTTTTCTTGCCCTCTTCTCTTCTGCTGTCTTTGCGCTGCTTGACAGAAATGCACACCTCAGGCCGCATAACCCACAATATGCGCTGATCTCCTCATAATGCTGCCTTGCCAGTACTGTCTTCGGAGCGGTGATCACTGCCTGGTAGCCGTTCCCCGCCGCGAGCATGATCATCGCGGCTGCCACCAGTGTCTTCCCGCATCCGACATCGCCTTCGACCAGAGCATTCAGGCGCTTTCCGGAAGCTGAAGTTTCCGCCATTGACCGGATCACGTCCATCTGTCCCCCGCCGGTCACATCATTTTTCCTGTTTTCTTCCCTTTCCCGCGGAGTAAGCTCCGTGAGCCTGAAAGGCAGACACTCCGCGAGAAACCGGTCCATGAGCGAACGGTCAGTCAACTTGATATCGGAATCATCCGGGAGCCTGCCTTCCATCTCCTTAAGCTGCATGGCAAACCAGAGGAGGTCGTAGAATACAAACTGCCGGGTGGCAGCCTCGATGTCTTCCGGTGTCTGCGGATGGTGCATCATATTTAGGGCATCCCTGAACGGCTTCATACCGCACTCTTTCCTTACCACATCCTCCAGAACTTCACCCTGCAGCTGCAGGAGCTGTTCCAGCCATGAGCGGAAGTCCTCGTCTTTGAACCCGCCGATCTTAGGATAGATCCGAACGATCTCATTTTTAAAAAGGACCGGGAGCTCTACAGCTGCGTCAGTAACAGAAATTCCATACTGCGGGTCTTTACTGATCTTACCTGTGACGACCACATCTTTTTTCAGGTATTCTTCCGAATACTTTTTCTCAAGGTAGCGTGCATAGCGGCTCACAAAAAGATCGGCCCGGAACCAGACGTCCGTGCCGTCCGGAAACGTGGATTTATTTGAAAGAAAGCTGAGCCTTAAGTAGGCACCTTTTGCCCCCTGCTTGACCTGCACCTTCATAAGACGCCCTGATACAGCTGCGTACTCACCGTCGGGGCAGTCCATTATGTCCCTGATCTCCCTGTAATCCCGGTACTTCCTGGGGAACCACCGGAGCAGGTCTTCAACCGTATGGATATGTTTCTTCTGCATCGCCGTGATGCTTCTTTTGGGTATCCCGAGTTCTGATAAATGCATGCTTGTTCTCTCCTAATTAGCTTAATTATATATGCATATGCATATATTTGCAAGTTGTCGCAGGTATAACAAAAGGATCCGGCAACAGCTGGATCCTTTTGTTGTCATAGGTCGCTCTTAATAGAAATAACGTTATATAATTATCAAAATCAACAATCTTACAAATCGTTGCGTCTGTAAATCGTTACTCTGTTGCTAATATGAGCATATCCTTTGTTTGTAATGCTGTCGAAGGAAAGAAGTTGAAGCTTTTGTAATCTATATTGCTCACGGTCAACGGAAAAAATAAGTAAATTAAAACGATTGCCCATCAGTTCATACTTCATTCTCACCTCGTTGGTCGTCCATGGCTTTGACGTATCTCCAAATACTTCAATGCACGTTTCATTATTAAATAATTCTGGAAGATACATTTTCTTTTTCCCACCATATAGGACTTTTTGAATCGTCAGCCCTGGTATGTTCTGTTCTTCCACATTAAATGCCGTATATACAAGAGCAGTTATCAGATATTGTTCTCGTCCTTGAAGATAATCAGCATCACACAATTCCTCTAAACCTCGAATACAATCTCTTGCATTACTTAATACTGTATCTATATTAACAACTATCTGATTTATCTGCTGTTCCGTCATAACGCCCTCCACAGGTTAATCTACATATGTTTATTAAAAATCCCAATTATACAGCGATATTTTATTTTCCTTAATACTCTCAGTTGACCACTTAGTCGCTCCAAAAGGTATAACCTCTCTACTAATCATCTTCTTTCCTCTTTTTAAAAAATCGATAGCCTTAGTCCATAATATTTTATCACAATAAAAATAGGCCCTCCACACGAAGGTGAAGAGCCCATTGCTCATTTCAGGCTACTCCGAACAACTCCCTGCTCTGCTTACAGAATAGCTGCCACTGCAGAAGCATCACGGATGGAGCTCATGATAGTTCCCGGCTGCTTGGCATCTCCAATCAGCCATATTTGTTTGGATGTTACGGAATCGATCTTCCGATACAGTTCATCATCCGCGACATAGCCAATCGATACGATTGCCGTATCACATGGCAGTTCGACCGTACTGCCATCTTTTTCACAGATGACCGCATTTTCTTTTACTTCTTTTACTGCTGCGCCGGTGTATGCCGGGATCTTCTTATAGATCAGCAGCTCCAGAAGCATGTCTCTGTTAGGCTGAGCGATCGGTTCTGCTGTCGCGGCTATGAGATTGTCTTTTGCCTCAACGATTGATACGTCATATCCCTGATCTTTCAGCCAGAGAGCTGTTTCAACGCCAACCTGTCCTCCACCGATTATGACAACCTTCCCTTCCGCCTTCTTCACGCCGGTCAGGACATCCGCTGCTGTAACCGCGAGATCTCCACCTGGTACAGGAAGCTTCCTCGGTTTGGAGCCGGTTGAAACGACGATACTGTCGCACGGTAATTTTTTCACGGATTCTGCATCGACCGGTGTATTCAGTTTAATCGTGACACCGTACTCCGCCAGCTGTTTCTTATACCAGGCCAGCAAGGCTCTGTCATTCTTCTTGAACTCAGGCACCTCTCCTGGAATCATAAGACCGCCCAAGTGGTCTTCCTTTTCATAAATCGTAACGTCATGGCCGCGCATTGCCGCAACACGTGCTGCTTCCATACCGGCAACACCGCCTCCGATGACTGCTATCTTCTTCGCTGCCTGTACTTTTGCATACTTTGCCGCCTGCAAGCGCTCTCCAAAGACATCGGGATTGACCGCACATGCCATCGGCATGCCGCCAAGAACTCTGGCAAGGCATCCATTGTTGCAGTAGAGGCACGGACGAATTTCATCCAGTTTTCCTTCTTTGACTTTCACCGGCCAATAAGGATCCGCCACAAACTGGCGTCCCATTGCCAGAGCATCAATCTTTCCTTCTTCGATCGCTTTTTCCGCCATGACGGGATCGCTGAGCTTGCCCGGAACGATAACCGGAATATCCAATACTTCTGCCAGTTTCGAGGCTTCTTCGATATAACATCCGTCGGGCATATACATCGGCGGATACAGCCAGTAGATACTGTCATAGGAACCCGTTCCAAAAACGACGCCGTCGTATCCTGCTTCTTCCAACTTCTTCGCAATAATCAGGGATTCTTCCATATCCCGGCCAAATTCAGTGTATTCTTCACCGGGCAGATGGCCGACTCGCTCTGCTTTCATATGAGACTTGGTGCCGATCCTGGTCGTGACCGGGAAATCTGGACCGCATGCTGCCCGGATGCCTTCGATGATCTTCGTCATGACGCGGATCCTGCCGTCGATATCGCCGCCGAATTCATCGGTACGGTGATTGAATGCTTCAATGGCGAACTGGTCACCCAGATAACCGCCCTTTACACCGTTGATATTGACACCGTCACATCCAGCAGCTTGGGAAAGAGCTGTAAGACTGACTACGGCATCAATCAGTTTATACACCTCTTCTGTTGTTAGTTCGCGGCACATCACTTCAGGATTATAGCGGTCCTTAACGGGAGATGGCGCAATGGGCTGTGTCGCATAGTATTCCGGTACTGCCGTACGTCCTGATCCGAGCTGGATCTGGAAAAAAAGTTTACATCCGTAACGATGAACGGATTCAACCAATTTTCTCGTCTGGAACAGGAATGTGTTGGGAGCTGCTCCCGGTGATTTGGCAAAGTCCGTGATCTCCAATCCGTCGTCGGGGAAGCTCGCACCAACGATGATCAGCCCAGCGCCGCCTTTGGCACGTTCCTCATAATAAGCGATCGTTTCATCAGTGAGATTCTTGTCGGCATCCAGTCTTCCATTCGGCAACATCGGTGCCATAACGATACGGTTTTTGATCTCAAGACGGTTGATAGTAAACGGTGAGTAAAGCTTGGAAAAAATAATGTCGGGCATAATCTCCTTCTCCTCTCTTCTGCTTATAAATATCATGTGCATAGTTAATGTTCCGAAAAACTGGAAGAACTTCATCCGTCCCCTGTTTTCCCAATAATCGTTACACCGTGTAGTTTTACTGATTTTATTGTACACTGAAATGGCTCGGTTAGATAGCTGTCATTTCGATGATAAGAATCGTTTCCTAGGCAGACTCTCAATAATACATTTATTTCTGCTGGCAAAAAAGGACCCACTCAGTGGATCCTTTCTTTTTGAGTTTCAGATCTTCATGACCTCAAGCCCGTGCTTCTTCAGCAGCTCCAGCGTATCAGCATGGCTTACGCACGCCAGCACCGCCATGTCGTACTCATCGCCATTTTCCTTAAGGATCGCGAGCAGTGCATCAAGAACGCCTTCGTCCATGATGCTAAGTTCGTCGAGGATGAGGATCCCGATCCCGCTGATGGAAGCGAACATCAGCATCAGCAGGAATGCCACGGCAGCTTTCTCACCGCCAGACAGCGAACGGAAGCTGACAAACTTCCCTGTCCCCTTGGGGTCCGCCTGTACGCTGACGCCTTCTTCCGAAACGAACCGGATGCTCATCCCAGGGAAGAGCTTCCCTGCCTTCTCATTGCAGGGACCTGAAAACTCGTCGAGGTAAAGTCTGGTAATCCCTTTCTTCACCTCTCCCTTCGGGGAGAACACTTCGTGGAGGGCTTCAAGCGCCTCAAGCTCCGCTTTCTTCACTTTGATCTTTTCCTCGGATTCCTTCACCTTCCGGTGGTCCTGGAGCTTGCGGAGAGTGATGCCTGTCCTGTCGATCTTCGCGCTTATCTCGGCCAGATCCGGCCCTTTTTCAGGCTTTTCCGGCAGCGACAACGTAGTTTCAAGGATCTGCTTCCTCTGCTTTTCGAGCTGTTCTCCACGGTCTACCGCGACGTTGTCGGAGTCTATCGCTTTCAGCTTCTCCTCCATTTCAAGCGCCTTGGCGGTTGCCTCCCGGCATTCCTGGTCGTGACGGTTGAAGCTCTCACAAGCCCTTTTCATCGCTTCCTTCAGTTCTCCCAGCACACTGCTCTTGTCTGTCGTGCAGAGGATGTTCTTCGAGAGCGGGCAAGTAGGCTGCCTGATCGTTTCGACCGCGTCCTTCAGGGTGTTATAATTGGCCCTGTCGAGCTTCTTGGCGGCGAGCGCGGCATGCGCTGCCTTGCGTGCCGCCAGCATCAGCTCTTCCACAGCCTGCCTTTCATCACCAGAGTGCCTTACAGCCGTGATCTTTTCGAGCTCCTCTTCTATCTGCTGGATAGCCGCCCGGTTTTTCTCCATCGCGTCCCTGACCTGCAGATAGGCGGACACCTTCTGGCTGTACACGACTGCCTCGTCCCGCTGTCTGTTAAGTTCATCCAGCCGTGACCTGAGGTTTTCTTCGTTCTCGCCTTCCGGAACATCACATCCATACAGCCTGATGACCGCCTCCTCTTCCATGATCTCCTTCTTGATCCCCTTGCGCTTCTCCATAAGGAAAGCGAAAAAGGAGTCGAGTTCCTTTGTTCCGAAATCTCCACCCGGAAGGTTGTCCTCCATGATCTTCCTCATCAGTGGAGTTGCATTGCTCACCCGGGAGATGACGGTTTCCTTGTCCATCATTTCAGGCAGGTAATTGAGGAGCAGCTCCCCAAACTGCCGGGAATCGAGTCCCTGAAGGAGCTCTGATGACGTTATGGTCTTCGCATTACTGACCGAGACACCCATCTCTTCTTCCAAGGCCCTTGTCAATTCTCCAAGAGAAGTCGTTTTTCCGTTCATGACGTACCGGGACTGTTTTCCCAGCTTCTTTATCCGGCAGTACGACCCCTTAGCAGTGTCGATCTGTACGGCAGCAGAGGTTTTCCCTTTATGGATCATCTCGCCTTCCGGTTCCAGCCCCGTCAGGGCATACCTGAGCGCGCTGATGACACTGGTCTTACCAGCGCCGTTCGGCGCTGATAGGACAGTTACCTTGTCCCTGAACTCCCAGACCTTTTTGCCCGGGATACCCATAAAGTCCATGGTGTGCAGTTTTTCTATCTTCATGTGTTTCCTCCTTATTTTCGGGTCTCAAGCTGTCGCCTTAAGGCCTGTCTGTGTCCTCACGATTGCGGTGATCACTTCTGCGATCTGCTCCGCTGACATCCCACAGCTTACGGAATAACCATCCCATGTTCCGTGGGTGCCGTTGATCCCGTTGTAAAACTTGCATCCAATGTTCCCTTCGGCCCTCCATTCGTGGAGGTTTTTGGAATAATCGTCGAGCAGGACGCTTGCATCTGCTGTACAGACATAATCGGATTTTCTCTTCCCATAAGGAACAAAGATCCTCGGGATATCGGACAGTCCTACCAGGGAAAGCCAGGCATCCTTTTCTGGTTCCGCCAGACCGTTCTGGTAGGCACACGTCAGGATGTATATATCCAAGCCTTTCTCCCGCATGAGCTTTACAGCCGCTATGGCTTCCGGCTCCGGTTCGCGTGTCAGAAAAAATCCCGGTGCATAGGTATCCTCGACAGATACCTTTGCGTCCCATTTCGCGAGGACGCCGTCCAAATCCACGAAGATCTTCACCGATTTTTCTCTTACTCCCGCTCTTCCTACCCTGTAAACAGGGCGTCCGGAATATCTTCTTGATATGAATCTGTCGTATTCCCCCTGCATGGTGCAGGAGAAGACCACGATTAAAAAGAACCCTGCTGTCATCAGCGGGATTCCCACCGCATCGGGAAGATGCGTCATTATGCAGAAATACCCGCCTACCCCGAAAAGTATCTCTCCTACAAAGAACAGGGCTACGTACGACACGACTTTTTCCAGAATATGGCTTTTCTTTCTCTTCCTTCTTTTCATGTGTTTCCTCCTTGTGCTTTATGCGGGGATGATCCTCGCGTCGAACCTCTCGCCGAAGCGGTTCCGTCTCAGGTACGCAGTATCTTCAGTCAGCACTGCGTCCTCTTCTTCCAGCTTCATCTCTCTTTTTCGCCAGTAGATCGCCCTCTTCCTGAACCCGTACTCGTCATCTTCGCTGTACGGATCCTTAAGCTCCGGCTCCCATTCCTCGGCATAATAACTGAGGTTGTCATCGCTGAAGTCTTCTCCTGCCTGCTCCTCGAACAGATCACAGAGTTTCTGTCTTGCTTTCGCCGGATCCTGGAATTTCTCATATTCCATCCCATCCTCGTCGCTCCAGGCGACTATGTACGTCTTGCCACTCATCTCAATGTGTTTCCTCCTTTTTGTATGAAATTGTTGGACTCCGGTTTTCTGGTTTCGTAACTGATATAGAGGAAACGTTTTTCTATAAGTAATCTGGAGACTGTTTTTGGGCATAAAGAAAAGACCGAAAGCTGGTGACTCCAGTTTTCGGTCTGATAGCGCTAATAGAATTCAAGTTTTCTGATGCTGTTTATTTCCTAACATATAAGTCAGCTTTTAATAGGTATGCTGTAATACATCACGAGGAATATCTTATCTGCGCAGTTCGTTATTCTCCCTCTATTCTTGATTTCATTTTCTCGATTAAAACCCAATATTCTGAATCAATAACAAACGGATCTGTGAACAAATTCAGCACAATCTTCGATGGCTTCTTTTCATTATTTCTTGCAAGCGAAATAACATCTAAAATATGTTTTTGTATTTTGGAAAACCGGGTGCCAAATTCTCCCATGGCTTCTTCTGTAGAAAAAATAGGAAGCTGATAATGGTCACCGCTCTTTATTATGTGTGGCATAAGCCTGGAATCATAGTATTCTGTCAGTTCCCTGCTAGTAATTGCATCAGGATCCTCACTTATTCTCTGTGCTATTTCGACGAGCTTTTTCTGGTCATATTCGCTCCAGGTCAATTGGCAGGGAATCCATACATAGCTATCACGGAGAATTTCAACTAAGCCTAAAAGACTCTCTTCATCACATTTCTTTTTGAATTCTGCAACCGCATCTTCAAGCATTCTCCCATCCATCAGGTCTTCCCTGGTCACTTTGGGGCTGGTCTCCACATTGGAATAGCATATTACATTTCCGTCAGCTGTTTCCTCAGCAAACACTGATATGGTGTCACCTTTGTGACAGCCAAAATCTCGATACGGTTCGTTCAACAGTGTCCCTACAACACAATTTTTCCCAATTCCTGTAATCCTGACCCAACAGCCCTCACTTCTCATCCCGTCCTTTTGCAAAAGGACTTGTACATCATCGACGTAAATCTCATGTCTGAATGGATCAAGAAAATCCATCTCGCGTGTTATCTCCACGTCCTCAGAAGCGTCATAGCCTCGTAGCATCTCTATTTTGGTCGCATACTTCTTTTTCAGGGCTTCGTCATCCTCTGTAATAATAGTGGCCTCATCTTCAGCCACCGTGCTGATTCGTATGATTGAATGCACGTTATCATTGCCATCTATAACCAGAAATCCGTCTTCGGTTTCTTTTGCCGTACCTAACACAGCAAGCGTCATACCGCATTCCTGATCCATATAGCCGTATGTCAGAATATGATCTGCCTGCTCTATCCACGGATAATCTTTAATCAGTGGCAGCAGATTCGCTTTTAGCGGAACTGCCACGAAATGATGGTAAAACTCCCTAAAGCCAGCTTCTTTATAATTCATCTGTAGCCTCTTTCTTTTCCATCCAGTCACAAGTCATGTCAGGGGTAGCTGCATTATTACCTGTAAGTTCTGCGTGATCATATTTTAATACTCCCTGATTTTTAGCGCTACAGATTGGTGCATGGATCTGGGGAAAAAATGATGCTTTGCAATATTCGAGCACAACAATTATTTGCCCTATTCCCTCTTTTTTTCCACCTTCTTGTCTTCTTCAGATCCCAAAGAAACGGTTTCCCCGAAATCTCCGAACCCACCGGCAAAGGGACTTTCCTGTGCTTTCTCCTTTTTCTTCACCACGGCCATGTCATCGACAATGACGTTCTCAAAATATACGATCCTTGCGTCGTCATGCTTCGCCACCTTCCTGCTGTACGAAAATGTCCCGATCAGCGCTACCGTATCGCCCTTTTCATACTGCACGTCATTGACCCTCATCCTGTCAGAATACTGCGCCCTGATATGGTTGGCCCGCCTGTCCTCAGAGTCCCCGTCAACACGGATTGTGAGCTTGTGCCAGATGGAACCTTCTTTTTTGTACTTATCTATCACTACACCCTTCAGATAGAAACGGCTGTAATGCCTCCCAGTGGAAAAACCTGCCGCCTCTTCCCCGAATACCTTTGTAAGTTCCGGGACCGCAGGGGTGATGCTGTCTGCCTTGAGATACTGTATAAACCCCCATTTGTCGACCGCTTCGTTCTTATAGGGATATGCCACCATGTGCCCTTCCACTTCAACGATGTCTGAGATCCGCACATTGTACGGTGTGTTATTCCCGAACGCGATGCTCAGGTACACCGGCCTTGCTCCAGGCGCTGGCTTTACATTTTCCTTTTCCTCTCCGTTTTTAGAGGCTCTCGGCCCCCCGGTTCCCCTGATATACAGGACGAACCGCTTATGGCCGTAATCATCCATTCCGATCCCGATAATCCTCCCCCTTGCGAAAAACCTGTTATATGTGTCCTTAGTCCTTGCCTCTCCCAGATCCATTTTTCCTCCTTATAAGGCCGGCTTTATAATCATGCCCCGGCCCATCCATATCCCGCATCATGCCGGGACAGCCTCGTCCTTCACTCTATATATATAAGATTTCCTCCCGATTTCCTGCATTTTGGGTGCTTCCTACTGCCATCGACACGAAGACCAGTCAAAAATGCACGTTTTCCGAGAGATTCTTATATATATAAAGTAGGGAAAACAGCAGGATATGCATTGCTTTCCTTTCCGTACTGTAACCACAAACTGCACCGCTGAAGGAGGATCACGATGCTGTCCAATTTCTGGAAAGGCCTGACGTTTTACTGTATAAATGGCCACGAACATCCCATAAAGATGATCTACAGGGAAGGAAATTCGCTTTTTTTTGCCTGCCCGAGATACATGCTGGTCGATGAGGAACACCCGGAAGGTCATGAGCGGTATGAAGCGGCTTGTCCCAACCGCCTGAGTTATCCAGATGCCGAAAAGATCGTCAGCATGATGGCCGATGCCGTCCAAAATTCACTCGCCGGAGATGACTTCTGCGACTTTACCGGTTACCGCTTCAAACTCAGGCAGATCTCTGTCGAGGTCCTCAGATACTCCGACGGCGATATTCAGCTCGGGATACTTAACAGGGGGCCGGTCAGCTGATGAGGAATACGACCGCCATTATCCGCCGCAGTACCGTTTCTTCTCTCCTTCTTTTCCTCTGTTTTTTCCTGTGGGCTAGTAGTTTTTTTGTGACATACCGGCGGGTAGTCGGGGATTCCATGAAGCCAGCTTTTTCTACAGGCAGCATCCTGGTCTGTACAAAAACTGCAGATGTCGAAAAGCTGCGTTACGGCGACTGCGTGGTCGCTCATATCCCGTACTCCGGGGAGGACCTGACCGTGACCAAGCGGATCGTAGGCCTGCCCGGGGACCAGATACAGGTAAGGGACGGCCTTCTGTACCGGAACGGTAAAGCGCTCCCGGACGGCCTGCCCCTAATTGAGGATGCCGGGATCGCGGAAACCCCGGTGCTGCTCGCACCCGGTCATTACTTTCTGCTCGGCGACAACCGGAACCTCTCCAGAGACAGCAGGGAATACGGGCCGGTACCTGCCTGCTTTATCACAAACAAAATCCTGTTCCACCTTTTTTAGTATGAAGTCACTTAATCTATCACTGAAACTTTACAGCACGTTCCATACGGACCTCCTCGCTCTCAAGGAATGCGATGTGGCATTCACTGCCCTCGTAAAGCTGGCACTTTACTACCGTGTCCGCGGCAGGAAACTGAACATTTTTGTCCCGGAATGCCGCGAGTACAGGTACACATACCGGCACGCCTACACCAAAGAGGTCATCCCGATCGATGACGAAGTGACGATTCTGTTCCTGACCACGATGATCAGGGAAAAGCGGCGCATGGCATTCGTCAGGAGCGTCCTGTATGAAGCGCTCATATCTCCTCCCTGCGGGGAGTACTTTAAGGACTGCCGCCTGATCAGCCTTGAGAGTGAACGCCTTGGAGGTATCGACCTGTCAGGATATAACGATGTCCTTATATGCAAGCCGGGGAACGGGACTAAAAGATGCAGGCCAAAGCTCCTCCGGCCAACGGTCGATATCCCTGAATGGGTCCCCCGTGAATGGTTTTATGACCCAGTATCGGACATAGATACCGGCATTGCTTCCCCTCCGGGGCACGGTAACGAAAAAAGAGAGCCCTCTCTGGTCGATGATACGACTGCCGGTCAGCAGGAACGTATGCGGCGAAAAAAGAAAAGAAAGAGAAAAAAGAAGAAGGCTCATGAGTCAGTCCCTTCAGCACTTTCGCAGGACAGTATCAATTCCTGCAAGGAAGGCCTTGGCGCTTTCAATAATAAAAGCAGCGAAACCGGGAGCGCCGATCTTCCTTCCAGCGGTGCTCCGGAGGAGGAGTTCCCGATGCTTGAGGAAGAGGACTATTAAAAAAACACGGAAAGGATATAGAAATATGGCAGCCAATTGCAACGACAGTCTTACGACCTTCAATAAACAGGCAGTCTGGGGTGAGCAGTGTGTGCCGGCACTCCGGAGATTAGTCAGCCTCTGCAGCATCTATGATATCCCGCTGTTCGTCACGGCATGCATCCGCAACGACCGCAGCGGTTCTGTGTATGTGAACGATATGGTGAGTCCGGACATCAAAGGCATTGTGCTCAGGGAAGACCATATCCCGAAGCATCTTGCCGTCATGCGCGGCTATGACGTACACCTGCCCGATCAGCTCGGCTGCGTGCCGGAGATGGAGGACATGGACGAGATATTCCTCGACTGATCCTCGACTGATCAATGATTCGTTTTTTATTTTTAAGGTAACTTCTAAAGGATCAGATATATGGCAAGGATAAACCGGGTTTTCCTGCGAGGGGCTGTTCTGAAGCCCCCGCAGGTGGCGAAAAGCGGAGATCAATTCATATATGCAAGGGTATACGTTACTGTAGTGCGCAGCGGACGCGGTGCGGCAGACAGGGACGGCCAGGTGTGCGACGTCCCGCTTATCATGACCCGCGACACAGCATGCATAAGGGAAATAGAGACCTGGGGAGTTAATGATATCGTCAGCATCAAGGGTGTGTTCGCATCAAGGCGGATCAAAAAATCCTCCTTTTGCAAGAGCTGCGGCATCAAGATCCAGATCCCCGGCGTCATCATGTATATCAACCCGATCTTTTGCGAAAAGATCTGCCATCTTGAATCGGAGCCCGAATGTATGCAGTACCTGGAAGATCACAGGGATGTCTCTAACCTGATGCTTACTTTCGGCACCCTCTGCCGTGAGCCTTCGAAGCACAAAGACAAGACCGGTTCTGCCTATGCCCAGTATCAAGTCGCCCTCAACCGTATTTTCCGTATCAAATCCGATCCACCTGAATTAAGGACAGACTATCTCTGGATCAAATCATATGGAAAGAACGCCGCCATGGATCTTCAGAACCTGCATGTCGGGAGCGAGATCTTCACGGACTGCTTTCTGCAGGTCAGGAAGATCCGGCGCCGCGCCCTCTGCGGCCAGGAATACGAAGAGAATGGTAAACCCCTCTTCTACCCTGACGGAACGCCCGTCATGAAAGCCGGCGTGGACGGCGAGCCTGCCGGATGCGGAAAAATGACGGAATGGAACGATCGTGCAATTGAGATGGTTCCCTATGGCACAGAGTACATCAGCGGTTATTCCGGCAGCAGCCCTGACGGTACAGAAGGTCTACCGCAGATGAGCTTTGCCTATATGCTCGGCGCCGTCATCAAGCCTCCGCAGATCGTTAAGAATGGCTGCCACTATATCTACGCCATGGTCTACATTACCGTCGCCCGCGGTGTACGCGAAGTCGGGGACAGGCGCAGATACATGAAATGCGATGACCCGGTCATCATCACCCGTGATCCAGAACTTATCAGGGAGATCGAGACATGGGAAGAATGCGATATTGTCGAGGTTTACGGAGAGCTGAGGTCGAGGCTCATCAAGAAGACCACCTATTGCAGCTATTGCAACACAAGGAACCAGATTCCGGGGGCTCTTGTTTACATCAATCCTTTTTCCTGTGAGAAAAGATGTCACCAGGACTCTGTTTCGGACTGCATCCAGTATCTGGCAAAGCACAGGGAGGTCTCCAACCAGCTCCTGACTTTCGGCACCCTGTGCCGCGATCCCTCGAAAAGGAGGACCCTGGACGGCCTTGTCTATACTCAGTACCAGGCAGTCCTTGAAAGGAATCCTGCCGGTTCAGTTCCCCCTGAACCCAGGCCCGAGTTTCCATGGGTCAGATCGTACGGGAGCAACGCAGCCGACGACCTCCGGCGGCTTCATGTCGGGTCGGAAGTCTTTATTGACGGTTTTCTACAGGCAAGGAGCATCAACAGGCATGCGGTCTGCGGTCAGGAATTTGACGAGAAAGGCAACCCTGTTTTTGACGGGAACGGTATGCCTGTGATGCAGATCGACGAAGACGGTGATTTCATCGGGTGCGGGGAAAGATATGACTGGAAAGACCGTATGGTCGAGATCGTACCTTATGAAACGGAATATATCGATAACTACTTTTCCGATGAGATACTTGGGGAAATGGTGAAAAAGAAGCTGGATGAAGTGACGGAATCCGAGAAGGATGATGGCATCCTCTGAGCTGCTGGATAATATTCAGATCGCTGAACTTTAAAAGATAGTTGTGCCAATCCCATCAAAACTACATATACTTAAGGTACAAAACCAAGAAATGCAAGTGAAAGGGTTGGTAAAGCCATACCTCTGACCATTCCGTTTTCTTCCTCTCCCTTGTGCTTTATAATGGTGTTTGTTAAAAGTCTTAAGGAGCCGTTTATGTATCAATATCTTTTGTTCGACCTGGATGGAACGCTGACAAATCCTAAAGAAGGCATCACAAAGAGCGTGCAATATGCACTCCGCCATTTCGGGATCGAAGTCGCTGATCCTGATACCCTTACTCCCTATATAGGTCCGCCGCTCATTCCCTCTTTCATGGAGTTCCACGGGCTCACGCAGGAGCAGGCCTTAGAAGCTCTTCAGATATACCGCCGTCGCTTTGCTTCTGTCGGCCTGTTTGAGAATGAAGTACTCGAGGGCGTACCTGAAGATGCTTCATGCGCTAAAACAAGCGGGCCGGTTTGTCGCAGTCGCATCCTCTAAACCTGAAGCATATGTCCTCAGGATCCTGGAACATTTTGACCTCCTGCAGTATTTTGACGAGGTCGTCGGCGCCAGCATGGATGAAAAGCTCTCCGCAAAAAAGATATCATCAATGAAGCCCTGCGCCGGATGGGCAGGGCTCCAGGTGATCGCAATATTCTGATGATCGGCGACCGTATGCATGATGTGGAAGGTGCTAAGCTGTGCGACCTGGACAGCCTTGGCATCTATACGGGCTTTGCGCCCGAGGGTGAGCTGGAGGAAGCCGGTGCCACATATCTTTTCTATACCATTGAGGATATGGCGGATTTTTTGCTCGCAAACTAAAAACCACCTCCAATGTCTCTCTCTATTATAGAGGTAGTTTTTTAGCCTTCTCTCACTCACAAATTACTATAACATCTATTCAAGTATTCATAGAGCTTTTTATCTCGGCGTGTGTTAATACAGATTTTCCAAAAACTCTTTCAAATTATATCCTGAGCTTTCCATTCGATTCTCTTCGTGGTCCCAGAAGTACACCTCACGTTTTTTTACGTGATAACAAAAATAATTGCCAAAAGGATCAATTGCAAAAGGAAGGAAGTTTTTATACTCGATTAAGTCTAAGGCAGTATACACATTGTCAGGATCTCCCTCATTGAATGATAATAATCCGCCAAACACCCTTTCTGTTTTTCCGCTCAATATCCTTTCTTTATCTGGTGAACCACCGTTTGCTGTTTTAATCAGCTTTATTATTTCCTCCGGAATTTGCAGATTATACTTTTCTTCAATATTCTCAAATACCTTCTCATCGGTCAGTTTACTAATATATTTCCATTTAATGCTCATTTTCCCTTTGCTCCTATAATCGGTAGTTACTGCCTCCACCCCAAATAGCTCTTCCACCAATATGGTCGGCCTTGGAATGTATGTCACTATCAACAAGTTGCATGACGCCCTTTTCTTCATTATGATGCCATACGAGACCTGTGATTCTCGCTCTGCCTTCTTTTATTTGAGCCAGTTGTTGAGGAGAAAACATCTTCGCCAGTTTTGGGTCAGTGTTAATTGCTTCAGCAAGCTTAGTTGTACAGTACTTCATTTGATTATAGTCTGTGTCTTTATACAAGTTTTCAGGAAGCAGACATTGGAATTTTGATTCAAATTTTGGAAACACTCCTTCAACTTTAATCCCATTATGGTCCAACACCTTTTTTGCATATAGCTTTGCCGTGTCCTCTGTAATACTCGGTTCCTTCAGATATACCTGCCCTTCTTTATCTTGCGTACATGTATTAACAACACCTTCTGACATCCCACCAGCAAGTAGTTTCTCTCTTATTTTCTCACTAATACCAGTCTTCTCAGTATCAGCCTCACCAATCTCTTTAGGAGGGTCTGGCTCTTCTGCTTTTCTATTATCATCCGCGTCCTTATATTTATTTGATTCCTTAGTGTCGTCACCAATTTCTTTCGGAATCATATCCTTTCTATCACTAGAAGGAGTGTCGCCAGAAGAAAACCTTGAGCTCTCAATCACATCATTCAATTCACTATTCTGTGATATTCTTTCAAACATTGCTGCTATGGCCCCCACCTCTACGATATCCGTTCATTTTATAGCATCTGCAATTCCATTAATGACATCCAGATATTTCCAAACTAAATCTATCATTTTATTAACATCTTCTTCTGTTAATCCAACTGCTGCTGCGAAGTTATTCAAAAACTCTTCTTCTAAAACATCAAAAGTCCCGTCAGCATATAACAGATTTAGGATCTCAAATAAAACAATTTTCTTAATTCTTGTCTCAGATTTAGAAAACACTCCGTAGATTTCTCCGATTGATGGAATGGTGGCAGTATCAACAAATACGACTCCTGTTTCTTTACAATAATCCTCCAAGATCAGATACTCTCTCTCGCTGATCGTTTCATTGGCTTTCGCCGCAAGGATACTGAGGTTAATGAACGCAGTCCTTTCGGATAATGACAACTGATTTAGGAACATATGAGCCTCCTGTGATAAGGACAATTACACAATTCTTTGTTACCAAACATTCATATCAAGCCAATAGTCCTGATAGCGTCTTGAGATTTCTTCGCATCCCTGAGTTTCATTGATTGCCTTATAAATAAACCTTATGATTTCATCTACAATCTGTGCTTCTTGATCAAAATGATAGCTATTAACAACTATACGCCTGACTTCGTCCAAACCATCGGATTCCTCAGCTGCATCTCTCATGACTTTAGCAAGCCTCTTTCCTCCAAAAAGATTATACGCAACGTATTTTTTCTCATTGAACGTAAGATTGCTCCCGATACTTTTCTTTAGCATCTCCTTCGTTGAAGGACCATTTTCCAGCCGCTCAATCCAGTTTTTCAAATAACCCTTCTCTTCTGCGGAAAGTGATACCTTTTCAGATGTTCCGAATATTTTTGTCATTAGTTTTATAATCGGAAGATAATAATCTTTTCCCTCATAGTGATACGGACTGACATTCTTGAACTTATCAGATTTACACAGTACAGCTTCAATCCAGTCGTTCTGATAAACTGCTGCCACAAATGCAGGCAACTTGGACAGTTCCTTGATTTGCTCGTCTTTTAAAGCAATTGATTTTCCTACCAGTTCACAGTCGCTCTCATTTGGTAGCCTGAAAACAACCTTTGTGTTTGTGTTTCTTATTACTGCTTCGTCCAACAGGTCCGGGGCTTGATCTACAATGATAAAGCCCTCTCCATATGTTCTCATTTCTGCAATAGCATTTGTCAGCATCTCGACCGATTTCCCCTGCAGATTTGAACTCTCCTGCGCCTGATTCAAAGATGTTTTTCTGAGCAGGTTATGTGCTTCTTCAATTATAGTGACATGACGCAGGCTTTCATTCATCACGCCAGGCTTCATTCTGTGTTCTTGAAGCTTCATAACCAGTATGCCCATGATAAGTGATTTGGTTTCAGCCGATCCGATTCTGCTTATATCTACAATTACATTCCTGTCAAATAAGCTCTTACTATCTATCTCATTATCCGCACAGAATATAGATCCGTTAATTCCATTTGTCAGCGATTTTATCCGAGTGATCAAAGCACCGGCATAATCGCTCTTGGTATCAGATGAATATAACGAATCCTCCATTACTTTTGGTAAGACCTGAAGCAGATCTGTAAATATTGGGAATTCATTACTGTAATAAAACGGATTAGATAAGCTCCATCCTTTTTCCCTGTAAGTTATTTCAATCGCATCCTTAAGAACCGCCGGCATCGCGGCATACATAGGCCAACATGCATTGAATATCTCAACAAGTCTGTCAATGTGTTCGAGTACACTTATATGTTTAGGGAATGAAAAAGGATTAATCTTTAGTAATTCTGTGTATACAGGGTTTGTTCCATATACTGAAACATCTCTTCTGCCGCCAAATACACTCTTATACTCGCCTTTCGCAGGTTCGATTACAAGGGCTTTCACCTCTCGCTCATCCGTATAATCGAGTAGCTGCTCCAGCATCTTATATATAAAATTAGACTTACCCGTTCCTGTTGAACCCGTAACAAATGTATGGGAACACAAACTGTTTACATCCAGCCGAACTTTTACACTGTTCTCTACTTTCCGCATATGATAAACTCTGCCGATTTCGATTTTTTCCTCTTCATCATTGTGCGAAAATCTTTGAACCTCTCTTCCGAACGAAACACTTTCAAGGACTGGTAATCCACTGACCGATTTTCGTGGCAGGTTCATAGAATATGCCAGCTCTCTTCCAGTGAGGCTGACTGTTGCATTTACATGCGGAGGGTACAAAAGCCACCCTGCAATATCTGCGTCTTCAGGATCTGTTTCTTCATTCGGGTCGATGTTGGCTATTGTTTCCGGCGTTTTTAATTCAAATTCCGGATGCTGTAATCTTTTCAGAAATTCCAAGATATTTTTTATGTCTTTCTTATTTTCTTTATTGGCTACCCATAAATTAACTGCTGACTGAGCGAGATAAGACTCCTCGCCCTGCGTTAATGCAAGATACATATGAGCCGCATTATTTGCAATTACTGGGCTCGGTGATATAACATACGCCGCAAAGTCCCACATACCAAGCGCAGTACTCTCTTCGATCCTTTTTATCTGTTTTTCAATCATCTTCAGCATGTTTTGTGTTCCGTAGTTCACAAAATTCTGGTTGAGCTGATCATTCATTCCCATTATTACTTGGACATTTGAGGAACGGGCAAAGTTAACACCAAAATTAATGCCCAGGCTACGAGCGATGCCATGAGCACGCTGGCTCATTTTCCCAATTGTATCGACCCTGTTTTTTGTTTTTGTAACAGCATCCTGAGCTGTTTTCATTGTGCTTTTCCCAGAAGATTTGGAATAATTGCTTGAATGGGAATCTGAACTGCCGTGGCTGATATTTTCACTATGGCTTTGTCCCGATGCTTCGCTGTGGCTTTCGCCTTTGCTTTTTGAATAGCCTGCGCTAGCGCCTACTATTTTTCCTCCGATTTTAACGCCTACGTTATATCCTTCACTGATGTTTGTCCCATTAGTCTCGACATTGCTGACAGTATCTGTTTTTCCAATGTTGCTGCTGTCAGTATGAGCTTGGCTCTCCCCTCGGTTCTCTGTGACATTTGTACCGTCAGAGGTTCCTTCTGCATGTGATTGAGAATCTGACTCTCCGATTGCTTGTGATTGATTCGTTCCCTCCATATTCTGATCGGAAACCTGCCGCCCCGCAGAGCCTCCCAAATTTGCCCCAAACGTGGCAGATGAACCAATTGCTGTTGATTCATTGTGCGTAAAGCTTGTCGACCACTGTGAATACGGCGTTAATTGTGAATACAATTCAGATAGCGCCATCTTTTTTTTCAGCTGGTTGACTACTGGTGTTGCAAGCAACACAATTGTATATTCCTCATCTGGCTTTTGCGGAATCACTCCATCCAATAGCTTTTCAATACTCTGGCTAAGGAACTTCTCTGATTTTTCGGAAGCTATGTTAGAAACTGCTGCTACAGAAACTTCTATATCTGTATCCTTAAGATTCGGAAGCGGACCTGCGTAATATGTCAAACGATCTTTTTTCTTTATTTCAACTCCGGGGAAGTTACCACAAAGCGACGCATTGAGCCTTTCCATCCATGCAATGGAAGTGGATGAAATATCGTCTTCTTCATTATTAACAACAGCCAGAAACACCCTTACTCCAGTTTTTTGTCTGTGGTATACGAGCGCAATATTACACTCTTCTTCACAGAGGACATGATACATATTTGTTAATTTGTCCTGATTATCTTCCGTGGGATCAGTGACCCATTTGGTTATCTCAATATACTGAATTCGGTTGTTAAGACTTATGGCATCATTAGTTTCTTCAAGCTCAATCGGGTTGTAAATTTTAGAAATCTGGGGAAGATAAGCTTCATATGCTTCTATTGAATAAGCACCGATGCAGCGTACAATCCTTTCCGGGTCCATTTCCGGTCTGTTGCTCAGATAGGCTTCTCTTCTTTCTTCAATGTTCTTAAGCTGATCGGAAGTTAGGCCAGACGCTTTAGCAACTACGTTCCCTCCTGCATCTGCAGCTTTTACAAGTCCTTTTTTAACTTTTGTTCCCACACTTGTCAGAATAGCCACAGCAATCCCCCTTATTCATATAGAAGCGGTTTATGACTGAATTCCCAAAAGCTTTGAAACATATTCTTCTGTAGCAGCCAACAGCTTCATACTCTCTTTTTTCGTCTCTATATCCTGTTCCAGATTTTCTATCCTTATACGATAGTCGTTCAACTCTGCATTGAATTTGCAGATTTCTCGTGTTAGTTTATCAACCAGTTTGTCACTCCACCTGACAAAAATTCCGCCGTTCTCAGCACATACCAAATGGATACGCTCCAAGATCAGCTTGGTAAATTCTTTAATCAGATTACGGCAGCATAAACCATTATCATAAATTTCATCATTAATCTTCAAAATCCCTTTTAGATTAAATAGAGAAAGCCATCCCATTTTTATCATAGCCGCATCGCGGATATTAAAGTCAGCTCTGTCCTTTGTCATGTTCTCCATGTTCATGACAATGGAATCAAGTATTCTCTTCTGCTCATCTGTAAAGCCATCGCTCTCAGCAATTATGTTGTGGCACGATGTTTTGAATTCTTCAGATTTCTTGTCCCAGTATTCTTCAATTACGACATTTGCTTTTGAAGAAAACATATTAATCAGAGTATTGTACTTTCTCTTTACATATGTCTGCATCAACGACAGCGTATAGGAACTATCTTTACCAACTGATTTTGATAGTTTGCTGTATTCTTCCCACTTATCTTTAAAATCGTTATACAAATTCAGTCTAAACAGCTGCAACGGGTTCTTGTATTTCAGATCCTGCTCTGTCATAAACCCATCAAAACCTGAAAGCATTTTATCAGTGAATTCAGCTGTAATAATCGGAACTTTTGTGTTCTTCTCTTTTTCAATGCTATCTAACAGAAGATTCTTCTTTTCATCGAACCGAATTCTTGCATCTTCCAATTCAGAACTCAGCTCGCTTTCAATTTGCTGGATATTGCCGGAACATATTTCAATTGCTTCCTTCAGATACAAAATGGCTTGCTGGCATTTTGTATACATGGCATATCGCTCTGCATAACTATTTATTTCTTTTTCGATACTCGCAAGACCACTGTTATAATACAGTTGATCCGGCAAACTGAGCTCCTTTTCCGGATCAATAATAATCATTTTGCTTTTATCTACAATATTGTATTCATATAACCTTCTTGATCCGTTCTCAAATTTGAAGCTCTTCTCTCCAAACAGTTCATAAGCATCTTCATCAATCCATTTGCTTTCGTCATGAGGATTTTCCTTTTTACTAGCCATTCCAATAATAGAAGACAAAAAGTAAATCCTTGTAGACTTCCATTTTGTGATTTTAAGAGATTCACACTTCTCCTTTTTGTCATTTAACGCGTTCGGCCCTTTTTCATCTGCCTTGTTAACAACAATGATTGCATTTGTTGTGTCCAATGCAGTGCCAGTTTCTTCAATGAGTTTCAGCAGATCATTATTATCCGTACTGTCCATTGTATCAGGTGTTGTTATTATCACAGGCAGTGCATTTGTCTGGTCATCCAAAGAGGCTTGCAGCAGCGTGAAGTGCTTCCTATTACTTGCCGAATTGGAGCCGGGAGTGTCATAGATCACAAACTCAAACTTGTTTGTATCCATTCTTGTATTAAAAGGAACTGAAATCTCAACAATTTCACCAATCTCTTTTTCAGATGCTTCGCCAGTCTCTGCATTTGGAAGGAATAACCGTTCTTGATTAATCAAAGCAATTGTTCTGTTTATATGCCCGATTTCATCCAACGCTTTGTACTTTTCCAACGATTTATCCAAGCTCTCTTTGAGTTCGACCGCATAATTGCCTTCAACAGCAAACCCATTTCCCTTAAACAGAATATTATGAACTTGATTATTAACTAATACACTTATCTCACATGCGTCAGCTGATACTATTTTACAGATTTTAGCTGTTGTGGGATCGGAAGCGCTCGGAAGGATTTCATTTCCTATCAGACCATTAATAAACGCAGATTTCCCCGCACTGTAGAGTCCCATAATACACACAGAAATAGAAGGCTTGATTGTATCATTATACTTCTGCAACAACTCCGTAATTCGCTCTTCTTTGTATGAATCGAGAGTGCTTTCAACCTTAGAAAACTTCTCCTTAATCTGAGGCATCACGGTATCTGCACTATAATAATACTCATTATCTTTGATGCACTTTATATTATTGTTGAGATAATATGTCTCGATTACAGAGCATAAATCCGCATAATCCTCTGCATTTCCTGTGAAATATATATCAACGCCCATATTCCCGGGATTAAAGTACTGATTAATAATCTGAATAATTTCAAAGGCTCTATTCTGTATCGTTGCATTCAGATATTTCTCGTTGCTTAATACAGGGCTATACTCATCCAGACTCCTAAACTCATCTTCTTCCCTGAAATACCATAGATATTCAATTTTCTTCTCATAAGGATTGCAAATAATCCTAATCTTATTCATTTCGTTCATGCCCGTCTCCATTTATTAATCCATGCTATTACAATAATATGTTTTTATTCATCAGGATGTATCTAATATTATAACAAAATAATTTACTACTGAAATGAATAATTAAGATATGAAAAGCCATTATAGTGGTCAGGTCCTTTTTTTGACCACGTAATAATCCCCGTATACTAGGCCCAGTCTTGTATACGGGGAATAATATCATTATTCAGTTATATTATTTACTGAAAGCCTGTATGTAGCCATACAGGAATATACTCTAAGTTGTTTCATATTACTAATAATAGATAAAAACTCTGCCATCGCAGGACTTAATCGAGCAGCGATATATCCTCCTCCAGTGCTTCCATGATATCCTGCACCTCCCTTTCATACACGTCCTGACTCAGCGACCGGACAAATGACAGTTTTCTCCTGCTCCCCTGTTCCCTCGACCTTGAGCTGGTAGTCGCGCTCATGGCACGTCCAAATTCATTATATGCGGCCTCGATATATGTCCTTGCCCTCTCGTCCGTAGCCTTCGGATCCTTGAGGATGGCTGTCCTCACGAATCTGATCAGCTGCTTGTTTGCCTCAACAGGAGCTAAAGTACTCAGTTCAAGAGCTTTTATTATGATCCTCCGGTATCTCTGTTCTATCTTCCCAAGAGCTGTTTTCAGCCTCTTATCCGATTCCTGCTGGGCGTAGACGTTATGCGGCTCGTATCTGCTGGGAGCTATCAGCTCTAACCCGACTTCTTCCAGCGTAGATGTGCTGATCAGACGCTTTGTGCTTTCTTCAGCCGTACGGATGGCATTTATGGAAAGAGCTTTTTCATGCGTTTTCCGGTCATGTTCCAGTATGTCATATTCGCTGGGGCTTTCATCCATTGTAAGGCCATATATCTCCTGTTTCGCGTTTTTGACGCGTACCGCAGAGTCGATATAATACTTGGACGTAAGGCCAATCGTCTCCCCGTATTTTCTCTGGAACGATGTCATGGCGCGGAGCTCCAGGAAATGTGTTATGCCCGCCCGGTCCGGATCATACATCTCGATGTCTTTATACAGATCCACGCCGAGCAGCTCCTGTACCGCTTCCTCTATGTCCTGCTCATTCTGCAAGTATTTTGCCGCCTGCTTCCTGAAATACTTCTTGTTTGTCCTGTAGATGACCTCGCACGCCAGCCTTTTTAGGGACTCGTCCCCGGACTGCACGGCTTTGTATATCGTATAATTATCCTCTGGTTCTATGGAGGTCCTGACGGTCCCGTTGTCAGCAGGATCCTCACAGTCATAAGCCGCCTGCGCGAGGTATCTGCTCAGTCTTTCCCGGATCTGTTCCTTCTCTGCTTCGCTTAACTCGATCTTTTTCCCTTGTTCCATATGCTGCTCCTTGTCCTGCTCTGGTACTGATCCGGATTGGGCGGTACTATCCATTATGGACGTCAGAAGGTCAGCCTCCTGGCATCCTCTGTGCTGAACTCCGCCCCGAGCCCGCGCAGATAACATTCTTCTTCCAAAACGGCTCCTTCGCCTTCCGCTTCCTTCTCCCACGTCCGGTCGTAAGTGTTGAAGGTGTAGCCCCTCTTTTTGAGCTGTTCCCTGATCTCATATGCCTTCATAACACGGAATCTTGTGATCCCTTTTTTGTATCCCGTTTCTCTGGGGCAGTATCTGTCCAGCATCTTCAGGACTTTTGAAGCGTCAGACGCGTCCTTCAGGCACCTCCTGTAGGCATCCATGTCAAAGAGGCCCATGTCCAGCGCCGCAAAGAGAAGCTTTTCATAGATCCCGTAAAAAGCCGCGTCATGGCAGCTCTTCCCGCGCTGCATGTAGTCCACGTGATGCGACAGCTCGTGGATGCTCGTCTTGATGATCTGTACGTCCTCCCTGCCTTCCGTAAAGATCCTAAGATGTCGGTTGTCCGACCTGTAATCGCCGTTCCTTGTCTTCAGCTTCTTTTTCAGGTACTCAACATAGAACCGCTTGTACTGCGGCAGTTTCGGGTCACCCCTGTATGCATAATCGATAAGGTCATTCAGTATGTATTTCAGCTTCAGCATCTGTCACCTCGCTTGTTCGTTCCGTTCCTCTTCCATTTCCAGCGAGTTTTCCATGGCCAGCTCCTCTTCCATCCTCTCGATAAACGCCGTAAGCGCATCTTTCTGCGCTCTTGTGATCTCCGGGTAAGTATCGATTAGGCAGTATGCCTCCTCATGGTCCCTGATCCTGAGCGGGTCAATCTTTTTCGCCGCTTTTCTTACGGCCATCTTTTCTTTTTCATGGAACAGCTTGGACGTGCCCGGCTTTCCGCTGATGACCCCGTAGGACGAGCCGGAATCAAAGAGCGGTGCAAATCCGGTGATCCCTGCCGTTTCCACATCCCTTATGAAGCCAAAGTTCCCCAGGTGGCGGTCATCGTTCCCGAGGATATGGTCGGCAGCGATCATGGAGTCGATATACTCCTTCGCATCCTTTACGCCATAACAGCTGCACATCTTCATCAGATGGGTATAGACCGAATCTGTCTTCTTCCGGGGCTCTTTATAGTAGATGTGGGAGGCGGGGACGAATTCCGTATCCTTATCCACGAAATTCCTGCATTTCGAGCAGAGCCTCAGCCCTTCCACGACCAGCTCGTATTCAACAAAAGGAATGATATCCAGTTTCTTCAGCATCAGCGACGCCAGGACTTCCGTGATGGGTTCCTGCCGGAGCTTCCTGCTTCCGGCCTTGATCAGGAAGGACGTCCCGTCCTCTTCCCTCGTCCACCGCTTCCGCAGCGCCCCGTTCGTCATGAGGTCCGGCGACGACGGGAAGATATGCCCGCGCTCAAATTCCCACGGTGTAAAAAACGCCCTCCCCAGATCCTCTGAATAGGGGTTCGTGAAATAGTTGAGCCCCTCCCAGGTCTCCTCCTTCCTGTAGCGGAACCAGTACTGGTCCGACAGGGAGAACATACAGCGGTACTGTTCAAACCCCGGGAAGTCGCTGCGCATGGCAGAGAGCCCTTCCCGCGTATCCGGGATCCTTCTTTTTGCCAGCCACTCATTGATCGTCCCCACAGTCAGGTTATCCTGAAGGAAGACCGGCAGGTGATCCGTATCGATGACCTGCACGATCTTCTGCACCGTCCCCTTCTCCATATCGAGGACGAGCAGCAGCTGGTGTTTGTTAAGCATCACCGTCCGTTCCAATACACTCTCCTTTTTCCGCCGCCATCGAGTAGAGGATGCCGTCCGCGTTCCACCTGCAGCGGACCTCGTATTCCTTCCCGCCGAAAGTAAAGGATGCCGCCTTCATCACGCTGGTATCGCCTGCCGTCTCCTCCCCACCTCTGCTGATAAAGTAGATGTATTCCGCATCCCCGGAGGCGTTGTTCCTGAACGTTGCCGGGATGATGTGTATCTGCAGGTCTTCCTCTTTTTCTTCAAGGAGGATGTGGCCCTTTGTACCGAAATCCCTGGTAGATGTCTCGATCCTCGTGCCTTCAAGCAGGTAATGTGCGGGAAGGGTACAGGAGCTTTTGAACTTCCCGTCCTCCATCCGCCCCTCCACCTTGACCGTAAAGCCACCGACCCTGATCTTCAGACGGTTGTCTTTAGAAAGGATCGTTTCCGACTTTCCGCCCTGTATTGTGCAGCAGATTATCCTAGGGTATTCCTCGTTTATGCTAAGCGGCGCGATGATGGCCTGCGCTACTGCCTTTTTTCCGTTCGCTCCGGTGATGCTGATGTCGGTATAGCTAAACGTAAAGTCGTCCCTAAACATGTGGTCCGGCAGCTCCACTGTTTCTTTCTTTTCATATTCAGTCTCCACCCCTTCGAGCAATTCCGTGTTGAAACCAGCAGGTTCCGGTGATTCATCCTGCCTGGCTGTGTCGTCTCCTGCGGGCTTTTCATCAATGCCGGCCTCAGGAGCCGCCACTGCTTCCTTCTTTTCAGCGCCGTCTTCCGCCCCGGGATCCTTTTCCCCATCCGGACCTTCATCGGACATATTGCTTTTATCCTGATGCCCCGGCACCTTTGCCACGGTCACATCGATGCCGTAATCATCAGGAAGGTTCTCATCCTCCCCACTCGCGCTTCCCGTGCCGTACGTGGGGTCCTCTTCCTGCCCCGCATCCGGATTAGCACTGAAACTGTATTCTTCTTTAGCAGCGGGCTTATCCGTTTCTGAACGATCAGGAACGTTGTCCCGGGTGTGTTCCGCCGCACCTTCCCACGAATCCGCACCGTTTTCTTTGGTGTTTAACACAGGCGCTTCTTCCCGTGGAACCACCTCTTCTTTTACAGGCTGGTTCCCTTGAAGGGGATATCCCGCCCTCCCAAGGCGGCCTGCAGCCCTCTCCTTTCTCAGGACGAAGGTGTCCCCGTCCGTGTCTATCCTGAACATATCCTTCTCTTCCGAAAGGGGCATACCGGATATGAGCAGCTGTTCAAAGGCTGTCTCATAAATGCACAGGGCGCCTCTGTAGCCGGCGTCATCCACGTCCGGAAAGGATCCGTAACCGTCAATGATCTTCCTCGCCTCCCCCAGTATCTTCAGATATCTCCTTATATGCAGCACTCTGTCTCCTCCTTCCTCATGGCAGGAACCCGAATATCTTCCCGAAAACCGACTTCTTTTTCCCGGGGCTGCGTTCCATACAGGTGGCGTACTTTTCTGCCGATCCCCTCGCTGTCTGCTCTTCCATGATCCTTTCCCGCGGCATCAGGCTTGCTCTGATGCTGCATGCCCATTCATGGCCGCAGTCCTCGCAATAGACGTTCTTTTCCGGTATGCGCGGTGCGAAGCGGATGAGCTCGCCACTGCGGAGTGATTCCACCTCCACAAACCGCATGTCACCCGCCATCAGCGGCTGCCTTACATACCTCCCTGTCTTTCTGCTCCCGCAGGCCGGGCACGGCGGCACGTAGTAATAGATATGCGGAATCCGGTCAAACATCCTGTCCCTCCTTTCCTTCCATGATCTGTTTCAGCATCCCTCTTGAGATCAGAAGCCTCGCGCCGCAGGGGTCCAGCAGGAACCCGTGCTTTCTTCCGATCCTGACAAGGCCGTCCACCCTCACCTCAAGAGGGGCCCAGCCCTTATTGGCAGCGCCCCATTTCCCATACTCTTCGAGGTCAGTGAACACCAGGTACCTGTACGGAGCATCCTGGAACACCGCCGTGGCATACACGACACTCATCCGCGGATGGTTCGCGATCCGGACCGGCACAATGAACCTGCACCTGTGCATGTTTCTTATATATTCCATGCGGCGAGTTTCAATATACCTGGCCGCATCCGCATTCAGGTCGGAGTTGTAGTATCTCCGCATGAGTCCTGCCGCTTCGAGGGTCTGCTTTGTGATCTTCCCTCCCCGCCGCTCTATGAGCGTCCTGGCACCTGCGGCATAGCACTCTGACATGGCCTGCATGTCCATGCCCTCCTCCAGCCTGCGGGCATGCGCCTTTCCCGCTTTTTCCGCAAACTCTCCCGCCGCATCCTCCGAAGAGAAGGCATATGCCTGCCTCGACTCATCGATGTACGGCTTTATGGTGATGTCGCTCATGACCAGCCAGACAGGCTGAGACCCACTAGTTTTGCCCATATGTTTTGGTCATCCCGCCCTCCTGTATACGTAGTGCCAGGTCCCGACATCCCCGACATCGATCTCGTGCCCGGTCTGGTCACCAGAGATCCGGCCGTGTATCCCGCCGTTCTCATCGCAGTGGGCTCCGACGCTCTTCCCGTCACCGACATAGATCTCCGTATGCGTCTGTTTCCACAGGATGTCTCCGGGCATCATCTCTGAGGCCGATGATATAGGGATCCTCCTGAAGCCGCATCTTGTGAGCACGCCGTCCATGGTGTAGGTAGAGAACGGACTGCCCCCGACATCGTATCCGGCGTTCCTAAGCGCATAGAACACGAGGGATGCGCAGTCAAAATCCGGATTCCCGCCCCTGCGGTCCTGGCTGTACCCGTGCGAGTCGTCATTTGCGATGCTGACAGCCCACTGTACGTAATCTATGTTTGAGCCCTGTCCGGCTGACATGATCTTCGAATAATACTCCTGGGCGTATCTTCCGCGTTTTGCGGCAGCTCCTGCCGTTCCGCAGCGTTCCCAGTAGCTGCAGAACAGGACAGCAGCCTGGAACGCACTGGACGTCTCCATGAACTGCCTCCTCTGCGCGGCATTCCCATTCCAGCCTTCATCACTGTCGATCTCCCTCCATGCATACTCCAGCTGAACCTGCACGTCCGCCCAGTCTTTTCCTTTGGATGCTGCGTACTCCCTCAGCCCGTGGAACCGTCCGCCGGTCCACTGGAAGAGGCCGCATGCCCCGTTTCCGTCCTGCGCGGCGGGATCGAACCCTGACTCCGCCTTTATGTTGGCCATGATCCCCGCGATCTGTGGCGCCCCCAGGCCTTTTGCAAGGAAGAAACTGTAGACTTCCTGTTCGACCCCTGAGAACACTACCTGGCTGAGCCTTGCCGGCATCGTCAGGTCGACATTGAAGATGTCTTCATAATCCGTTTTTGACAGGTTCATATAGCTCAGGGGTATAAGGTCCCCATGCTTTAGACCGGTCTCCCATGATGTGAAGTTTTTGTCGCCCTTTTCCAGTTCCAGGAGATTGCAGCACACCGTGATCGTTACTGTACACACATATGTCTCCCCCACCGTCCTGTATTCCACATCAGCCCCGTGATATTCGCATACCGCATAATCGATCAGGTCGAAGCAGTACCAGTCATAGTCAGTGATGCTGACCGGGTTTTTGTAATAGCTGCCGGTAGCGGACATGCTCAGGACCTGCTTTGCCAGCTCCAGGCACTGCATGTCGTACTGCCCCTGCATCGTAGCGGCCTGCATAGTGGATGGCCCGCCCGATCTCGGACCGATATTGACGGCTTTTACGAGGTTCACCGCCCATTCGGGGTGACATGATGGAGTCCCCGGGTTTTCATGTGACGGATACCATGAGTCTCTGTCCACGACGAACTCAATGATACAGTGGCCATTGTTATGGCCCCATTCGGTACAGCCCGCATCCTTCCGGCTTTTGATCTCCCCTATGATACAGTGGAACACGAGTCCGTCCTCCTGGTAGAAATCAACATAATCCCCTACGTTCCCGAAGGTCGTCGTACATGCGATGACATACCTGCCGTCGATGATAGCGAATCCTTCGCTGTCGTAGTTTTCCCCGGCCTCCTGCCTCAGGCGGTACTGGTTAGACGTGGTGGACGTGATGCACTGCCATCCCATAAAGGTATGCACACTGCCAAGCCCCTCCGGTATGACGATCTCCGTGCCCGAAACTGACGTGGCTCCCGCACGGCTCACAGGGGATATGCTTGCCAAAACCGGTGCAGCCTGTATTTCATCCCCGTTTTCGTCCACAAAACGAAACTTCGCCATAACAGAAGACGTGCCCTTCCCGCCCCCGGAAAAGTCCCTGAGGTTACCGTAGCTGAACCCGCTCTTGTCGACCGGATCTCCGTCCACGGTCACGCTCGCGATCCTGATCTCCTTAAGGTCCTGCACTGCCATGCCGTCCGTGATCCCTCCCGTCTGGGAAATCTGCCTGACCCGGACCCCGAACCATGATTCATACCCCTCATACACACCATGGACCCCTGCAGAATCCGTTATGAACTCTTTCTTGTAATTTGAAGTATTCACATATCGGTTCCCGGTGTCATAGAGGATGATCCTGCCGTCCGCATAGATCTCGCCCACGACGGCAACGTGATGCCATCTGTGGTCTTCCGCCTTGATCATCTGCACGAGGTCGCCCACCTGGAGGTCTTCCCGTCTGGTTATGATCTTCCCGCCCTGCGTGTAACAACCATGGTTCTCCAGATACCGCTCGGCGTCGCCTACCGTCGGCATCCCTGCATAGCAGTCCATCAGTCCTGCCTTCTGCATGATGTGGTAGATTCCGCAGCCGCAATCCGTCATGACCCTTTCCCTGTTATTGACAAACTCCTCCTCGATCGGGGTTGTGACCCACCACCGGTAGTTTTCACCGCCAGTGTAAAACCTGCCGTACTCATCGCCGCTGCCGTAATCCCCGTTGAACCTGTGGGTCCCGCCGCCGCCATGATAGTCCGGCCCCCAGATGGTGTAAATGCCCATGACGTATTCCGCGATCTCCTGAAATTCCCCGGCGGTCTGTACTTTCGCATCCCTCCCGTACCATTTCGCGAACACGCCTCCTAGCGAGCGGATATAACTGCCGGTCCCGCCCCTGGCTGCCATGAAGGAGCTGAACGAGTCATAATTGAAATCGTTCATGTGCTGTTCTACGATCGCCTCCGTCTGGGTGGAGAACCCATGGCGTGTCTTTGTGTCCTCACCTGTATAAGCCGTATACGTCACCGACGGCACGGCGCTGCCAAAGCGGACGATCTGGATAAGGTTCTTCTTATCCACCTCCGATTCGATGACCCCGTGGCCGGCTGCGCATTCAACCTGTTTTCCATCTCCCGTATAGATACCCACGTGGGAATTGCCGCTGTTCCTGTTCCCGCTTTTGCCGGAACCGTATGCATAGCACAGAATGTCCCCCGGCAGCGCAAGACCAAGATCCGTACCGACATCCGTTCCCCCCGGATACCTGTCCGGTTCCGTCCCCCACTCATAGGAATGGACAAACTCGTCCAGGATCCCGAAGTGCTCCAGGCAGTGGAACACGAACCAGGAGCAGTCAGATCCCCTTCCTGCCGCGAGCGGCTGGAATCTCTCGTTGTCCGGGTCATTATTTGTTACGGAAGACTTATATGGGATCTTTCCGACCCACTGTTTTGCGTAGGATACAAGGTCCCTGTTGCCGACTGAGCCTCCCCCGGGATTGTACGGGCAGCTGTAAGAATAGTGCTTCCCGTTTCCGCTGATGTTCACCATCCCACCGCCTGCTGTGATCTCGATGTCTCCCATTGTCCGGAATATCTCAAACCCGGCATTTCTGGCAGCGATCGCCCCTGCCGAGTATCCGGTCATGTACATGTTCCCATCCGGTTCAAGGTTGTTGTACCAGCAGACTTCCGCCCCATATTCCTTAAGCCTTTCCATAGCCAGCCTTGATCCGTTCCCGTGGTGCGGGATCTCGAAGAACTTGATCGTCCTTCCCTCCATCGTTTCAAGGTACCTCGGGAGCGAATACACCATGTCACCTGTCGTCAGGTAATAAAGGTCCGGGAAATAGACCTGCATGGAACTGTCATTGACCGCTGTCTCGCTGTCCCTTGCCCCGCGGGCCGCTTCCCTCCATATCTCGATACTGACCCCGTAAATATTGAACACCGACGTCCGGCCGCTCTCGGGATACACCACCTTGCCGCCCTGGTTTTCAGCCGCCCTGCATATCCTGCTGCCAGTTGCTGATTCCGCCGGGTCATAAGAAGCTATCTCCCCCGGCGGCGGACAGTAGAGCGCTTCCACATGGATGTCCCCACTGGAGAGTATCCTGTCGACACCTGTATAGTGATCACCGTGCCAGTGCGTGATGATCGCGGTAAGCTGCCTTACTCCCTTCTGGGAAAGGTACTCCAGAGTCATGTCTGAGAGGATCCCGCAGCCTCCGTCTATCAGGATGCAGCCCCCGCTCCCCGTGAGTATGATCTGGGAATCCCCCCATCTCACGTTCCCGCCTCCCTGCTCATATCCGGGGATATGGATGGTGAGCGGGCCGGTTGCGGAGGAAGTGTTGTAGGATGTGTTGATCCCGTACGCACCGAGCCTTGCAAACATCTTCGAAAATACGTCCTGCGTGAGGGAAGTCCCGGCATCACTCCCATCCGTCGTGACATGCGCCTGCAGCGGGTACCAGCTGCTCGTGCCTCCGTTCACAGCGTTGTAGCCGCCGATTGCAGCTGTCGCCAGTATCCCCGCCAACGTCCCGGCTGCGGCTTTTTTCACGAAAGCCTTTGCTGCAGCTTTCATCTTTGTCATGAAAGTCAAGGTCCCCGGCTGCGTCGCGTGTGAAATCTGCACAGCCTGCACGCCTGCGCTTTTTGCAGCCTCCTCTTCCATCCTTGCAGTGATCTCTTCGCCTGCTTTCTCCGCAAACTTCGAGAGGATTCCTTCTCCCCTTCGCTTTATCCCTTCCTGCCCGGTCCTTTTCCCTTTCCCAGCTTTTTTATTGCCTGAGGGAAGGCAGTTCCCGGAAAGGCTCGCTGAACCATCCTCCTTTTCGCTTTCCTGCGCGTCGGTTTTTCCAAAAGGCATCAGTCTGCTCTTTGAAAAGAGGCGCTTTTGGATTGAGGTTTCGGCGCCTCCCTGTTTTTCAAGGTCCTTTGCATCATGTCCATGCCTTTTTTCGCTGCGCGCCGGCTCCACGCCTGCGGCGCATCTTCCAGCCTCCAGGATCCCCTGCCGGGCCGCTGCGGGCATGACGGCTGTCCCCGGTCCCGCGCCCCGGATTTCTGTCAGCCCGCAGTTCTGTATGATCCCATAACCGGGCGGAGTTTTTTTTACCGCCGCCTCTTCTGTGGTGATCTCTTCAGGCAAGCTGCCCGGGGTACTCTGTATGACCTTCTTTCCGGAACCCGGCGCGGCGCCTTTCTTTGCAGCCTCATGCCCCGGTCTTCCTCCTGCAGGCTCCTGCCCGCGCCTTTCCGCCTCTTCTACGCCCGCGCTTTTTTTCTGTCCAGCAGACTCCGGCTTTTCCCGGCTGCGCATCGGAAAGGCGTCCGTATCTGCCTTCACTTTTTTCCCGCTTATGCTGCCTTCCCTGTATGATGCATTCCCGGAGGATACGCTCTCGTCCTCATACACGGTTACCCCGTCCACGGTATGCGCAGTGGCTCCGGCACCCTGATCCATGTAATAATGTTCCAGGTAATACTGGTCCTGATAGTACTGCTGCAGGTGCCGGCTCCGGTCAAGCCGCTCCTTTTCGAGCCTTGTCTTTCTCTCAGCCAGCCGCGCCCTTTCTTCCTCTGCTTCTATGTCTATGAGGATCTCCGGCTGTTCAGTTCGCGGTGTTTCATCTCCTGAAAGGAGGCTGCCCTGCGCGTCATCCTCCTTTTCATCTCCGCCTTGTTCCATGCGGACCCGTTCCTGATCCGGGCCGTCATCCGGGGTAGTTTCATCAGGAAGCGGCGTCTCTTCTATTTCGTCACCGTTTCCAGAGTCCGGGGCCTCCCGCCCTCCAGGTGTCACCAGATCAGCAAATGGTGCTTCAGGCATGGGGCTCTGTTCTTTCCTCTCTTCCTGCCCGACGTCAACCCTCTGCTCTTCCATGTTGTTGTATCCGTCAAATTCGTTCTGCATCCGGTCCCTCTGCAAACGGCCTTGCTCAATGCTTTCTCCTTATGTGATAAACGGCAGCGCCCCCTGTAAGGAATGCCGCGGCTGCCACCGCCACGGCGAAAGGCATGTCCCATGCCCCGGCCTGTCCGTCTTCTTCTGCTTCCGGCTCGGGCACGGGCTCCGCAGCGGTCTTTCCCGGTACCCCGGCAATTTCAATTTCTTCCGGCCCGTCATCTTCCGCATCATAGGCCACCGGGAGCTGTTCCTGAAGCGCGATCGTTTTTTCAAACGCCTCTTCCGCGTCCCTCCGGCTTACCACGCCCTTCAGGTACTCACCGTTCTCATCACGGAAATCGGAGATCCATATATAATCCCGGACAAAACCGGCGGACCCTGCCACGACAAGAAAGCATGCGTCCTCTCTCCGCGACACTTCTTTTTCCCCGCCCCCGTACTCAACGTACACGGAAGCGCTCTCTCCCGGATCCGTTATGAACGGCACGCAGACATAACAGCCTTCCGTTATGTCATCGCTCATCCCGTAGCGGTTCCCCGTGTTCAGGCGGTACTCGTGGACAAAACCACTCTCGGAGACAGGGATGAGACACACTGTGATGTCCGCCTCATATCCCTCTTCTACGGCCGCCCTTATATAAACGTGCCCCTTTACGGCGTCTTCCGTTTCTCCCGCGGCGGCCGTTTCCGTATCCGCAGCACCCACGGTGACTGCCGGGGCCGTCATAGCTACGACAAGAATGATGATGGTCAGGGCAGTGTACTTACTGATTGTCTTTTTCACTCGTCTTAAGCAGTGCATAGAGTTCCGTGTCCTTTGGAAAATCATTGGCAAACGGAAGCGTCGTCTTGCCCGTGTACAGAAGGCCGTGCCCGCTCTCCGCGTTGGTCACGTATTCCATCTGTGTCTCCGGTATCTTCAAAAGCTCCCCGAGGTTCGTGCGGTCCGCACTGGCAAGGGACATCATGACGACAAATGACGTGTTGTTGATGATGTTCCTGGAGTCCTCCGTCCTGATCAGGTCTTCCGTGTTCTGGGTGATCCCCGTAGGGACACCCTTCCACTTCCTTGCCCTCTTCCATACCTGTACCAGGTATTTGGTAGCGGAGTCGCTCTGCAGAAGGACATGAAGCTCGTCGATGTAGAACCTTGTCCAGATCCCCTTTTTTGAGTTCTCGATCATCTTGTTCCACACATCATTGATACAGACATGGAGCCCGAGATCCTTCATACCGCTCCCGAGGTTCCTGATGTTGTAGACCACGAGCCGTTTCTCTGTCTCAACGTTGGACCTGTGGGCAAACGTCGCGAACGAGCCCACCGCGTAGTTCTCCAGTATCGTCGCCATCGTCCGGGCTTCCGGCTCGTCCTGCCTCAAAAGCTCGTTGTACAGGCTGTTGAGTGTCGGCATCGCCGCCTTGTCGCAGGTGACCCCGGCACCGCTCTCCTTCAGTTTGCTGATGTGGTCGATATACGGCCTGTAAATGGTATTGCAGCATCTTGTGACCACGGTCCTTGCCTCGGGAGTGATCCCGCGGCCCTGGCCGAGCATGATCTCAATCATGGAGATGATGTACTGCGTCTTCATCCCAACCGGGTTGGATTCCCCGTCATAATCAATATCCATGTCCAGAGGGTTGACGTAGGTCTGCGACCCTGGGGCAAGGTCGATGACCTCCCCGTTCAGCGCCTTTGCGAGCTTTACATATTCACCGTCGGGATCGATCACGTATACCTTGGATCCGATGTCCCTGAGCAGAGTCGAGACGATCTCATACTTTGCCATGAAGGACTTGCCGGAACCCGGCTCCCCGAAGATCAGTCCGTTGAAATACTTTGCCGATGTACGCGAATACATGATCAGGTTGCCCGACGCCTTGTTGATCCCGTAATAGACCCCTTCCTTTTGGTACAGTTCCAGCGTCGTATACGGAAGATAAACGGATGCTGACTGCGTCGTATACATCCTCTTTACGAAGAGCTGCTGCAGGCACAGGGGGAGAGATGTGTCAAGTCCCTGCTCCTGCTGGAAGTCAAGCGTCAGTACTGGACTGAAGTGTTTGTTCGCGATACTCTGCAATGCTTTCGTGTCCGCATCCAGTGATTCCCTGTCCGCAGCAAACAGGCAGACGGTGAACGTGATGTAATACAGCTTCTGGTCATTGCCGATCACGTCGTCTAAAAGCTCCCGGGTCTGTTTCTGGGACTGTATCAGTTCCGGGGAGATCAGGTCATAGGAATACTTCCTGCGGTAGGCGTCCTGCTGACTGACATACATCTGCGCGTTGATCGCCAGCATATGGTCCCGGATCAGCCTGATCCCCTTCGTCATCTCGATCGGTGTGTGGTGCACGGAGATGATCATGTTCGGGAGCGCCTCCGATATGTCCGACATGAACTCCGAAGACAGCTCGTTCGGGACATTCTCGATAAACAGTGCCCTGCCGTATGTCTCCCCAAGCCTGAAATATCCCGGGAAAAATTCCATGCCTGACGGGCCGATCACATCCTTTGTAGTAAGCCCCGCCTTCCCGAGGCTGTCATAGTCAAATACCGGGCCGCCCTTTTCATCTGTGCCTGTATAGAACACGCTGGCCCCGTCCTGGTTGTATATTTCAAAGAGAAGATGGAGCCGCTCCTCTGCTCCGAGCTTTTTTATCCCCATCTCCCTTGTTATCTTTTTAACAGCCTTCTCCACATCCTTTTCTATCCTGGAAAGGGCTTCCATGCCCTCCTCAATGGTTTCCGCGTCCACCGCTGTCACCAGGTACTTGTCCTGTGTTACATTCCCTCCTGCTGACAACTTTTCGATGAGGATGTTGTTGATCTCCCGCCTGTACCGGTTCAGCCCGTCCTTCTGCGGCTTGTAACGGATGTTCTCAAATGACTTCCTCCTGTCCGCCGAGTGGTTATGGATGATGACCTGGAACCGGACTTCCGGAGGGAACGTGTTCAGGAGGTTCCCGTAGGCCTTGAAGACCGCGACCTGCTCTTCATCCGGCGCGATCTTGAAGCTGACGTCCTCCAGCCGGTAGGCCCTCGTGTAGGTCCCCGGCAGCGTCTCGATGGTCCCGTCCGCGAACACGGTCGTATATGGGATGGACTGCTGAACGGTCCTCGGGACTGTCCTGTGTTTCTTTTTCTTTTTCCAAAAGAACCCTGATAATGCCATATGTAAAACCTGTACCCTGAATCCTGCCTGCCGGGGCATTCACCTTGTGCCGCCGTACTTTTTCATCTGCTGTCTGCGGACCTTCTTTTCCTTCCACGTCATCTTTTTCCTTTTCGCGTCCCTGAACCTGACTACGCCATCCTCCACCAGATAGTCCAGCGTATTCTCCGTGGCATACATCCTTCTCGTCGGGGTAAACACATGGTTTGTGAGGACGATCAGCGCGAACTTCTCCAGCGGCATCCCGTATACCTTTATCCATCCGCAGGCCAGAACGGGAAGCATCAGGATCGTCGCAAGGGTCATCCTTGTGTTCAGTTCCAGCGATTTCGCATACATGATGATCGGGAAGCCGTACGAGAGCGCGATCGCCGAGCAGATGAGCTGCCTCTTGTTGAAGATGGAGATCACCTTCGGGGAAAAATCTTTTATATCCCTTGTCATCGGTACCTTGAACATGGTCAGACTCCTATGATCTCATTGCTCAGCCCGCCGGACTGCATCATGGCCATGGCTGCCATGGCATTAGACAGGAGCATGAAGACAAGATTGATGACAAGCGCCGGCGTCATCTCTGTCGTGGCGGACATCTTTGTGATCAGCCCGTAGTAGAACTTCGTCATCTCCGCCCCCACCGCCGCGATCAGGAAGTAGATCGCGATCTTTAAAAAACACGCCAGATACCTTTTGAGAAGTCTGACTCCGGGTGACCTCGCCCCTTCCGCGGCTATGGTCGCCACCGCTATAGGGGCAAAGGCCTGTATGATCTTGAGCTCGAACACCGCCGTCCCGATCAGGAATATGCTCAGCAGCATTGGGAGGTAGACGACATACTCCATGTATTCGAGCATCTCGTGTGCCTGCTGTACGGCAAAGTGGTTTGCTTCATAATCCGCGTCCAGAAGGTCCTTCAGGCTGTTGTTGCCGGCTTCATCCCCTGAGAGCCCCGGTATGAGAGAGAACGCCTCCGCCATCTTTTTTTCGGCTTCTTCCCTCTGCTTCAGTGTGGCAGCATCTATCACGTCCCCGACAACGGCGTCAATCTCCACTGCTGCCTCAACAGTGGTCACGATGTAATCCCCGATGCCGTAAAGTGCGTCCATCGCCGGGCTGATCCAGCCTATCATAAAGAGTGCCGCGAATGCGGCGGCGCATGTGCGCAGCCACATCTCCGAAGAAGTGTCTCCTTTCTGCGTCTCCCTCACGATACTGAAGAGGAAGTAGACGATCACGAACACGGTCCCCAGACCGGCCGAGATGTTTCTTATCACTCCGGTGATGAAGCTGTATTTCCCGCCAGACTGCGTGAACTGCTTAAGCCCGGAATACGCTTCCCTCATGTAGCTGTAGTTCGTCTTCCCGAACCCCTTTATGAGGTTCTGGAACTGGGTCTTCAGCTGTCCCTGCTGTATCGGCGAATCTGCATATGCGGCGGGGATCCGGCTGTATAGAAAGACGCCCAGCGCCATCAAAAAGAACAGCACGACCCAGCGGTATTTCCCGGCAAAATATGCGGTTTTTGCTCTGATACGATGACCGGACATGCCCGTACTCCTTCCCTTCTCAGCCGCCGAACGATGTGACGGTCGTGAACATCCCCGCAAAGTCCACTCCCGCAAGGATGACCCTGAGCATGATCAGGACGATGCCGACGGCGATCTCCCTGATCGATCTGCTCTGCTCGGGCGACTGTTCCTGGGCATGTCCGAGCAGCAGCACGAACAGGCCGTGCGCGAGCATCATGATCCCGATGCCGAGGGCAAGGTTTAAAAGTATCACGATAAAAGTATTGATCGCGGTCTTCGCCGCGTCCGAGCCGCCGCCCTCGTCCGCCATGACCACCGGCATGGCATATATGGACAGCATCCATACCGCGCAGGCAGATGCCTTCAGGGCAGCTGCCGACCTGTTTTCTGTTCCCGTCATAAGGTCCGTCTGTTTCTTCCTTAATGTGTTCATTCGCATTTCCTTCTTTGTCCTTTGGTTTATGTCAGGCCGACGAAGAGAAGCTTTCCGCCGGCGCGGATGAATATACGACGTCCATTTCCCTCCACAGGATCTCGTTTTTTTCAAACGTATCCGCCGCTTCCCTGATCGTCCCGTGAACATGATCATCTGCAGAAAGATTTCCGGAATGGGCTCCCTCCGCGTCCCCGAGCGGCCTGGGCCTGTCGATCAGGGGATTCCCCTCCGCGTCCATGTTGTTTTCGTACTCCAGCGCTTTCTGCCGCATCTCCCGGTTCTGCTCCGCCCTTACCGCTTCCTCACCGGGCGTCTGTTCTTCCGGGACGGGATCCTCTTCTTCCGCGGGCTCACCCCTGTGCGCCGCCTCATCGAAATACCGGGCTTTTTCCCGCGACCAGTAATAGGGGCCGCTCTTTTTTACCTCCTCCCATCTGGGATGGTCCGGCGTCATGTACTTCTTGCCCTTGTACGCGTAGAGCGATTTGGGGATGACTATGCACTCATCGTCCGGAAGGACCCTGAGCTGTGCCGGCGCGAGGAGCTCCACGCCCTGCCGGTTGAGGGACGTCGACCCGCCGCCCCTTCCATACGAGACGTTCATGACAATGCGTGTCTCCTTCCCGAGGAGCTCCGAGATCCATTTGGCCGTCACAGTATCGGCGCCTCCGCCGAGGTACAGCGTCGTGTCGCAGTTGCCCGCGAGCTCCGACCAGTTCTTCTCGTACATGTTCTGAAGCTGCGACAGGGACTGGAGGATGATCGCCACGGATATCTCATATTTCCGGACGGTAGCCACCTTCTTCTCAAACTCCGGGATCTTCCCGATGTTCGCGAACTCGTCAAGAAGGAGCCGGAGATGGACCGGGAGCCGCAGCCCGTCATTGGACCTTTCCCGGTTGGCCAGGACGTATCCGCCGTCCGTGATGGATCCGAGTGCTTTCCTTGCCGCCTTTTTTGTCCCCCTGAAGCAGACAAGCTCACCGTCCTCCGTGACCGCCTCGTACAGTCCGGTCGTTTCGTTATGCCTGATCACGGCACGTCTTGCGTTCTCAAGGAAGGCTTCCGCTTCTTTTTTCCTCTCTCCTGACTCCTCTTCTGTCTCTGCCCTGAAGCACCTGACGAGCTGGCCCCCACCGTCCATCACGAGCTGCGAGAACTCCGCCGTGTTCTCCGCGTAGTCATATGCCCTGTGGAACAGCTGCGAGTACATCATGGAAGCCAGGAAGTTGAACGGCCCCTCTCCAGTGGGGAGGATGACGAACAGCGCCGTCTTCTCGTTCCCGACCATGTCCAGGTCTATGTCGTCCGTGTCCGTGAGGTTCTCCACATCCTCAAGGTCAAATGCTTTCAGCCTTACCATTACGGAGATCAGGATGCTCTGCAGCGTCTTGGCCGCGCCGGTCTTGAACTCCTCGTAATTCTTCACGGCAAAGCCTTCCGGATCCAGTGCCTTTACCTCTTCAAAGATATAGTCCAGCGTCGATTTCTCGGCATCGAACTCATTGATCTTCGCCTCCCTCAGCAGCCTCATGACATTGGAGAAGTTCTGGCACTCTTTCTCCGTATAGTTGAACAGGTAGGATATGATGGCGATCAGGAGAAGCTTTTCGCTGTTCTCCCAGAACGGCTCGCTCGATTTTGTTTCCGGCGGGGTCGTATTGCTGACCAGCGTCGTCACGAGCGTCACCACATCCTTGTTGCTGTGGATGTAGCGGAACGGGTTGTAGTGGTTCCCCCTCTCCATGTGCGAGAGATTGAGGCACTTTACCTTGTAGCCACGGCGCTCAAAGAACTTCCCGTAGCTCTTTAAAAGCCCTCCTGACGGATCCGTGACCACAAAACTGCAATTTGCCTGCATGAGGTTCGGGCCCACATAGTTGAAGGATTTTCCGGCACCGGATCCTCCTATGACAAGCGCGTTGAGGTTCCTTCTCACTTCCCTCGGGTGCTCCATGGAAAGATAGATGTCCTGTGAAAAGATCATGTTGCCCTGGCCGTCGTTAGACGCCTCCCCCAGCGGTTCCGTGAACCTGCGGTTATAGTCATCAAGTTCCGTCAGCCACCTGGCGTCTCCCTGCACCGTATCGGGGTCGTCATGCTCCCGCAGTTTCGCGTCGATCGTAAGGACCGCCTGAGAAGCGGCGATGACAAGTGTAACGCCGAGCACAGCGTTCCCGGTCCCCGGTGCGAGCGGGAGTATCCTGAGCGGATGCCTTACGATGTCCAGAGCGCCTTCCCGGATTGCCGAGAAAAAGTCCAGATATGGCATCTCCATCCGTATATGCATCGTGTGAATCGTCAGGATGATGACGAACAGGTAGATGGGGATAAAGACCAGCGCCGCCAGCAGGTAGTTTTTTCTTTTCTTCTCGTTCATCGTTCCTTCCCTGTCCTGCCCCTGTCACGTACGGGTTCGTCACGCCCCTCGGCCACATGCCTTCCGTGCAGCGTCGCCAGTTTCTGTTCAAGGTCGATACGTTTCGGACCGGCTTCCCTCCCGCGGACCGCGATGCCGCGGATCCTGTCAATGGCGGGATGTGTTTTTTCCATATCAAGGCTGAACGCCCTGATGATCCTCCTTAGCCGGAGTATGTCGTTCTTTCCGTATCCAGTCGGGACGGTCCCCTTTTCCGCCGCTTCAAGGAGGCGGCACATCTCATCCCTGTACCGCGTCATCCGCCTCGTCCAGTTCCTGCTGTTCCCTCTCCCCTCTTCCTTTTTTGCAACGATCCCGGAGGCGCAGCCGACCAGCGACCTGAATCCGTTCTCCTTTGCACTCCTGTAGTGGTCTTTTTTGTCCCGGAAGTATTCCAGGACGTCCCTCTCCTCATACAGGCATATATGCCCTGTGATCCTGGAGAGTGCGGAATGGAGCCTGTCGCTGTAGCCTTCCTCCCTTACACCTGTCTGGGCATCGATGACGAGAAAGATCTCCCCGCTTATCGCCTCCGCATGCCCTGCCTCAAATCCGTCCTGCGTCCTTTTGACATAACAGTCCCCGCGGCCGACGATCCATACCGGGCGCTCCGACTTCCCGTCCATGTCCGGAAATCCCGCCGCTTTTTTCTTCAGGTATTCCTTCCTCTGCGTACACCTCTCCCTGACATCGCCGGCGCATTCGCCGCCCGCGACCAGGACCGCTTCCATAATGGCGCTGCCAAAACTCTCCCCTTCTTTCTGCACGAATGTGCTCTCACCGTGGCATGTCACGGTGTATGATCCGTCCGGCATGCGGTCCACGCCCACTGCCATTCCCGGGAGCGCCGGTCTTGCTTCTTCCTGCAGGTAATAGACCTCTTCCTCGGAGAGCCCGCCAAGGACGAGCATGGACTTATCCTTCACCCTTGCCCTGCGGTAGATGATCCCCGCCATCTCACCTGTGGTGATCTCGCAGTATCCCGACCGCGCCTTGAGCATCTCCTCTGCGGCATCCCTCACCAGGCCGCTGTCGGCTTCCCTGATCAGAAAACCCGTATTTCCGGTCGTCTCCTTCGCCAGCACGAAAGGACATCCCTTTTCTGTCAGGGTGTCTATGACCGGCTGCACCAGGTCCTCCCTGCAGGTTAAAGCGCAGAGTTTTCCCCCGCTGCGGATCCACATATACATGGCCCGCGCCGGCCACTCCTTCCTTCCGCGCAGGTAATCCGCCAGCATCGCCATGAAGGCGTCCGGCATGCCGTTTTCACGCGCTCCGCCCCGCGCAGTCCCGAAGGCCTGCTCAAATGTGCTGTTTGCCAGTTTCAGGTATGCCATCTCAAGTTCTCCGCCTCTTTCCCCGTTTATATAGATATATAAGATTTTCTCCGGATTCCTGTCATTTTCGGCCTTTCACGCGTCCTTTTCCCGTTTTGGGGCCGGGTTCACCGACTGGCGCAGGATGCTCATGACTTTAGTCATGAGAGGAATGCGCCTCTCTTTTGTTCTTTTTTTGTAGCCAATGCACTGTATTTTCTCTAATCTATAGGATATAATTAGATTAGTGAAAGGAAGTGCTATATGCAGCAGACATTGACGGCTAAAATGCAGATCGTACCCCAGCCTTCTGACGGACAGTTATTACTGGATGCCATGAAGGCTTATTCCGCTGCATGTACATACGTCTCTGACTATGTCGATAAGAATCTTCTGCCTCTGAACCAGTTCAAGATCCAAGACGCAACTTATCATACATGCAGGGATACGTATCGGCTTCCTTCTCAGATGGCGGTCAGTGTTACCCGCACCGTAGTGGCATCTTACAAGACAATCCGCACAAACCAGGAGCGTCACCCGGAGCGGTTCAGCAAGAAGAAACGCAATGCCGCGATCAGGCCGGCATTCCGCGCTCCTCAGCTCAGCCTCGTGTGGAACAGGGACTACTCCCTCGTATGGAACGCCGATAAGACCGAAAGGCTTTTCAGCGTCAATACCCTGCAGGGACGCATCAAGTGCGCCTTCCATGCCGACGCCATGGACTGGGCCTTCGCGGACGGCGTGAAATTCGGCACCGCAAAACTTGTCTTCAGGCATGGAAAGTTCCTCCTGCACGTGCCGGTGACCGTTGAGGTCCCGGACGTCCCGGAAGCATCCGGGTATGCCAGGGTGGTCGGCGTCGACCGCGGGATCCGCTTCCTCGCGGCCACGTACGACGGCAGGAAGACTTTCTTCCATTCCGGCGCACAGGTCAAGCAGAAACGCGCCCATTACAAGGAGCTGCGCCGCCGGCTCCAGATGCGTAAGACCCCTTCCGCAAGACACAGGATCCGTACCATCGGGCAGAGAGAAAACCGTTGGATGAACGATGTCAATCATTGTATCTCTAAGGCACTCGTCTGCAGTAACCCCGAAGGTACGCTCTTTGTGCTGGAAGACCTTACAGGCATCAGGGGCGCCACCGAACGTGTAAGGGTGAAAGACCGTTACACTCAGGTAAGCTGGGCTTATTATGACTTCGAGCAGAAACTCGCTTATAAAGCCATAAAGTATGGAAGCTCCATGCTGTCAGTCGATCCTGCTTACACCAGCCAGACCTGTCCCATATGCGGCCATGTGGACAAAAAAAGCAGGAACCATGAGAAACATACATTCAAATGCACCGCATGCGGGTATACCACAAATGACGACCGCATCGGTTCTATGAACCTCCAGCGGATGGGAATCGAGTACCTCCTGAAGGCTCAGGTATCCAATGGATGATACCGCCCGTGCCAGGCATGTCCTGGTGCGGTGGGGCGCCGTCAACCGTCCCGTCAACGTGCCGCCACCCGTACCTGTACGGACTAAGCGAACAGCCCAATGCGGAAGGCGTCGTCAGACGCTGCCTGACCGCAGGGCAGGCACAAGCCCGCGACTTTAGTCGTGGGTAGTTGACCCTTCTGCACCGTCCTTTGTCGGCATATGATAGTGTTCGGGAAAGAAAAAACCTGCCATAGCGGCAGGTTTTGTATAATTAACAAAGGCGAACGAATTGGGTGATGATCTGTCTGGGCAGTGCCTTTCTGCCCGGAAATGGGATTAGACATGTGCGGCGGATATGGTGTCTGATGCCTTCTTTTGTGACGGGACTATAGCCGCACGGCAGTTGGCGGGAAGCTGCCTGCAGAAACGCGCGGCGGATGCTGGTAAGTAAATCCTTTACTTTATATATATAAGAATCTCTCAGGAAACGTGCATTTTCCGACAGTTTCTGCAACTCAGCACGGTAACGGCTCCGCGTGCAGCATTTCCCACACGTCCATAAGGTCTTCCGTGAGCTTTTCACATTCCGCATACCCGGACCTGTCCCTGATTCCGTAGCAGGTCATGAACCTCCTCCAGCCAAGGTCCTTAAGGAACCCGTCGTACTCACTCCAGGAATAATAACTGACCAGGTCCCTGAATACCCCGCAGCGTCTCTCCAGGTTCATGTTCTTCCATTTTTTCGGCGACACGGAGTCAATGGAAGCCATCAGTTCGTCGGGTATTATGTCAAGCCAGTCGTTCAGGATGCCTTCGATGCACTGCCTCGACTCACTGCATTCCTTCGTGTTCCCCCGATCCGGCCTGTAAACGTCCCTGTAGTAAATGAGCCACGGGAGGAATTCCCTTACCCTTTCCTCAACGGCGTTCTCCCGGATCATCTCAGCGGTCGGGTAATTGTCCCTGTCCACAAAAAGAAGGTCTTCCCTGCCGTTCCTGTTTTTCTCGATCAGCTGTCCTGCCGCCACAATCTGCCTGTACCTGCTGTCTGTCAGTCTGATGAGCTCCGGTATCTTTTTCATCTTTATTTTTATAAGGCGCTCCCGCCTTCTCTCCTTTCCCTCTCTTTTTTCGTAAATGTCCCGCCGTGAACTTTCAAGGTCCGGCATGCTTCCCTGACCGCACAGGCTATAACCTTTTTGAGTTTTTCCTCATCCTGTCTGGCCAGGTTCTTAATGCCTTCCGCAGCGGTGACCGCGCTTTTTGTATGGATGATGCGATGCAGTGCCTCCTTCACCGATCCCGGCGGCTCACTAAACAGTGCTGCCGTCCTTTTTTTGCCGATACACTCCCTGATCCCTGCTGAGACGGCATATTCCTGAAACAGGCATGCGTTTTCCTCCGGCATCTTCGTGCATTCCTCCATCAACCCGATGAAGTCTTCCGTCTCCTCCCATACCCCGAGGATCCTGTCTTCCATCTCATCGGTTTCCGTTTTCTTCCTGGCTGTTCCGGATCCCGCATAACCGTAATGGCTGCGTTTCTTTTCTGACACGATGATGCTGTCGCCGGCATCCGGGTCACTGATGATCCCCCGTATGGAAAACGCGCGGTAGCCGCAGCAGGAATCCGTAATCATCATCCCGGCGGTGAGCATATGCTCTTTCCCGCTGATCAAATACCGCAGGGGCTCCCCTATCATGAACTCTGCCTCCACACCGTCTTCCAGCAGGCAGTATGCGGTCAGCTCTGCCGCTTTTCCCTTTATGATGTCCCCTCCAGCCAGCCTTCTGCACAGGCTTTCCAGGTATTCGCCTTCCATGCCCTCATACCAGCCGCTGTACAGCCCCATGACAATACCGTCTACAAGAGTGCTGCCCTCGAACAGATCCGTACAGACGGCAAGCGTATAGCCTTTCGCGTTCTTCCAGTCCACTCTTTCCAGGCTCTTCTTACGGTTGTGCCTGAGACGGCAGGGCTCCACTGCCAGCAGTTTCTCGGCGAGCATCAAGTCATGGATGGGAGAAAAGTCAAATGATCCGTACATCTCCATCTGGCCGTGCAGTTTCTTCATGGCGGTATGTGATACCGCATACATGCCGTCACCGGTATCAATGAGGAACCCGGTTTCACTGATCACCTTAAGGAATTCCTGCAGGTCTTCTCCCTGCCTGTCCGCCGGCAGCTCGACATATGTCACCGGGATCGGCGTTCCGCACTTCTGGAACCCGGTAAGGCTCTCTCTGCTGCACTCGATCATCTGAATTTCGCACACACGCCTGTCCTCCCCGCTGTTCTTGATAGTCCCTTCGAGCAGCGAGTAGACTTTTATATCCCCCGGATAGACATGGATGTACCGGATGCCCTCTTTCTTCTGCCGGAGCTGTTCCAATATGCTGTTTTCTGTCTCCGGCCTGTCCATGGTGACTCCTTGTAATAATGCAAATGTGCTCCTTAAGCTTTTGATGCGGAAACGAAAAAACACCCCCAGGGGGTGCTGCATGCTGATAGATACCGGCTGTATGATACAAATCGATGGCCTTTCTTTACCCCTGATGCCATCCTGCTTCCAGCCTGTCATCTGCCGTTATTCTTACAAATTTATTATAAAACTTAACAATTTGAAAAAGAATTCTCCATTTCCCGATTTCCAAAAGGTGGTCTAAATCAAGACCACCTTTTGGCGTTTTTCTCCTCCGTATGCCCCGCTATAAATTTTATGGGTTCATATTCGCAGGCCTTATACGCGTCCCTCAGAAGGCGGCTTCTACTGCTGTCCGTACCGCAATGATGGTCCGGACGGCGGATGTCTTTCCGGTTTTTTCCTCTTCTTCAGTGCTCTTCCCATTTCTTTCTTCTCCATGCAGCCAGGATCCATATGCCGGCGGCAAAGATTATAAGGATCGGCAGCCAGATGCCCTTCCTGTGCAGAATCCTCGCCGTCCAGTCGGTCGTAAGGAGGACCCTGCAGCTGTCCACTGTCCCCCTGTTGCCTGCGGCATCCTCGAAGGCGAGAGTTATCTCCTGCCAGCTTCCGGACTCCGTAAGCGTATAGGGGAGCTTCCCTTCTGCTTCTGCGATCTCTTCCGCGTCAAAGGACGCTTTCTCCTCCCCGTTGATGAGGATTCTGAGCGTTCCCATGGCCATGTTGTCACTTGCCACAACAGTTATCTCCCGACTCTCCTCCTCATAGAGCTTTCCGTCTTCCACGCCCGTGATCACGGCACCTGGCGGCGTCCTGTCAATGGCAAATCCCACCGGCACACCCCGCAGCTTGTTGTCCTGCAGGTTCCCGGCCTCATCAACGGAGCTTACGAAGATCTCGTAAACGCCTTCCTCCGTAAACAGGGATCCGTCCATGGAATACCTGTATCTTTTCCAGTCATCTTTTTCCGAAATGTCATCTATCTTAAAGCTTCCCTCCGAAAGCATGACAGCCCTGCCGTCATGATAGATGGTGACCTTGTTGTCGTGGAGATCGTCGGCGTTCACCTCAAAGATCACGATACTGCTCCCCTTCTGGTGGTAGTATTCCGCAAGGTAGTCCGCCGTCATGTCGGAAAAATAGTAGTTGGAACCGAAGCGGTTGACTGAAAAGACCAGCTTCTCTTCCGTTTCGTTGCCTGCAAGGTCCGTGACGGACGCGGTCAGCGTATAGACGTCGTCCTCCGTGATCACATGCGCAAAATCCGCGAGTCTCACCCTGCCGCCATGCTCCAGGGTCTCCATCTCTCCCGTGACCTCCCTCTCCGGATGCCGGTATCCGGAAAGGACGAGCCTTACCACGTTATCCCCAATATTCAGGTCAGAGTATTCCGCTCCCGGCGCTGCCTCTCCCCTGTTTGCGGAGCCGTTCTCAACGCCAAAGAAACTGACTGCCGGTTTTGTCATGTCGATCGTGAACAGCTCCTGCCTGTACGTCGCCGCCCTGTTCCCCGCAAGGTCCGTAACGTCCAGCGTAAAGCTGTAGTCACCGTCCCCGTCAAAGGACACCGACGCATAATGTCGGTCCCCGCTGTGGCTCCATCCGCTCACTCTGGGGGCGTTTATCCCGTATCCGTCAAGGGAAGCGCTGATTGCGGCTTCAAAGAGGTCCCCGTCAAAACTGCCGTCAATCACGGTGATGGCAGCGGTCCTCGGCGCATTGTAATACCTGCCCCTGCCGCTGTTGTTGTCAAAGGAAACGCTGATCACCGGCGCGGTCCTGTCCACAGTGAAGCGGTCCGTCCTGCCGTATTCCGCATGGTTACCAGCTATATCGGTGACGCCCAGTGAAAACGCGTACTCCGCATCCTCAGAAAAGGTGACCGTGCAGCGGTTCACATTATCGTCCGTTAACCCCGCACCGTTCCCTGTCTCCCATCCGGATATCCTGGCCGGGCCGGATATGTGAAAGCTCACGCCTGACGGGTCGAAGTTTCTTTCATAGACGGTGACCGTCGCTGTGCGCGTACGGTTGTAGTAGGCGCCGTTTGTGATGCCGCCCCCGTCATACGCCACCTCGATCCTCGGGGCGGTGATATCGATCTTCATGCTCTTTTCCATGCCCGAGACGTTCCCGGCGTAGTCCTGTGCAGTGATGCGTACCATGACGTTATTGGAATTGTTCTTCGCGGCATCTACCGTGAAGTCTTCCGCGTATGTTTTTCTGCGCTCCTCCTTAGGTCCGAAGGACCTTTCGTACCTCTGCGTGACCTTCCCGGCGCTCACCACTTCAGCCGTGACGCTTTTCAGCCCGGAGAAGGTGCCTCCGGAAAGGATGTCCTCCACGCTGACGGATACCGGCACGGAGCGGTTGTAGATCCCGCCCGCTGACGCTGCCGCATTGATCGCAATCTCAGGCGCAGACGGCTCGGTGCTGTCGGCGATCACGGCACCTTCCGTATTCATATAGGTTATGTTCCCCGCTCGGTCGATGATCCTCGCGTAGACCACTGCCTGGCTGTCCGGTGTGATGGAGAGGTCCCTGCCCCATTCCTTCCACGCAGCTTTCCTGAGCTTTTCAAGGGTCAGTCCTTTGAACACGCCCCTTTCAAATGCCCCGGGTACGTACCTGTAATAGGAGACCGACGCCACCCCGGATGTCTTATCTTCCGCCCTGTTCGCGACCGCGACGGGGCTGCTGTCCATAAACCGGAAGCTCACGCTCCCGGAGTACCCCGTATACGTTCCGCTCCCGTCCCCGCTCGTCACGATAATGCTGCCTGTGGGCGGGGTGCTGTCTACCGTAAAATAGTGTGTCCCGTACACAGCTGTATTCCCCGCAAGGTCCGTCACTCGGATACCAAGGCCGTAATTGGCGTCCGCGCTGAAGCTGTCCATCGTAAAGGTGTACCCGCCGGCTTCTCCCGCCCAGCCTTCCCCGCTGACTGCGGATACGGACTTACCGCTGTACGCGCTTACGTCCCGGCCCCCGAAGTCCTTCTGGGTAACGGACGCCTCCGCGCCGCCCACCACAAAGTTCCTCTCCTGTACAGTGATCGTCACGGTTACCGGGTCCTGCGTATAATAGGGGGCTGCGCTGTTTGTTCCGATCCTTTCCGTCACGCTATTCCTGCCCGCCCTATAACTGACCGCCACGACAGGGGGCGTCCTGTCGACTGTGAAAGCCGTATACTTCTCTTCCGCTCTTTCAGCAGCGTTCCCGGCCATGTCCGTGCATGTGAACCTGAGGTTCCTGTAATCAAAGTCCGTTCCCTCACCGCCACCGATTAGGAGCGTGTATGTCACCATCCTCTCATTCGTGTGTTCCTCCCACGGGAGGTCCCCCTGGGAGTCTTTTACATCCTTTATGTTTAAGCCGTAGGCGGCACCCTTGCCTTCCAAGAGCTGTTCCATGGACAGTCTCACGTCCACGTTCCCGCATCTGACCATAAGTTCTGACTGGCCGGGAAGGAAGTTCCTCTCCTTAAACGTGACGGTGACCTTCCTTGCCGAGTTGAAGTAATGCCCGTTCCTTACTCCGCTGTCATCGAACGTTATCCCGATCTCAGGATCTATCGTATCGAAGGAAAGCATGATCGTTTTATCCGACACGTTTCCCGCATGGTCTGAGGCCGCAACTTTCAGCGACACGGAGTTTGATTCGTTCTCCGCGGCTTGGATCCGGATGCTGTCTTCAGCCGCCCTCACCCGGAAGCTTTTTTCTTCCTTCTTTCCTTCCAGCGTCACCTCCCCTGTCTCGTTGTTGACCACTTCATAGCTGAGCTCCTTTATGCCGGAGAACAGCCCCTCTCCTTCGCCATCCATATCCTCGGCCGAGATGGACAGCTTAATGTCACGGTTATAGATGTCCTTATCCGGACCGCTGACCATGATCTTTGGGATAGACGGCTTTTTCGTGTCAGCGATGATCCCGCCGGACGATGACAGGTATGTGACATGTCCGGCCCTGTCCGTAATCCTGACATAGACAATAAAGAGCCGGTCGTCCTCGATCTTTATCTCTTCCCTGTACTCTTCCCACCTGAGCTCTTCCATCTTCGTCTTAATGGTGAACGTGCCCTGTGCGGTGCCGTCAATATCGATGAGGCAGTACTGCACCTTTTCCACGCCGGCTGCGCTGTCCCTGGCGGTACTCTCCAGAGTCACTGATCTTCCGGCCATCCCGAAGGCATACTCGAGTTTCCCTTCCTCCAGCTCCTTCAGGTCCTTTTCTTCCAGTACCTTTGCATATTCCTTTCCTTCCCCGTCGCCGGTCTTTATGATGATCTCCCCTGTCGGTGCTTCTGTATCGACCGTAAAGAAACAGGGGCCGTACGCCGCAGCCCTGTTGCCGGCAAGGTCCTCGTATTCCATGGCGAAGGTATAGTTCGCATCCTTTTCAAAAGCGTCCATCGAAAATGTCCATGTGCTGCCATTCCTGTCCCACTCAGATGTGCGGACGGCGTCTACGGATGACTCCGCGTATGCACCGGTGTCCTTCCCTTCCGGGTCCTGTGCCGTTACCGTTACATACGCTCCTTCCGGGCTGAAGTTCTTCTCCGTTACGGAAAGCATCGCCGTTACGGCACCCTCCACAAAGCATGACGTATCCTTATCTGCCAAGGGAGTGACCGCCGCGCCTTCCGCGTCCGTGAATGCAACACCAATAACGGGGCTGACCTCGTCGACCACGAATTCCTCCGGCGTCGCGCTGTCCCCCGTGTCCGCATCGACCCCGTTGTACGATGCCCTGACGACATAACTGTTCTCCACTTCTTCCCCCTGCCCGCCAAACAGGATGCCGAGCACGGTCGTCCCGTCCTCTGTTACCGGCTCCTGTACGAGTGCCGTCCCGGGGACGCTCCCCTGCCGGACCTCATCTAGGGTGCGGCTTCCGCCTTCTCCGTTCACGCAGATCTCCAGGGAAAGAAGAGCCTCGTCAAATTCCGGAGCTGTGATGCTCACGGTCATCGTACGGTCATGGGCGAAATACTTTCCGTTCATGGGCGCATTGTCGTCATAACTTATGGTCATGATGGTCTCTCCGGCTTCCCGTGCAGAAGGGCTGCTGCCCGTGTCCGGCTCACCTGCGCTTCCTGACACTTCCACAGGAGTTGTATCCTCTGCCGGTTCTTCATCTGCAGCCTGACCGTCCATTTCCGAGCCTGGGGCATCTTCCCCTGTAGTGCACTGTTCTCCGCCGGGGCTGTCTGGTGCAGTGTTAACGGCTTCTTCCACCGGTTCATCTACTGCGTCCGCGCTCTCCTCAGGTGTGTCATAAGGAGTATCCGCGATGGCTTCGTCGACGGATCTTTCTTCCGTCCCGTCCTGTCCCGCCGGTTCCATCATCTCTCCGGCATCCTCCATGCCGGATGTTTCCTGCGTCACCTCACCATCCATAAGCTCTTTTCCTGCAGCCTGCGCCGCGGCCTCATCTGCCGGCGCTTCTATTGAAGTCTCCTGGGCTTCCTGTTCCCGGGCGTAACCCGGAAAGCTGATGCTCCCGATCGCGAGCAGGAGGCTGAGCCCGATACATGCGCTCCTTTTTCTCCTAAACCTCATCCTTTTCTCCTTTTGTACCTGTCCGTACCCCGATGTCCCTGTCCGTATGGATGACCACTTCGCTCTTTGTCACCCGGAACTCTCCCGTTGGCTTTCCCCACGTGCGTCCTCCTTGTGCATACTCTGCCCTCTTGTTTTCCGCGCAGCTTTCTTTTCCCAGCAGCGTCGTATCATCGCCCCCGTCGAGGACCTGCGTCCCGACTTCCTGTATCCCCGGCTCCGCCCTTGTTGCCCGTACCCGGGCGTGGTTTTCCTGTACCTGAACGTCTTTGATCAGGGTTGTGCCTGTGTCCATCGTCCGCACGGCAGGCCTCTCTGCTGTATCGTTTGTCTTTTTGGCTTTCACCGGCTTCCCGTGCATGAGGCAGTAGTACTCATACAGCCCATTCCTTTTATATACAACGGCAGCCGCGGTCATCAGCGCGGCGCCGGCAGCATACAGGCAAACCGATATTGATTCATATATACCGGTCATCCGGTCGCTCCTTCCCCGGCGGCATACACGGTCTCCAGAACGTTCCTTGCCGCCGTGATATTGCGGAGGATCTCGTCCGTTTTCCCTCCGTACTCCTCTTCCGAGTAGCCAGGAGTCCCGATGACCTGTTCCGTCACGATCCTTTCCACCCTCTTCAGCTCATACAGGACGGCCTGTCTGCTCACGCCCGAGTCCCTGAACTCCATTGCATGTGCGCCGGCCTGGTAGACGAGCTCCCCATACATGACGAGGGCGGTGCGGATGTTGTCCTCCTCCGCAATATGGTCACCTGACAGTTTCACAAGGTCTTCCCAGTAGTCGGCGTAATCCGCCGTACTGTCCCCCGCTTTGTTCCGGCCCCCGAGCCCGGCATAGTACTCAGCCACTTTACAGAGCCGCTCCGCCCTGAGCCGTTTCTTCTCATCACTGAGGGTTTCCTTTGCCTCCCGCAGCCACGGGCGGCTCAGCTGTTTGTTCCCACTCTCTTCATAGAAGTAAAAATAGGCCAGGCCCATCTCATAGCAGAACCTGCCGTATGCGTCTTTATTTCCCCTTAGCCGCTCCTCTATAGTGTGCGCGTCACGGCTCCCCTTATAGCCGAGGAGCCTGGTCATGGCTTCCGCCTCCTCCCGGCTGAACACCCCGTCCGAAAGGTAGATGTCATTCAGCAGCGCCGAGTACGCTTTCACGTCAGAGGGTTTGGTCTTCACTGCGTCTTCATAACGCGCTACTGCCTGTCCCTCATCCGTGCTCATCTCTGCTTCCCGGATCAGCGCCTCATAGGTACCGCTGCGCAGCGCGGCCGCATACCCCCTGAGCACCGTCCCGCATAGGATGCAGGCAAGCCCCATGGCGCTCAGTGCAGTAAACACCTTCCATTTCTTCCTTTTCTCCTCCTGATATCTGGTCTCCAGCTTCCTGTAGTTTTCCAGCGCGTACCTGAGCTCACCCGCGCTCCGATACCTCTTTTCCGGGTCGTTCTGCGTGCACTTTACGATAATGGCCTCAAGGCCCGTTGAGAAAGAAGGGTCCCACTGACGGATCGGCCTCATCTCATACGGCGGCTTCGTAGGATCCTTCCCGGTCACCAGATGATAAATAGTGGCGCCGAGATTGTAGATATCGGTTCGCTCGTCCGTCTGCCCCTGCCCGCCGTACTGTTCCGGGGCCGCGTATCCCTTCGTACCCAGCGTGCGCGTGTCCTCCGCCGCACCGCTCTTGTACTCCCTTGCGATCCCGAAGTCGATCAGCATTATCCTGCCGTCGGGACGCAGCATGACGTTTCCCGGCTTCATGTCCCTGTATATGATCGGCGGATCCTGCGCGTGCAGGTATTCCAAGACGTCGCAGAGCTGCAGGGCCCAGCCGACAACCTCCGCCTGCGGCTGGCGGCCCTCGCCGTCCAGCTTTTTCTTCAGGGTCACTCCCTCGATGTAATCCATGACGATCAGGTAGCTGTCATCCCTTTCGATCACATCGATGATCTGCGGCAGGTGTGGACTGCTGAGCTTCTTCAGGATGCTGGTCTCTGTGACAGGATCCTGCTTGACGTTCTCTCCGTCATGCTTTCCTTTCTTCCGGACTTCTTTTACCGCCCACTCTTTTCCTGCCGCCTCGTTGATCGCCAGGTATACACGGCTCATCCCGCCGTGCCCGACCTCGTACAGGATCCTATATTTGTTGTCTATGATCTCGCCTATTTCCAGCATGTATGTCCCTCTGGCTGCTTCCATGCCCGAAGCAAAACTGTCTGACATGCGGCTTAAGATATCTCCTTAATCCGGTTCCAATATATATATCTAAGATTTTCTCGGAAAACGTGCATTTTCCGGGTGTTTTTGAGACCAAAAAAGGAATGCAGCCTGTGCAGGCGTACATTCCTTCATAAATCATGAATATATTAAAAATAAGAGGATTGACCTCAAGCAGTTTCTTCGCTTCGTGACAGATGCTCTGACACAATGCTGATCTGACGCACGATTTCATCATTAAGTACGTCAAACGAAACCTGCATGACTCCAAGCTTTTTTATTCGGTAAAGAGAGATGCTGTTTTTTTCCTTGAGCTTCAAATCGCTATCTATCTTGAATGTCGGATAGACATAAAAATCCCAAAGGCCCATATCCAGGATATTCTGCGCTTTACTTGTCGCCTTATAATGGCAGAAGACATAGAGGTCATTATGACGGCCTTTTTCATTTGTATCCCAGTCTATCGCAGGTTTAATACTAAATACAAGTTTTGAATCTGGCAGGGTCGAAACCTCTATTCCATCAGGTGAATTCGATTGAATAGTTGTTGATCTTACCGAACCGATCCTGCAGGAGATCGATGCCGAAAAAGCATCCATGTCTGTGTTTGATACGACTGGTCTGGAAGCCTACGTTACAGAGAATAATCCGAAGTACGCCAATCAGAAGAT
>Ga0256404_1001334_pt1 | contig 60727 bp, 55 predicted proteins | sample RumenRJG_01DNA_FD_185990 | JGI IMG/M metagenome (GOLD analysis project Ga0256404, IMG submission 185990) | Bovine rumen microbial communities from Lethbridge, Alberta, Canada - RJG_01 | ecosystem: Host-associated > Mammals > Digestive system > Stomach > Rumen | place: Canada: Alberta | collected...
AACCAGCGTAGCACCGGGCTTCACATTAATAGAATAGTTACCGTCAATGTCGGTAATCACACCGTTACTGGGGTTACCCTTCTCTGTTACCGTGGCACCGATGACCGGTCCCTCAGCATCAGATACAGTACCCGTAACCTTCTTCGATGACTGCTGGATACCATCTATGGCATTCACAGCAGCTTTGGCTTGAGGTGAGTAGCAAAGTCCCATCAGGGCCAGCGCACTCATCAACAGCACAGTCTTTCTGATTCTTTGATTCATACTAAGGTATTTAACTTTGTTGATAAAAATTATTTAGCCGTATTTACATGCATTTTACAGTTATTGGTCTCCGTTTGTCAATGAAATTGACGGTGCAAATGTAATTGTTTCCCAAATAACCTCCAAATAGATGTTACAAATCAAAAAAAATATGTTACAAAATAAGATATTATTTGAGAGATTCCTTCAAATGAACGTTAATTTCTTTGTACATATCTTCAAACAATTTAATAAGGAATAGGGGAAAATAAGCAGCAATCGAAGGTAAAAAGGCTACAAAAGATTAAAAATAATAACAAACTGGCCCCTTCTGGTTCATGGTTGGCCCCTTGTCAGTGAATGTGTGGTTACAACATATAACTTGATGTATCGTTCGTGGCCTCGCGCGCGTACATTATATTATATATAAAGGGCAAAAAGAGAAAAATCGTTCATTCTTTGTGCAATCGATGAAACAAAAATAGCATTTCCCGGTGTGTATAGTTAACACTTATTGACCTAAAAACCGTATATTTTGTTAATTTTACTAACAAAAAAGGCCTCTTTAGCAGAAAAGTATTGATTTTTGTCATAATAATATTGCTCTATTTCATAAAAATATGTTATTTTTGCAACGTCAAATTGAGTCAAAATGCTGAAACTACTGACATGCTAACTTCATTAGGAACACGACAAATAAGTAGAGACTATATTTTTAATTAAACAAACAAAGTTAATACCTAAGTATGAATCAAAGAATCAGAAAGACGGCGCTGTTGATGAGTGCTCTGGCCCTGATGGGACTTTGCTACTCTCCGCAAGCCAACGCTGCTGTGAATGCCATAGATGGTATCCAGCAGTCATCGAAGAAGGTTACGGGTACTGTATCTGATGCTGAGGGACCGGTCATCGGTGCCACGGTAACAGAGAAGGGTAACCCCAGTAACGGTGTGATTACCGACATCGACGGTAACTACTCTATCAACGTGAAGCCCGGTGCTACGCTGGTTATTACGTACATCGGCTACATGACACAGGAAATTCCTGTGGGTGACCGTTCAGTGATTGATGTTACGCTGGCTGAGGACAGCGAATCACTCGAAGAGGTTGTAGTGGTAGGTTACGGTGTCCAGAAGAAGAAGCTGGTTACCGGTGCTACTGTTCAGGTAAAGGGTGAGGACATCGCCAAGCTGAACACGACCAATGCACTGACCGCCATGCAGGCAAGTTCTCCTGGTGTGAACATTACCCAGAGCTCTTCACAGCCTGGTAAGGGTTTCAAGGTTAACATTCGTGGTGTGGGTACCATTGGTAACTCTTCACCGTTGCTCATCATCGACGGTATCAATGCTGGTACTGCTGACGATGGTCTGAATGGTCTGAACCCGAATGACATCGAGAGCATCGACGTGCTGAAGGACGCTGCATCTGCAGCCATCTACGGTGCCCGTGCTGCTAACGGTGTTATCTTGGTAACCACCAAGCAGGGAAAAGCCGGCAAGCTGCAGCTGACCTACGACGGTTTCGTAGGCTGGTCAAACGCTTATAAAGTACCTGGTTTGGTAACTGCTCAGCAGTACATGCAGCTGATTAACGAGACCAACTTCAACACTTACGGAACTCCGACCAACTGGTCAAGCATTGTTCCTCAGGCCGTTCTCGACAAGGTGAACAACGGCTGGGCTGGTACTGACTGGTTCAAAGAGTATGAGAACAAGAACGCCCTACAGTTCAGCCACGCTGTCAGCCTGACGGGTGGTACTGACCGTTCAAAGTTCTCTATGTCACTCAACTACAGCTCTAACGAGGGTATCATGGGTGGCAGCAACGCTTCTGACTACAAGCGTTTTGGTGCACGCATCAACTCTGAGCATGTACTGCTGAAGGGCAAGGACCTGCTCGGCGAGGATCATGACCTCATTACCATCGGTGAGAACGTAAGCTACTGGTATCACAGGAGCCACGATCTGGCTGAAGGCAATGGTTACTGGAACATTATGCAGGCTGCCTATGTAGCATCTCCTCTGGTTGAGCCATACGATGCTAACGGCAACTTGGCCAGCTATGCAAATAACGGAGCTGGTTACAGCAGCATGATCTATAGCAACCCTCTGAACCATTTCCTCAACGGTGGTTTCAACTCTATGAACAAGAACCGTGACTTTGGTGTGGGCGGCACATTCTACTGGATTATTGAGCCTATCAAGAACCTGAAGTATCGCGGACAGTTCAACGCTGGTTACAGTGCAAGCAACAGCCGCAGCGGCTCACTGCCTTATTCTTCGAGCAACACCAGTGCCAGCGACGGTTACAACCTCAGCATGAGCGAAACCCAGAGTAGCAGCTTCTCATTAGAGAACACTCTGAGCTATATCCTGCCGCAACTTGGCAAGCACACCATTGACGTACTGGTGGGACAGTCCTTTGAGCGCTCAAACTGGAGCTCTAGCATGAACATGAGTTTCGCTGTGCCGCAGCAATACATTAACTCGCTTGTGCTGAAAGGATGGGACTACAACATCCCCTCCAACTACAAGGAGAGCAAGTATTTTCAGGGTTGGGGTGGTTATGACAACCCGATGCAAGGTTCTATCGCTTCATTCTTTGCCCGTGCAAACTGGAACTACGACGAGAAGTACATGCTGACAGCCATCATTCGTGCCGATGGTTCAAGCAACTTCTCACGCGGTAACCGTTGGGGTTACTTCCCATCAGTATCTGCAGGCTGGGTCATCACCAATGAGCCCTTCATGGAGAAGACACGCGACTGGCTCACCTTCTTGAAACTCCGTGCTTCTTGGGGTCAGAACGGTAACTGCCAAATAGGTAACTTCTACTATTTGTCAAATATTGGCTTCTCGCCCTCTGATTATGCTGACTACGGTTACAAGTTCAGCAGCGACATCGACTATACTGTTGACCGCAACAAATATACTAACGGTGCATACGCCAAGAATGTGCCCAACCCCGACGTAACTTGGGAAACTTCAGAGCAGATTAACATCGGTATCGACGCACGTTTCTTGCGCAGCCGCTTAGGTCTTGCCTTCGACTGGTATCGCAAGACTACCAAGGACTGGCTGGTTCAAGCTCCTATGAACGAAGTGTTGGGTTATGAGGACCCTGCTATGATTAATGGTGGTGACATCCGTAATACCGGTGTTGAGGTTGCTCTCTCTTGGAACGACCAGATTGGCAGCGACTTCCGCTACCATGCTAATGTCAACTTCGCTACCAACAAGAACGAAGTTACTCGTCTGGCTGCAGCCGGCGGTAAGATTGGTACCGACAGCAAATATACAAGCACACTGTTCCAGAATTCTTCTTATGTGTCACTTGTTGAGGTAGGACATCCCGTGGGCTACTTCTATGGTATGTCTTACAGCGGCATTTGGCAGAACACTGCTCAGATTGAGGCTGCCCGTGCAGCAGGCAAGGCCGTTGTTGAAGGGGCTCAGCCTGGTGATCCTATTTGGGACGACTTCGATGGTGACGGCGTTATCAACTATGACAACGACCGCCACGAAATTGGTCAGCCCCATCCGAAGGTTACCCTCGGTGTGAACTTAGGCTTCGACTGGAAGGGTCTTGACTTTGGCATTACCGGATTCGGTGCATTCGGACAGCAGGTGATGCAGTGCTACCGTACAGCTCTGCTTGCTAACCAGTACAACACCTATACTGTTGATGCATTTGACCGCTGGTATGGTGAGGGCACCAGCAACACAATGCCTCGCCTGACCGTTGGTTCTATTGCCGACCAGTGGGTTTCTACTCGTTATATGCAGAATGCAGACTACTTCAAAATTCAGAACATTACGTTGGGTTACGACTTCACCAAGCTGTGGAAGACATCTCCTTTCCAGCAACTGCGTCTCTACGTACAGGCTCAGAACCTCTACACGTTTACCGGTTATACAGGTGTTGATCCTGAGTGCTCATCTGACGGTGGTAAGAGCGCCGACAACATGAACTTCATCCGCGGTATCGATGTAGGCCTGTATCCTTCTGCACGTACATATATTATCGGTGCCAGCATTAAGTTCTAACTCATAACATATAATAAAGAAAAGAAGATATGAAAAAGATATATTTAATGGTAATCGCAGCCGCCTTCACCTTCGGTTTGACATCGTGTGAAGACTTCCTCGATTCCGAAAACTACACAGAGGCCAACACTGGTAACTATCCGGCTTCGCCTGCCGATCTGAACAAGGAGCTGTCAGCCCTGTATGGTGTGATGAACCAGTACAGCACCGACCCACTGCAGTCGCCTTGGTTCGTAAACTATATTATGTCTGACGATGCTAACGGTGCCGGTGGAACTGGTGACGTGGAATCTCATGCTATCGGTCACCTGACAGCTAATAAGGAAGCACTCTTCGACAATGCTTGGCACAACACTTACGTTGGTATTGCCCGTGCCAGTGCAATTATCTACGCTGTTGACGCTTTTGACTGGACTGGTCAGGAGAAGACCCGTAACCAGCTTCTTGGTGAGGCTTACTTCATGCGCGGTCTGTTCTATCTTTGGGGCGTTCAGTTCTGGGGTGATATCCCTGCTTACTGGGCTGCTGCCGCTCCCGACCCCTGTCCTCAGGTGAGTGCTGAGGACGTGATTATGCCGCACATTCTGGCTGACTTCGTTTCAGCTGCTGAGTTGATGAGCCACGGTGCCACTACTCAAGGTGACGGTCACGCCACCAAGGGTGCTGCCGAAGGTATGCTGGCACGTGCCTATATGTTCTACGAGGGTTTCTATAAGAAGGCTGGTGAGCTGGCAACAGCAAACCTTGCCGACGTAGAGCTGCCCGCACAGGAAGGCGTAACTGACCCACTGAGCAAGCAGAAGGTGATTGACTATCTGAACGATGCTATCAATAATGGCGGTTACAAACTCGTTGAGGACTTCCGCTTACTTTGGCAGTACACCAACGAGCTGACTGCTCCCGACTATCCTTTCGTAAAGGATTTGGCTGATGCTGGAAAGTTCTGGGCTGGCAACGGCAACTCTGAGGAAATGTTCCAGGTACAGTTCATGAATGCAGGTTCTTGGAATGGAAACATTGGTATGGGCTTTACCAACATGGCTTCCCTGTACTGTGGTCTCCGCTGCGATGAGGACGAAAACAAAAACAAGAATGGTGATGCTGGTGAAATGCCCTTTGGACAGGGCTGGGGCCAGGGTACCATCAATGCAAACCTCTGGGATGACTGGAGTAATGCAGACCCCCGAAAGAAGGCTACTATCCTTGATGCTCCGGCTGAGTTGCCATCATTCGTGTTCACCACCTCTTGCTCAGAGGATGCCGGTTATTATAACAAGAAGTGGATGCCTATCACATGTTCTGGTTCATCGTTCGATGACTTCAACAAGTACTATACATGGTGGGGCGTTTACAGAAATAGTAAGCAGATTGGTGCTCCTAACGACAACTCATTCCAGGGAGACCACTTCTGCGACATTATACTGCTTCGTCTGGCAGACGTAATGCTGATGCACTCAGAGTTGACCGGTACACCTGACCAGATGAACAAGGTACGTGCTCGTGCAGGTCTGCCTAATATCACTTATTCTTGGCAGAACATCAAGGATGAGCGCCGCTGGGAGCTCGCAGGTGAGGGTCTCCGCTTCAACGACCTTCGCCGCTGGTCTGGTAAAGGCGGTGGTGAAACCTGTGAAGCAGCTAAAGCTCTGGAGCGCCAGAATGGTAGCCGTGTGAACTACACTGGCCGCTGGACTACCATGCACCATGCCACCTCTTCTTGGGCAAAACGTTACGCTGAAACTGATGGATTTATCATGATTCCTCCCTCTCAGATTACAATTACCAACGACGAGAATGTGCTGAAGCAGAATGCTGGTTGGGGTGCAAGCGTTCCTGATGCCAACATGTCTGGTACACCGGTTTATTAATTCATCAAAATTAAAAAGAACAAAGCAATATGAAAAAATCAATATTATTGTTTGCGGTTGCACTTGGCATTCTCACGTCCTGCGATCCTATCAAGGAGGAAAAGGGCTTAACGCCATACACCGTGACTTCGAGTGAGATTGAAAATGCTGTTAAGATTACTCAGGCTGATGCCAATGGTAATGCAGCAGCAGACGGCAACTACTTCTCTTATACGACCAGTCCCGACCTGAACGTGACCATCTTTAACTTGCTGGCTGACGGTTCAGAGAACATTCTGGCACGCGGCTTGAGCGGCTCGTTCGTTATTAAGCCAAAGCGTGGTTCTGACCCCAACCAGAAGTTCTGGATTCGCGTCGTAGGTTCTGACAACAAGCCTGTTGACGTGGAGAAGACGGTTAATGTATATGTACAGCAAGAACTCGATCCTGAGATGCGCCTGCTTGCTTCTGATGCCTACGGCAAGAAGATCTGGAAGTGGGATACTTCGATTACCGGTGCCTTCTGGGGTAACATGGGTTACTGCGGTGGCGCAGGTTCAGAGGTAGGTATCTCCGGTAATGGCCAGTGGTGGGGTATGACCAGCGATGAGGACTTCGCAGGCCAGCTTCAGCACTCACACGACGGTGCCTACCACGGTGAAGGTCTGAACGCCTGGATGGAGTTCACCGACGAAGGTATCGCTACTTGCTACAACGAGAACGGCGAGTCTTACATGTCAGCTCCTTTCACTGTTACTGAGTACAATCCCGACGCAGAGTGGCGCAAGGGCTTGCTGAACACCACTGCCATCCTGTGGCCGTATGAGATTAACTCTAACGGTAACATCCCCGGCGTGTATGAAATTGTTTATCTGACAGCCGACAAGATGACACTGGTCTATCCCGACGGTGGAGCATTTGATTCTCTCGGTGGTTGGGGCGAAGCCACATTCTGGCACTTCTGCAGCACTTCCGACGTTGAGGGTATGGCTGTAGGCTACGGCAAGACAGCTACTAAGGACTGGACTTGGGACTACGACGGCACAAACACCGTCTGGGGTAACATGGGTTACTGCGGCGGCGCCGGTTCTGAGGTTGGTATTAACCACAACGGTCAGTGGTGGGGTGTCACCAACGAAGAGGAGTTCATGGGTCAGTTGAACCACACCAATACTGGTGCTGCTAACGGTGACGAGAGCATGGACGCTTACTTCACGCTGAGCAACGAGGGCACCATCGTTCGTCATGCTGGTGACGGTTCTGTCATCAACAGCGGTACGTTTGAGATTGACCCAACCGTTGCTAACGAGTGGAAGGTGGCTAACCTGAACACTACAGCCGGTACCATTCTGTTCCCCTTCGAGATTAACTCTGGTGGTAACATGCCTACTTCATTCGAAATGGTTTATCTGACAGCCAACAAGATGTGTCTGGTTTATCCTGACGGTGGTGACTTCTCTACCAACGGTAGCTGGGGAGAGGCAACTTACTGGCACTTCAAGGCTAAATAAGCTGATACACTAAAAAAGCTAACTATATTTAATCGTCCCCGTGGCTCTTCAGCAGTCACGGGGCTTTTTTGTAAATAATACAGGAAAAATTTGGATTTCTAAGTTAATATTTGTACATTTGCAACGAGGTTAAACTTAACATTTTAGTGTATGGCTAAAACAGACATCAGATGGATACAGCGCCTGGAGAATTTCAGTAAGGCACTGGAGAAACTTAATGAGGCTGCACAAATCATGGAAAAAGAACTTCATTACAGTGTAGAGGTAAACGATTTGCTGAAGGATGGCCTCATCCAAAGGTTTGAATATACTCATGAGTTAGCATGGAATGTCATGAAAGACTATGCAGAGTATCAAGGATCTACCGACATAAGGGGTTTCAGAGATGCTATAAGATGGGCACTCCACAATGGACTTGCCAACGACAAGGCCTGGATGAAATCTATAGAGGACAGAAATCTCTCTTCGCATGACTATGACAGCATGACAGCTGATTCCATTTTCATCAAAGTTATAGAAACATACCTTCCCTTGTTTAATCAGTTTGAGCAAACAATGAAAGAAATAAGCAGGAATGACTGATATGTATGGTATTAGCATGAACATTCATATAACCAATATTGTTATCACATTAGACTATGTTATCATTTGAATGCGACTACAACAACGGGGCTCACCCGAAAGTACTGCAAAACATTATTGACAACAACGGGGCAAAACCGACACCCTACGGTTTCGACGACTTCAGCGAACGCGCCAAGGAACGCATACGCCAGGCTTGCGGACTGCCCGATGCGGAAGTGTTCTTCCTGACAGGCGGCACACAGACGAACGCCACCACCATCGACTCCATGCTCTACCAGTATGAGGGTGTCATCTGCCGAGATACAGGACACATCAACGTGCACGAGGCCGGTGCCGTTGAGTTCACAGAGCATAAGATCATTACGCTGTCGGGAACCGAAGACGGGAAGATGAGCCCGAAGGTGCTCGACAAGTACTTAGACGACTTCATGCACGATGGAAACAATGCCCATGCCGTATTCCCCGGTCTGGTCTATATCACGTTCCCCACTGAGCTGGGCACGCTTTACAGCGCACGCGAGCTGAACGAGATTTACGAAGTGTGCCAGCATTACGAGATTCCGCTCTACATCGACGGTGCACGCTTAGGCTATGGCCTTATGGCTGACGGTAACGACATCACCCTACCCTATCTGGCCCGCCACTGTGACGTCTTCTACATAGGCGGGACGAAGATTGGTGCGCTCTGTGGTGAGGCCGTGGTGTTCACCAACCGCCGGGCCCACAAACACTTCTTCAGCATTCAGAAGCAACACGGTGCCGTCATTGCCAAGGGAGCACTCATTGGACTGCAGTTCGACGCGCTGTTCAAAGCCGCAGATGAAGGTGGAAAAGAAATACTGTACTACCAGCTGTCACGCCATGCCATTGAAATGGCCATGCGCATGAAGGAGATTTTCCGGAAGAGCGGTTATGAATTCTTCATAGACTCTCCCACCAACCAGCAGTTCGTCATCATCAGCAACGAAGAGGTGGAACGGCTGTCGCAGCACGTGGAGTTTACCCATTGGGGCCAGGCCGACAAGTACCGCACCATCTGCCGTTTCGTCACCAGCTGGGCCACCACCGACGAAGAGCTGGACGAGCTGGAACGGCTGTGCCAAAAATGATGAACAGCGAAGGGAAAGATACATAGAAAAGAAAAAGCGGCAGGTGATACATTCACTTGCCGCTTTTTTGGGTCGGGATGAGGCGACTCGAACGCCCGACCCCTACGTCCCGAACGTAGTGCGCTACCAACTGCGCTACATCCCGATTGCCCGTAAGCGGCTGCAAAGGTACAAAAAAGTTGAGAGTTGAGCGTTGAGAGTGGAGAGTTTCCTTCCATACTTAACATTATTTAACCTACTGCAAACAACGGACCTCATGACTTCAGGACTTTAGGACTATTATACACAACACGCATAATAGTCTCTTCATCTTTATAACAGTTCGGGGAGTTCAAAGAGCCTGACGGCATTACTGCCCTTGATAAGGATGCAGTAGCCTTGAGGCTGACGGCAGCGTATGGCTTCCTTGACTTCTTCGACGTTGTTGAAAAGTGAAGAGTGAAGAGAGGCAGAGGAATCAGTTGCCGCATCAATGGCCTTCTTCCACTCGCTCCCTACGAGCCAGACCTGGTCAAAGCGCGCTTCACGGAGCATGCTGACAATGCGCTGGTGCTCTTCCTGGCTCACGTCGCCCAGTTCACCCATCTGCCCGAGGATGACCATCTTACGACCAACCTGCATGAGCCGGAAATTGTCGATGGCAGCTTTCATCGACGTGGGGTTGGCATTGTAGGCATCAACCACCAGCTGATTATGTTCCGTCACGGTCATTTGCGAACGGTTATTCTTTGGCACGTAGTCGGCCAACGCCCTATTGATACATTCGAAGGGGATGTTATTGACGTAGCCCACGGTGATGGCAGCCAGCATGTTGTCGAGGTTATAGGCACCGACAAGGTGCGTGCTGACCTCCATCCAGTCGCTCTGATACCCGGCATCGGCATCCTGTTCACGCCAGCGGAACCGCAGGAAGGGGTCGCAGGCAATGAATTCACCACGTATAAGGATATCGGGCGAGTCGCTCTGACCGTAATAGTAGATGTCAGGCTCCTGGCCTTCGGCATGGGTCTTCTGTCCAAGAGCCAACTGCCAATGGTCGCCAATCATCTTCACCAGATGCTCATTGTCACGGTTGACGAAGAGCGGCAGGTCACGCTGCATCAGGAAGTCATAGAGTTCGCCCTTGGTCTTACACACCCCCTCGAAAGAGCCAAAGCCCTGCAGATGGGCACGCCCCACGTTGGTAATGAGACCACAAGTCGGCTCGGCTGTCTCCACCAGTGTCTTGATGTCGCCCGGATGCGAGGCACCCATCTCGATGACGGCAATGTCATGCTTATCAGTCAGACGGAAGAGCGTCTTGGGCACGCCGACGTCATTGTTGTAGTTTCCTTCGGTATAAAGGACGTGATACTCCGTAGCCAGCACGGCGGCAATGAGCTCCTTGGTGGTCGTCTTACCGTTAGTGCCCGTAATACCCACCATGGGCATGTCGAACTGACGACGGTGTTCGCGTGCCAGGTCCTTATAAGTCTGCAGACAGTCGCTGACCCTGATGAGCCTCGGGTCGTGAACAGGCTGATCCTCATCGACAATGGCGTAGGCACATCCCTTTTCCAGCGCCTGCACGGCATATTGGTTACCATTGAATTTTTCACCCTTCAAGGCAAGGAAGATGCTGTCCTCTGGGCAGTTACGCGAGTCCGTGGTAATGCACGGATGCTGCTTATATAGCTCGTAAAGCTGTTTTATATCCATAGCTAATTCGTTTAAACAATGCAAAGATAAGAAAAAATTATCAATTATCAGTCCAATTACCAATTATTTTTGTACCTTTGCAAGACTTATGAGTTATTCGCTGAACATACACGGCCGGTTATTAGACCTGGAACGTCCTCGCGTGATGGGCATCCTGAACGTCACGTCCGACTCCTTCTTTGCCGAAAGCAGGAAGCAGACGGAAGCAGACATTGCCGAAAGGGTACGTCAGATGGCAGAGGACGGTGCAGACATCATTGACGTGGGAGCTTTATCGACAAGACCAGGTGCCGACATGGTCAGTGAGCAGGAGGAGATGGAGCGTCTGCGACTTGCGCTGCCCATCGTCAGGCGGGAGGCTCCCGACATGCCCCTGAGTGTTGACACGTTCCGTCCTGCCGTAGCCCGCAGGGCTGTGGAAGAGCTGGGTGCCGACATGATCAACGACGTGAGCGGCGGTAACGCCCAAGGAGCGTTTGGCGGTACTGAGCCGACAGAAACAGAGGACAATCCGGAAATGTTCCGCATGGTGGCACGACTGAAGGTTCCCTACATCCTGATGTCAACACAGCGGGACATACGGTCCATGCTGCTGACGTTTGCCCGGCAGGTTCAGCAGCTGCGCGACTTAGGCCAGAAGGACATTGTGCTTGACCCAGGGTTCGGCTTCGGCAAGACGTTGAAAGAGAACTACGCCGTGATGCAGCAGCTGCAACAGCTGCAACTGCTGGAGCTGCCCGTGCTGGCTGGAGTGTCACGAAAGTCTATGATTTACAAGCTACTGGACACCACGCCAGAAGCTGCGCTGAACGGCACCACCGTGCTGAACACCCTGGCACTGGAACGGGGAGCCAGCATTCTTCGGGTTCATGATGTCCGCGAAGCTGTGGAGTGCATACGGATACTACAAGGTATTAAATCGAAAATCGAAAATCAGTAAATCGAAAATAAAACGGTGTTTAAGTTTATAGAATTTGGAATAAAAGACATCATTGATATCGTCCTGGTGGCGATGCTTCTTTATTACATCTACCGGTTAATGAAGGAGTCTCGCTCGCTGAATGTGTTCATCGGTATCATTGTGTTTGTCATCATGTGGCTCTTTGTGTCGCAGATTCTTGAAATGAAGCTGCTGGGCTCTATCATGGACAAGCTGGTAAGCGTGGGTGTTATCGGACTCATGATTATCTTTCAGGAGGACATCCGCAAGTTTCTCTATAATGTAGGTTCCCACCGACAGGTACGAACCCTGAAGCGCATCTTGTCGTTCGGACGAAGCGACCGTACGGTAAACGAGGCAGATAAGAAGACGCTGATGCCAATCGTCATGGCTTGCATGAACATGAGCAAGCGGCGCGAAGGTGCCCTCATCGTCATTGAACGCTCGGTACCTTTGGACGACGTGGTACTGACAGGCGACACGATAGACTCACAGGTCAACCAACGACTGATAGAGAACATCTTTTTCAAGAATTCACCGTTGCATGACGGTGCCATGATTATCTCACACCGTCGCATCAAGGCTGCGGGTTGCATACTTCCTGTCAGCCACGACCTTGACATTCCGAAAGACCTGGGACTGCGCCACCGTGCTGCCATGGGCATTTCGCAAGAGAGTGACGCACTGGCCATTGTGGTGTCTGAAGAGACGGGCGGCATCTCTATCGCCGTGAAAGGCGTGTTCCGCCTGCGCCTGACAGCCGAAGCACTGGAAAGCATCCTTACGCAGGAGATGGCATAAGAGACGCCATGAAATCGTTATCGGAGAATTTTCACATTTTTATCTTCGAACATTGATGTTTCCCGATTATTTTCCGTAACTTTGCAAACAAGAAAACTTAAAACATACATTAAATCAATAACAAACTATGAGTTTAATCGAACAAATCATTGCGCGTGCCAAGAGTAACAAGCAGCGCATCGTGCTCCCCGAAGCTGAGGAGGAGCGCACACTGAGAGCAGCCGACCGTGTGTTGGCAGAAGACATTGCCGACCTCATCCTGATTGGCAACCCTGACAAAGTACACGCACTGGCCAAGGAGTGCGGACTAACCAACATTGACAAGGCTACAATCATTGACCCGCTGAACTGCGAGAAGAGCGAGGAGTACGCCCAGCTGTTGCAGAAGCTGCGTGAGAAGAAGGGCATGACCATTGAGAAAGCCCGCGAGCTGGTGAAGGATCCCCTCTACCTGGGTTGTATGATTATCAAGACGGAAGGTGCTGACGGCCAGATCAGCGGTGCCCTCTCTACTACAGGCGAGACGCTGCGCCCTGCCCTGCAGATTATCAAGTGCGCCCCTGGCATCACCTGTGTGAGCGGTGCCATGCTCATGATTACCAACAAGCCGGAGTTCGGTGAGAACGGTGTGCTCGTTGTCGGCGACGTTGCCGTCACCCCCATGCCCGATGCCAACCAGCTGAGTCAGATTGCTGTATGCACGGCTCAGACGGCCAAGTCAGTGGCTGGTTTCACTGACCCGCGCGTGGCCATGCTGAGCTTCTCCACAAAGGGCAGTGCTTCTCACGAAGTCGTTGACAAGGTGACCGAGGCTACCCGTCTGGCAAAGGAGCTTGACCCGACGCTGAAAGTTGACGGAGAGCTGCAGGCTGACGCCGCCCTCGTTCCGTCAGTAGGCAAGAAAAAGGCTCCCGGCTCTGACATTGCCGGCAACGCCAACGTACTGGTATTCCCGAACCTCGAAGTGGGTAACATTGCCTATAAGCTGGTGCAGCGCCTCGGTGATGCCATCGCCATTGGCCCGATTCTGCAGGGTATTGCCCGTCCGGTGAACGACCTGAGCCGCGGCTGCTCAGTAGAGGACATTTACTATCTGGTAGCCATCACCGCCTGCCAGGCAATGGATGCTAAAAAGTGAAAAGTGAAGAGTGAAGAGTGAAGAATTTGCTGCCGCTATGATTCAGTATAACAGAGAAGGAGGCCCACTGCACACAAAAAGCTATGCCTTTGCCGTCCGAATAGTAAAGATGTTTCTGCACTTTACAAACAACGACTGGAAATTACAGGTAATCTACAAGCAGGTATTACGGTCTGGCACTTCCATTTCTGCGAATGTCCATGAATCGGAATTTGCGCAAAGCCCTTCAGACTTCGCTTCCAAACTTCACATTGCATTAAAAGAGGCTAACGAAACGATGAACTGGCTTAATCTGTTGCATGATACAGAATACTTGTCGGACAAGGAGTTTGAAAGTATGTCTAATGATTGCAATGAAGTAATTGCCTTGTTGGTCTCATCAATAAAAACAACAAAAAAAGAATAACCAATTAAATCATTGAGTATAGGGTGAAAGTAAGGAACTGCGGTAGCAAATTCTTCACTCTTCACTCTTTACTCTTCACTTAGAAACGATGAAGATTTTAGTTTTAAACTGTGGCAGCAGTTCTATTAAATATGCATTATACAATATGGACGATAAGTCCGTGATGACTTCAGGCGGTGCTGAGCGCGTAGGCCTGGACGGTGCCTTTGTAAAGGTTAAGTTGGCTAACGGCGAGAAGAAGCAGATTATGCACGACATTCCCGAGCATACTGAAGGCGTGAAATTCATTTTCTCACTGCTGACCGACCCCGAGATTGGTGTTATCAAGTCACTCGACGAGATTGATGCCGTAGGCCACCGCATGGTGCATGGCGGCGAGAAGTTCAACAAATCAGTCGTGCTGACCGACGAGGTGCTGAAGACCTTCGAGGAATGCTCTGACTTGGCTCCGTTGCACAATCCCGCTAACCTGAAGGGTGTTAACGCCGTCAGTGAGCTGATGCCTGGCCTGCCTCAGGTGGGAGTGTTTGACACAGCCTTCCATCAGACGATGCCTGCTAAGGCTTACATGTATGCCATTCCCTACGAGCTGTACGAGAAGTACGGTGTGCGTCGCTATGGTTTCCACGGAACGAGCCACCGCTACGTTTCTGCCCGTGCGCTGGAATTCTTAGGAATGAAGCCCGAAGGTACCAAGGTGATTACCTGCCATGTGGGCAACGGCGGTTCTATTGCTGCTGTAGTTGACGGCAAGTGCGTCGATACCTCCATGGGTCTCACCCCGCTGGAAGGTCTCGTCATGGGAACCCGCTCAGGCGACATTGACGGTGGAGCCGTGACATTCCTTGAGAAGAAGCTCAATCTGGACGCTGACGGCATGTCGAACCTGCTCAACAAGAAGAGCGGTGTAGCCGGTATTACTGGCGGTTCGAGCGACATGCGCGACGTTGAGAATGCTGCCAAGGCAGGCGACAAGCGTGCCATCCTGGCCCAGGACATGTATTTCTATCGTATTAAGAAGTACATTGGTGCCTATGCAGCAGCCATGGGCGGTGTTGACGTCATCGTGTTCACAGCCGGTGTGGGCGAGAACCAGGTATCCATGCGCAGCGAGGTCTGCAAGGGTCTGGAGTTCCTGGGCGTGAAGTTCGATGAAAACAAGAATAATGTACGTGGCGAGGAAGCCGTCCTTTCAGCTGACGACTCCAAGGTTAAGGTTGTTGTCATCCCCACTGACGAGGAGCTGATGATAGCCACTGACACCATGAACCTGCTGTAAACGCAGCTCATGACATTCAAAGAAAATGCCCAACCGGAAGGTTGGGCATTTTTGTTTTGCTTACTTTTCTTTGTAGATGACTTTGTTGGCTCCGCTTGTTATCTTGAGAGCATCAGGATGCTCACGTACAAATGATTCGATATGACGAACTCGTTTTTGTTCAAGTATTTCATCCACGGCAATCAGAATGCCCGTTTCCTCCACATCGCCAAAGCCGTCGTTAATGGCCGTTCCGAAAAGCCTCATGGTTGGCGAAAGGTTCATATAGGCATTCACCAATGGAGGAATGTTATATCCCAGTTTGCGTATCTCACGATTCAGAATACGATAGTCATCCCTGAAATCCTCTTCGCAGAAAAGAGCCTCCAGTTCTTTCTCGTCAGCTTCAATTTTCAGCGGTTTCATCGGAATAATCAGGTTGTCCTTATCATTAAAATGCTTCTTCAGGAAATAAAGAATCATGTCACGTCCCTTACGTATATAGGAAGGATACATGGTCATTTTGCCAAAGAAATACTTGACATTCGGCTTGATAACGGTCAGTGCCCCCAGACCGTCCCAGAGATTGTCAAGTGCAAAAAGACTCTTGGCTCCATTGATATTGGTGTTTTGATAAGGAAGCGACACGAAGGAACGACCCAGTTCTATCGTCTGCGGAAGATAGTCGTGAATAAACTTTTCGCTGAAATGGAACATGTGACTGGTAGCGAGAATAGGCTGTCCGTTCTCATCGAAATCGGTGTCGGTTCCAAGAATATAACGATAGCCGCCAATGATTTCCTCTGCCTCAGGATTCCACACGATGAGTTGCTTATAACAATTGTCACAAACATCGAATTCATCGAGATCAAGCTCCTTGCCTGTACCTCCACCTGCCTCACGGAATACAATCTCGCGCAACCGTCCTATTTCCCTTAAAGTATTAGGGGCATTGTGGGCCGTAACGATATAAATCTCATTATGACTCTTGTTGGTCATACGTAACTGACGCTCTGGTGTCAGTTCTTTCTTTAACAGGGCCTTGTCAACAGGCGGAATAATTGTTTTCTGTTCCATGTCTATTCTTGGGTCAAAGCATATACGCTGTTTTGAACAAAATTTGCCCATTCCACCGGAGATTTGGACTTGTCAAATGTCTGCCAGGGAATCGGTTTTCCTATCGTTACCGTAAACTTCTTATGCACATTTTTGTACATTTCATCAACCAAGAACATCATAGCAAGGTTGAAGGGCAGGAAACGGTCGCTGAAGTTTGCGAGTCTATAAAAGAAGTTACTGTTATGACCACTGAAGTGGATGGGCACCACATCACGCTGGTATTGCACGCTCTTGGTAATGAACGTCTTTTTCCATGGAAGGTCACGAATGACCCCATTCTTGCGACGCGAACAAAGCCCGGCAGGAAACATGAGTATGTGATGATCACTCTGGAATCCCGCCTCCACCATAGCAGGGAAGTTTCGGGCCTGACTGCCGGTCTTGTTGATGGGAATGCAAAGCGGTGCCAGTCCAGGCAGGTTCATGAGCAGGTCGTTCACCAAATAACGGAAGCGCGAATCGTAGTGTCTGCCAATGATGGCCCCCAAAGCCACTCCGTCTTCTCCCCCCAACGGGTGGTTACTGACGAAAGTATAAAGCCGTCCATCGTCAGGAGCAGGCAAGTTTTCCTTGCCCTTTATCTCCAACGTCATATCCAAATAACGCACACAGGATTCAAGCCACTCTGTTCCTGTCACATCGCGATTGTCCCAAATAAAAGCATTTACCTGGTCCTGATGAATAATATGTTTCAGCCAATTAACGAGAAAAGAAGGGACGAATTTTGCCTTTGCGCCCATCTTACCTTTCAGTATCTTTTCTATGTCAATCGTCTGCTGTGTTACTTCGCTCATCTTTTTCTCTCAAACCAAATGAAGTTGCAAAATTAACCATAATCTTTTAATTTGTCAACATTTTTGGGTTAAAATGTTCAAAAAGAAGAAAAAAGAGTTATTTCCGACAACAAAACAAACTTTTCTGACAGTCATTCATAAGGGTTTCTACACCTATATAATGCCACTTTACAAGACAAGAAGCAGGAAAAATGCCCCACCAAAACCGAAAATACGTATAATGCTGTTTTTCAAAGAGATAAGAAAAGATAAAAAAGATTTTATATTTTTTTTTCAAAAAAAAGTTCAAATAATGTGGGGAATTGTGGGGAAAAATTACTAACTTTGCACCCAAGACTTTTTAATAAGAAGTACATATGCGATTTATAGGTAACATAGAAGCCAAGACAGACGCGAAAGGACGCGCATTCCTTCCGGCCATTTTCCGCAAGATTTTGCAGGCAGCCGGAGAGGAAAGGCTGGTGATGCGTAAAGACATTCACCAGCAATGCCTGGTGCTCTATCCGGAATCGGTATGGAACGAACAGATGGACTCGCTGCGCCAACGTCTTAACCGTTGGAACAAAGAGCAGCAAAGAGTGTTCCGCCAGTTCGTCTCGGAAGTGGAAGTGCTGACACTTGACGGCAACGGCCGCTTCCTGATTTCGAAGCGTTACCAGAAACTCGCAGCCATCGAACAAGACATCAAGTTCGTCGGCATGGGCGACACCATCGAAATATGGAGTGTCCATGAAGCCGAGCAATCGCAGATGGACCCCGAGGAGTTCAGCAAAGCGATTGAGGAGCTGATGAGTGAGGAAGGTTGATAACTTTCGAGTTTCAATGACAATAACCGCCGAGACATATCATGTTCCTGTCCTGCTTCACGAAAGCATCGACGGACTCGACATTAAACCCAACGGGGTTTACGTCGATGTCACCTTTGGCGGAGGCGGTCACAGCCGCGAGATTCTCAAGCGGCTGGGAAAGAATGGCCGCTTATACAGTTTTGACCAGGATGCAGATGCTGAAAGAAACATCGTCGATGATGACAGATTCACCTTCGTAAGAAGCAACTTCAGATACCTGAGCAACTGGATGCGCTACTACGAGGTGGAACACATTGACGGCCTGCTGGCCGACTTGGGTGTCTCAAGCCACCACTTCGACGATGCCGAGCGTGGCTTTTCAATACGTTTCAACGCACCGTTGGACATGCGCATGAACAAACGGGCAGGCATGACGGCTGCTGACATCGTCAACAACTACGACGAGAGACAACTGGCCGACGTACTCTACCTCTACGGAGAACTGAAGCAGTCGCGCCGCATTGCCGCAGCCCTCTGCAGCTACCGGCAGGACAAGAAGATTGTCACCACTGCCGACCTGCTGAATGCCACGGAAAAACTCTTTCAAAGAGAGCGTGAGAAAAAAGAGCAGACCAAGATGTTCCAGGCCTTACGCATAGAGGTGAACCACGAAATGGATGCGCTGCGCGACATGCTGAAAGGAGCAACCGGGCTGTTAGCTCAAGGCGGACGGCTGAGCGTTATCACCTACCACTCACTGGAGGACCGCATCGTTAAGAACGTGATGAAAGCCGGCAACGCTGAAGGGCGTGTGGAGCAAGACTTCTTCGGACGTATCAACAGTCCCTTCCGCCTGGTGAACGGCAAGGTCACTACTCCGTCAGACGAGGAACTGGAGCGTAACCCGCGAAGCCGTAGTGCAAAACTGCGAATAGCAGAAAAGATTTAGAAATGGCAAAAGATAAAGACATAGATCTGACCTTCGAGGAAGTCAACCTGACGAACGGCGAGACCCCCGAAAAGCTGCAGGCTAAAAGCGTGCAGCCAGAAGCAGCTGGGGTTAAGGACAGCGGGGCAGAGAGCGACAAGCCAGAAGCATCCGAGGAACAGAAGCACAACTTGAAGGAGGCACTGAAGAAGATCAAGGAAAACGTGCACGAGGACGACCCGCGTCCCGCACAGTCACTCACCTTCCGCTCCATCCTCGGTGGCGACATTCTGACAGGCGAAATGGTACGTCGTCACATCTGGCTGTTTGTCTTCATCGTCATCATTGCCACCGCTTACGTAGGCATACGCTACCAGTGCCAGCAGGATGTCATTGCCATCGACCGTCTGAACAACGAGCTGACAGATGCCAAATACAAGGCTTCGGCCAGTTCAAGCACTCTCACGGAGAAGTGTCGCGAGAGCCATGTACTGGAGATATTGAAACAAAACAGAGACTCATTACTGCATATTGCAGACCAGCCTCCTTATATAATATATGTACCCGAGTAGGGTGCGGTGTTGAATGCTATACATTATTAATATATATATAAATGAGCAAGTTTGATAGTGAGAAAGTGATGCCGCGCTACTTTATTGTTGCTGTAGTGCTGACCATCATTGGCGTTGCCATCTTAGGCAAGGCCTTCTACATCATGACTGCCAAGAAAGAATACTGGACAGAGGTGGCCGACCGTCTGAAGCGTGACTCTGTCAGCGTGAAGCCTACCCGCGGTAACATCCTGAGCTGTGACGGCCAGCTCATGGCCAGCTCCATTCCTGAGTTTAAGATGTTCATGGATTTCCAGGCACTTAAGGAAGCCGGCAACGACACGCTTTGGATGGAGAAGTTAGACTCTATCTGTATCGGACTCCACGAGATATTCCCTGAAAAGAGTGCAGCAGAATTCCGCAGCTATTTGGAGGAAGGACGCAACCAGACACAGCGAAACGGTAAGGTTGGCTCACGCCACTGGGCTATATGGAAGCGCCGTGTCGATTTCAACGTGTTCAGCCAGGTACGCGAATTGCCTTTGCTGAAACTGCCGTTTAACTCCACACAGGTGCAAGACGGCTACATCACGCGCTCTTCATTCAAGAGTGGCCTCAGCATCGAGGAGTACAATGCCCGCATACGCCCGTTCGGTTCGCTTGCCCAGCGTACCATCGGTGACATGTTCGGCGCCAAGGACACAGCCCGCTGTGGTCTGGAACTGTCATACGACTCCATTTTGCGCGGCACAAACGGTATTGTCAATCGCCGAAAGGTATTGGATAAGTACCGTAACATCACCGTCACACCACCTATTGACGGTGCCGACATCGTAACCACTATCGATGTGAACATGCAAGACCTGGCCGAGCGCGCAGTCATTGACGAGCTGAAACTTATTGGTGGCGACCTGGGCGTAGCCATTCTGATGGAAGTGAAGACCGGTGACGTGAAAGCTATTGTAAACATGACCCGCTGTGCCGATGGAGAGTACCGCGAAGTCAAGAACAATGCCGTAGCCGACCTGCGTGAGCCTGGCTCTGTGTTCAAGACGGCCAGTTTCCTCGTAGCACTCGACGACGGAGTGGTTGACACGACCTATCGTATCGAAACAGGCTCCGGCGTCTATCACATGCACGGCCGTGACATGAAAGACCACAACTGGCGAAACGGTGGTTACCACAACATCTCTCTGCCGAGGGCGCTCGAAGTGAGTTCCAACATTGGCGTAAGCCGTGTCATTGACGAACACTACGGCAACAACCCCGAGAAATTTGTTGACGGCCTCTACCGCATTGGCATAGCCACTGACCTGCATGTTCCCCTGGTGGGTGCAACAGCTCCACGCATTCGCAGACCGAGAAAGAACTCACGCGGCCAATATGAGAACTGGAGCAAGACGGCTCTTCCCTGGATGAGTATAGGCTATGAGACGCAAATTCCGCCCATTTCAACGGTAACTTTCTACAATGCCATTGCCAACGACGGCCGTATGATGCGCCCGCGCTTTGTCAAGAAGATTGTGAAGAATGGCGAGACACTGATGGAGTTCCCACCGGAAGTCATCAAGGAACATATTGCCAAGCCACAAACCATCAAGACCATGCAGACCATTCTGGAACATGTGGTCAGCCAGGGACTGGGAAAGAAGGCTGGCAGTCACTCGTTCAAGGTGGCAGGAAAGACCGGTACAGCCCAGATTGCTGAGGGTGGTGGCTACAGAAACGGAACCATGAAGTACTGGTTGTCGTTTGCAGGATTCTTCCCTGCCGACAAGCCGCTCTACACCTGCATCGTCTGTCTGAAGAAGTCAGGCCTGCCGGCATCTGGCGGTGGCATGAGCGGCGTCGTGTTCCACCACATCTCTGAAGGTGTCATGGCCCGCTACCTGAAGCTCAGTGTTGACGATGCCCACGACACCACCTCTGTTGTCATCCCCGATGTCAAGAATGGTGACATTGTAGCCGCTAACATGGTCCTGAGGGAACTGGGCATCAAGACTGAAGGCGGCTGGAACGGAGAAATTGCTACCGGCAATACGGTTTGGGGACATACGGTACGCAACAACCAGAGCGTGACGCTGTCACCGACAAAAATTGCCAGTAACGTCATGCCCGACCTCACAGGCATGGGAGCCCGCGATGCTGTCTATCTGATGGAGAGCAAGGGCATGAAAGTAAAACTGATTGGACGCGGACGAGTGAGGTCACAAAGTCCCGGCTACGGCAACGACCTCAAGCCCGGTACCCTTTGTACATTAACATTGAATTAGAACGTATATATATAATAAGGTATAGACATGAAACTAATTGAGCTGCTCAAGAACATCAACCCTATCAGCATCACAGGTAATGCTGATATTGATATCACGGGCGTTAACATTGACTCCCGCCAGATTGAGAAGGGCCATCTGTTTGTAGCCATCAAGGGTACTCAGACTGACGGTCATCAGTATATACCCAAAGCACTGGAGCTGGGGGCTGTTGCCGTGTTATGCGAAGACCTTCCGGAAAAACAGGAAGACGGAGTGACCTATGTCCAAGTCGAATCAACAGAGAGTGCCGTTGGTCCTGTAGCGACATTGTTCTATGGCGACCCCTCACGCCGGTTGAAATTAGTGGGTGTGACCGGAACCAATGGCAAAACGACCATTGCCACCTTATTATATAATATGTTCCGTAAGTTCGGCCATAAGTGCGGGCTGTTGTCAACAGTCTGCAACTACATTGAGGACGAGGCACTGCCTACGAGCCACACCACCCCCGACCCCATTGAGCTCAACAAACTGCTGGCCCGTATGGTAGATGCCGGTTGCGAATATGCCTTCATGGAATGTTCCAGCCACGCCATTCAGCAACAGCGCATCGGTGGCTTGAAATTTGCAGGAGGCCTGTTCACGAACCTGACACGTGACCACTTGGACTACCATAAGACCTTCGAGAACTACCGCAACGCCAAGAAGATGTTCTTTGACGGACTCGGCAAGGATGCCTTCGCCATCACCAACGCTGACGACAAAAACGGCCTGTTCATGGTACAGAACTGCAAGGCGCAGGTCAAGACCTACTCCACGCGCACCATGGCCGATTTCAAGGCACGCATCATTGAGTGCCACTTCGAGGGCATGTACTTGGAGGTTGACGGTCGTGAGGTCGGCGTACAGTTCATTGGCAAGTTCAACGTGAGCAACCTCTTGGCCGTGTATGGTGCCGCCATCATGTTGGGTAAGCAGCCTGAAGATATCCTGGTCATCATGAGTACCCTGAAGAGTGTCAGCGGCCGACTGGAGCCTGTTCGTTCACCCGAAGGTGTGACCGCCATTGTTGACTATGCCCATACCCCCGACGCACTTGAAAATGTGCTGAATGCCATTCATGAAGTACTCGATGGAAAGGGCGGAAAGGTCATCACCGTATGTGGAGCTGGCGGTAATCGCGACAAAGGCAAGCGCCCGCTCATGGCTCAGGAGGCCGTGAAGCAGAGCGACAAGGTCATCATCACCAGCGACAACCCGCGCTTCGAGGAGCCGCAGGACATCATCAACGACATGCTGGCAGGCCTCAATGCCCAGCAGATGAAGAAAGTGCTGAGCATTACCGACCGTCGTGAAGCCATTCGCACCGCTGTCATGCTGGCACAGAAAGGAGACGTCATCCTCATTGCCGGCAAGGGACATGAGGACTATCAGGAGATAAAAGGTGTAAAGCATCACTTCGACGACAAAGAGGTGGTACGCGACGCCTTTGGCATGTAAATCGTAAATCGTAAATAACAAAGATGCTATACTATATTTTCAGATTCTTAGAACAATACGACATTCCCGGCTCACACCTGTGGTCGTACATCTCGTTCCGGTCGCTGCTGACACTCATCCTGTCACTGCTCATCTCGGCATGGTTCGGCGAATACTTCATTAAATGGATGAAGCGCCACAAGATCAGCGAGACCCAGCGCGACCCGAAAATCGACCCGTTCGGCGAAAAGAAAGTGGGTGTGCCCACCATGGGCGGCATCATCATCATTGTTGCCATCCTACTGCCTGTCATTCTGTTTGGGCGCATGCGAAACATCTACCTCATACTGATGATTATCACCACCGTATGGCTGGGATTCCTCGGTTTCATGGATGACTACATCAAGATTTTCCGCAAGAAGAAGGACGGCTTGAAAGGCAAATACAAGATTGTAGGCCAGGTGAGCATCGGCTTTATCGTGGGACTCGTGCTATGGCTCAGCCCCGATGCTGTAGTGCGCGAGAATGTCAACGTGGTACAAACCAACCAGGAGGTGGTGGTCAAACACAAGACAGAAGCTGTCAAATCATTGCAAACCACTATTCCGTTCATCAAGAACCATAATTTGAACTATTCTGAGGTGATGGCCTTCTTCGGCAAGTACAAGGTTGCTGCCGGCTGGGTACTGTTCGTGTTGATGACCATCCTCGTCGTGACTGCCGTGTCGAATGGTGCCAACCTGAACGACGGGTTAGACGGCATGTGTGCGGGCAATGCCGCCATCATCGGTGTGGCGTTGGGCATCCTTGCCTACGTGTCATCGCACATCGGCTACGCCTCCTATTTCGACATTATGTATATTCCTGGGTCACAAGAACTGGTGGTCTTCATCTGTGCCTTCGTAGGAGCCATGATAGGTTTCCTATGGTACAATGCGTTCCCTGCCCAGGTCTTCATGGGCGACACGGGTTCGCTGACCATTGGCGGCATCATCGGCGTGTGTGCCGTCATCATCCACAAGGAGCTGCTGCTCCCCATTCTCTGCGGCATTTTCTTTGTCGAGAGCCTGAGTGTCATTTTGCAGCGATTCTACTTCAAATACACCAAGCGCAAGGGCCGCCCCGTACGACTGTTCCGTGCCACGCCTATTCACGACACTTTCAGAAAGACTGAAGAGCAACTGCCAAAAGACAGCGGCTATGTGCTGCGCAACTGGCCCCACCGCCCCTTCCATGAGTCGAAGGTAACGTTCCGCTTCTGGATTGTAACGATTATTCTGGCAGCCATCACATTAATAACATTGAAGATAAGATGAGTAAGAAAATAGCTATATTAGGAGCCGGTGAGAGCGGAGCAGGAGCTGCCGTACTGGCCAAGAAAGAGGGATTTGACGTGTTTGTATCTGACATGTCAAAGATTCACGACAAATACAAGAAACTGCTGGACGACCACCAAATAGCTTGGGAGGAAGGCCAGCACACCGAGGCACGCATCCTTGATGCCGACGAGATCATCAAGAGTCCGGGCATTCCCGACACTGCTCCCATGGTTAAGAAGGCCAAGGAGAAGGGCATTGGCATCATCAGCGAGATAGAGTTTGCTGGCCGTTACACCACGTCAAAGATGATCTGCATCACGGGTTCTAACGGCAAGACGACCACCACGAGCCTCATTTACCACATCTTCAAGGCTGCCGGCTATGATGCCGGACTGGCTGGTAACATAGGTAATTCACTGGCCCTGCAGGTGGCAGAAGACCCACACGACTACTACATCATTGAGCTCAGCTCTTTCCAGTTAGACAATATGTTCGACTTCCGTGCCAACATTGCCGTACTGCTGAACATTACTCCCGACCACCTGGACCGCTACGACAACTGCATGCAGAACTACGTTGATGCAAAGATGCGCATCATTCAGAACCAGACACCACAGGATGCCTTCATTTACTGGAACGATGACCCCATCATCAAGCGCGAACTGGAGAAGTACGACATCAAGGCCATACAGTATCCGTTCTCCGAGCTCAAGGAGAAAGGCTCCATCGGTTACATTGAGGCAGGCCAATATACCATTGAGCAGCCCGAACCGTTCAACATGGAACAGGAGTTGCTCAGCCTGACGGGCAAGCACAACATCTATAACTCACTGGCGGCTGGTATTGCCACCAACATTGCCGGCATCAAGAAAGAGGTCATCCGCAAGAGCCTCAGCGACTTCCCCGGCGTAGAGCATCGTCTGGAGAAGGTGTGCACCGTACGTGGCGTGCAGTATGTCAACGACTCCAAGGCGACGAACGTTGATGCTTGCTGGTATGCTCTGGAATCCATGAAGACCAAGGTGGTACTCATCATCGGCGGCAAGGACAAAGGTAACGACTACGAACCCATCAAGCCCCTGGTCAGGGAGAAGTGTTCTGCCATCGTCTATTTAGGTGCCGACAACAAGAAGCTGCACGACAACTTCGACAACATGGGCATCCCCGTTCGCGACACCCACTCCATGAAGGAGTGCATGGCTGCCTGCTACGAACTGGCCAAGCCAGGCGAGACGGTGCTGCTGTCACCCTGCTGCGCCTCTTTCGACCTGTTTAAGAACATGGAAGACCGTGGCGAGCAATTCAAGGAACTGGCCCGTAACCTATAAGTCCTATTAGCCCCACAGAAGATAATGAACAAAAAGATAGGCAACATATTCAAAGGAGACAAGGTCATCTGGATGGTGTTCTTCTTTCTCTGTATGATCAGTATCGTCGAGGTGTTCTCTGCCTCGTCGGGCCTGACCTATAAGAGTCAGAACTTCATCTCACCTATTCTGAAGCACACGGGAACCATCGTCATGGGGCTCTTCATTGCCGTGGTAACACTGAACATTCCGTGTAAATACTTCAAGCTGATGACACCCTTCCTGCTGCTTATTTCCTTTATCACGTTGCTGTGGGTACTCATGGGTGGCGAGACCATCAATGGCGCAAATCGTGTCATTGAGATTCCCGGTTTTACCTTCCAGCCGTCAGAGATTGCCAAGGGTACCATGATACTGGCCGAAGCACAGATTCTGAGTGCCATGCAGCGTGAGAACGGTGCCGACAAGGATGCCTTCAAATACATTCTCTGGCTGGCCATTCCCATTGTCTGCCTCATTGGTCTGGAGAACCTCTCTACGGCCGCCATGCTCTTCGGCATTGTCATCATCATGATGTACATCGGCCGTGTGCCTTATAAGCAGTTAGGAAAACTGGTGGGCATCATCGCAGGAATGGTAGTCGTCGGACTTATCTTTATCATGGTGGTCGGCCATGCTGAGACACCCGAGGAGGCCAAGCTCACCAAGACTGAGACCATCGACCAGACCAAGAAGAAGAGCAAGATAGAAAAGCTGTTCCACCGTGCCGACACCTGGAAAGGCCGTATCCTGAACTTCGGCAAAGGCGAGGTGTCACCGTTGGAGTACGACTTGGACAAGGATGCCCAGGTGGCTCATGCCAACATCGCCATCGTGTCGAGCGGCATCATTGGCAAAGGCCCGGGCAAGTCGGTTGAGCGTGACTTCCTGTCACAGGCCTTCTCCGACTTCATCTATGCCATCATCGTTGAGGAACTCGGCATCATTGGTGCTGCTTTTGTGGTGCTGCTCTACATCATCCTGCTCTACAGGGCAGCCCGCATAGCCAGCCGGTGCGAGAATAATTTCCCTGCCCTGCTGGTCATGGGGTTAGGATTACTCTTGGTAGTACAGGCCGTATTCAACATGATGGTAGCCGTGGGCCTGGCTCCTGTAACAGGACAGCCCCTGCCTCTCATCTCTAAAGGCGGTACTTCAACCATTATTAACTGCGCCTACATCGGAGCCATACTGAGCGTCAGCCGCTCTGCCAAAGTGCGCAACGATAAAAAAGAAAGCAAAGTATGAATGAGAAGTTAAGAGTCATCATTAGTGGAGGCGGCACAGGCGGACACATCTTCCCAGCCGTGTCAATAGCAAATGCTATCCGCTCCAAGCATCCCGATGCAGAGATACTGTTTGTCGGGGCCTTAGGACGTATGGAAATGCAGCGTGTTCCCGCAGCAGGCTACGAAATCAAGGGCCTGCCCATCTGTGGTTTCGACCGTAAGAACCCGTTGAAGAACATCAAGGTTCTCTTCAAGATATGGAAGAGCCAGCGCATGGCCAAACAGATCATCAAGGAGTTCCGGCCGATGGTGGCTGTAGGCGTAGGCGGCTATGCCAGCGGTCCCACACTGAACAAAGCAGCTGCCATGGGTATTCCCTGCCTCATTCAGGAACAGAACAGCTATGCCGGTGTCACCAACAAGCTGCTGGCCAAGAAGGCAGAGAAAATCTGTGTTGCCTACGACGGCATGGAGCGTTTCTTCCCCGCTGAGAAGATCATCAAGACCGGCAACCCCGTGCGCCAGGCCTTGCTTGACACCACCATCTCACGCGAAGAGGCCATCCGCTCCTTTGGTCTTGACCCACAGAAGAAGACCATCCTGCTGGTGGGTGGCAGCCTCGGAGCACGTACCGTGAACGAAAGCATCATGCAGCATCTCGACATGGTCAGGCAGACCGACATCCAGTTTATCTGGCAGACTGGCAAATACTACCACGCTGGCATCATGGAACAGCTCAAGAGCCAGGGACAGCCTAAGAACCTGGTGGTGACCGACTTCATCAGCGACATGGGGGCTGCCTATAAGGCTGCTGACCTCGTCATTAGCCGCGCTGGAGCCAGCAGCATTTCTGAGTTCTGCCTCATCGGTAAGCCTGTCATCCTGGTGCCAAGCCCGAATGTGGCCGAAGACCACCAGACCAAGAACGCACTCGCACTGGTCAACGTGGATGCTGCGCTCTACGTGAAAGACGCTGAAGCTCCTGCACAACTGTTGGAACTGGCCATCAAGACCGTTAACGACAAGCAGAAGCTCGACTCACTACATACCAACATTCTCAAACTGGCACTGCCCGACTCTGCGGACATCATTGCCAACGAAGTAATAAAATTAGCAAAATGGAAATAAAAGATATCAAGTCAGTATATTTCGTAGGTGCAGGCGGCATCGGCATGAGCGCCATCGCACGCTACTTTCTCCATCGTGGCATGGTGGTAGGCGGCTATGACAAGACGCCAAGCGACCTGACCCGCCAGTTAGAGAAAGAGGGTATGCTGATACACTACGAAGAAAACGTTGAGGACATTCCACAGGCTTGCCGTCATAAGGAGTCGTGCCTGGTAATCTATACCCCGGCCATTCCTGCCGAGCATAAGGAGCTGCAGTATTTCCGCGAGAACGGCTTTGAGATTCAGAAGCGTGCACAGGTGCTGGGCACGCTGACCCGTCAGCACAAGGGACTCTGCGTGGCCGGTACACATGGCAAGACCACCACATCGACCATGTGTGCCCACATCATGCACCAGAGCCACCTCGACTGTAACGCTTTCTTGGGCGGCATATCGAAGAACTACGGCACCAACTACATTCTCAGCAAGTCTGACTACGTGGTGATTGAAGCTGACGAGTTCGACCGTTCGTTCCACTGGCTGCGTCCATGGATGAGCGTCATTACAGCCACCGACCCTGACCACCTCGACATCTACGGCACCAAGGAGGCCTATTTGGAGAGCTTCCGCCACTACACCGAGCTCATTCAGCCAGGCGGAGCACTTATCATTCATCGTGGATTGGAGATGAAGGAGGCACTGCCGGAAGGAGTACGTCGCTACGACTACGACTTGACCGAAGGCGACTTCCATGCCGAGAACATCAAGATAGAAAACGGAGAGATTACCTTCGACTTCATTTCACCTGTCGAGAAGGTCGCTAACATCGAACTCGGACAGCCTGTGCCCATCAACATTGAGAACGCCATTGCCGCCATGGCTATGGCACAGTTGGCTGGCTGCACGGCCGAGGAGCTGCGCTACGGCATGAAGACCTACGGAGGCGTTGACCGCCGCTTCGACTTCAAGATCAAAAACGACAAGCTGGTGTTCCTCTCCGACTATGCCCACCACCCCAACGAGATTCTGCATAGCGCCCGCAGCATTCGCGAACTCTATCGTGACCGCAGGATAACAGCCATCTTCCAACCGCATCTGTACACCCGCACACGCGACTTCTACAAAGAGTTTGCCAGCGCACTCAGTCAGTTGGATGAGGTTGTTCTCACTGAGATCTACCCTGCCCGCGAGTTGCCTATCGAGGGTGTCACCTCACAGCTTATCTACGACAACCTGGCTCCAGGTGTCAGCAAGCAGATGATCAGAAAGGACGAGGTGCTCGACTTCATCAAGAGCCGCGACTTCGACGTTCTGATTGTCCTTGGAGCAGGTGACCTCGACAACTACGTGCCACAAATGGCAGAAATCTTAAATAGTAAATAAATCGTAAATAAGTAAATCGTAAATAATAAATATGTTGTCAATTAACTGGAAGAAAACAGCCGTCGTAGTACTGGATATAGTCATCGCTACTTATCTGGTATTGGCCATCACCGCGTTCAACAAGCCCGATGATGAAGGACTGGTATGCTCTGAGGTGAAGATTGACATTGAACATGACGAGTCAGAGGGGTTCCTGAATGCTGACGAAGTGAAGAAATATCTTGAATACAACAAGATTTATCCGCTCTCAAAGCCCCTGAGCGAGATTGACACCCGTCACATTGAGGAGGTTCTGCGCCAGAGCCCGTTTGTGGAGACCGCCGAATGCTACAAGACCCAAGGCGGCAACATCAGTATTCTGCTGAAGCAGAAGACGCCGATTCTCCGCGTGAAGGCTGACAACGGCGACGACTACTACATTGACAACCACGGGCTGCAGATGACGAACACCCGTTACCCCAACAACCTCATCATCGCCACTGGCCACATCAGCCGCCAGTATGCCAAGAAGGTGCTCACCCCCTTGGGCAACATGCTCATGGGCGACAAGTTCTGGCAGAACCAGATAGAACAGATTAACGTTTTGGGCGACGGCACCATCGAAATCGTGCCGCGCGTCGGCGAACATATCATCTACTTAGGCCGTCCTGTCAACGTGGAGAAGAAGCTCCAGCGCCTGGAGAAGTTCTACCGTTACGGACTGAGCAAGGCAGGCTGGAACAAGTATTCGTACATCAGCCTTGAATTCGACAACCAGATTATTTGCAAGAAAAAACAAAAACATTCATAAAGATGGCAGCAAAGGACATTATCGTAGCTATTGAACTCGGTTCATCCAAGATGACCGGTATTGCGGGAAAGAAAAATCTCGATGGCAGCATTCAGGTGCTTGCCGTGGTCAAAGAAGACTCGTCTTCTTTCATTCGGAAGGGTGTGGTCTATAACATTGAGAAGACCGCCCAATGCCTTACCAACATCGTTAAGAAGCTGACAGCCCAGCTGAAGATGGAAATCACCCAGGTCTATGTAGGCATCGGCGGACAGTCTATTCGCAGCGTGCGCAATGTCATCAGCAAGGACCTGCCTAACGAGACGCTGGTTACTCAGGACATGATTATCGAGCTCATGGACAACAACCGTAACATGCAGTACCCCGACCAGGAGATTCTTGATGTTGCCGTTCAGGAGTATCGCGTTGACTCACAGTACCAGACTGACCCCGTCGGCATTCAGTGTACTCGGTTGGAAGGAAACTTCCTGAACATTCTGCAGCGCAAGTCCTTCTACAAGAGTCTGAACAACTGCTTCGAGATGGCCGAAATAGGTATTGCCGAACTCTATCTGGCACCTTTGGCCATGGCCGACAGCGTGCTGACGGAGTCAGAGAAACGTTCTGGTTGCGCACTGGTTGACATTGGTGCCGACACCACGACGGTATCTGTGTATTACAAGAACATCTTGCGCCATCTGGCCGTCATCCCCCTTGGCTCCAACAACATCACCAAGGACATTGCCTCGTTGCAGATGGAGGAGCAGGATGCCGAGAAGATGAAGCTGAAATACAGCTGTGCCTACACCGAGAACAACGACATTGACAACAACCTGAAATACTCCATCGACCCCGAGCGCCAGGTGGAGAGCCGTAAGTTCATAGAAATCGTGGAAGGCCGACTTGAAGAAATCATCGAGAACGTCTGGTACCAGATTCCCAACGACTACTACGACAAGCTGCTGGGCGGCATCATCCTCACTGGCGGCGGCTCGAACATGAAGGACATTGAGAAGGCCTTCAGCAACCATACGCATATTGATAAGATTCGTATTGCCAAGTTCGTCACGCAGACCGTCACATCTAACATTGCCGACATCAAGGCCAAGGACGGTACGATGAACACCGTGCTGGGTCTGCTGGCCAAGGGCGACATCAACTGTGCCGGCAACGAAATCGACCCCAACGGCGACCTCTTTGCCATCAAGCAGACTGGCACCATCAACAATGGCGAACCCCGCAAGGCCCGTCAGGCCTCTGAGACTGAAGCCGGTGTCATTCGCACCGAGCGCGAGAAGCAGCAGGCCGAAGAGGAGGCTCGTCGCAAGAAAGAAGAGGAAGAGCGCATTGAGCGTGAGAAGGCAGAGGCCGAAGCCCGCGAACAGGCCCGTATCAAGAAAGAGAACTCTTTCTGGAACAAAGCCTTCAAGGGCATCAAGAAGTTCGGAAAGAGCATGATTGAAGAAGAAGAGTAAAAAAGTAGAATCGTAAATTAGTAAATCGTAAATAACTATGGCAGATTATCCCAATATAGACCTCCTGAACTTCGGGGAACCCGAAAAGGAGAACAGCATCATTAAGGTGATTGGCGTAGGCGGCGGTGGCGGTAATGCCGTCAACCACATGTACCGCGAGGGTATTCACGACGTGACATTTGTCCTTTGTAACACCGACAACCAGGCACTCAACGACTCACCCGTTCCCGTACATCTGCAGTTAGGCAAAGAGGGTCTCGGTGCAGGTAACAAGCCTGAGCGTGCACGTGCTGCAGCCGAAGAGAGTCTTGAAGACATTAAGAACATGCTCAACGACGGCACACGCATGGCCTTCATCACAGCTGGCATGGGCGGCGGTACTGGCACTGGCGCTGCTCCCGTCATTGCCCGTGTGTCCAAGGAGATGGGCATTCTCACCGTGGGTATCGTCACCATTCCCTTCCGCTTCGAGGGCGACCGTAAGATTGACCAGGCACTCGACGGTGTGGAGGAGATGTCGAAACATGTCGATGCCCTGCTCGTCATCAACAACGAGCGACTGCGCGAAATATATCCTGAGCTCACCGTGCTCGATGCTTTCGGCAAGGCCGACGACACGCTCAGCGTGGCCGCAAAGTCTATTGCTGAGATTATCACCGTCCACGGACTCATCAACCTCGACTTCAACGACGTGAAGACCGTCCTGAAGGATGGTGGCGTCGCCATTATGTCAACGGGCTACGGCGAGGGCGAAGGCCGTGTCAAGAAGGCCATCGACGATGCACTCAACTCACCGCTGCTCAACGATAACGACGTGTTCAATTCCAAGAAAATCCTGCTCAGCATCTCGTTTGCCGGCAATAAGGACGGCTCGGGCTCGCTGATGATGGAGGAGATGAACGATGTCAACGACTTCATGGCTAAGTTCGGCGACTTCGAAATCAAGTGGGGACTGGCCACCGACCCCGAACTGGGCAAGAAGGTGAAGGTCACCATTCTGGCCACTGGCTTTGGCATTACCAACGTCGATGGCATGAATAACCACCTGAAGAAGCACTCACAGGAAGAGGCCAACCGACTGGCCGAGGAACAGGAGCGCGCCGCCAAGCGCGAAGACCGCCGACAGCAGTACTATGGCGACCCGGGCAACAGCCGTCGCTACAAGCGCCGCCCGCACATCTACCTGTTCCGTCCCGAAGATCTGGACAACGACGATGTCATCTCTGCCGTAGAATCCACACCTACTTATAAACGTACGCGCGAGATTCTGGAGAGCATCAGCAGCCAGACCGTCGAAGACGATACCCCAACAGCAAACGACACAAACGCTATACAAGGCACCATTAAGTTTTCATAAAACAATCTTTACTGTATATATGTTAAACCGGGAAGCTAACTGTGAAGTCCGCTTCCCGGTCTTTGTTTACCCCTAAGCCTCACGCAAACAGCGCCTGCAGCACCGGGAGTGACTTCAGTTCTGGAAATGCAGGCAAGTGCAGCCGGTAGTAGGCTAATATCACGTCTAAACAGCGGTTCCTGTCCGTGTGGCTCAGCCGGAACAGGTGCATGTTCTGGTAGTCCATGCGCAGCATGTTCTTAATACGCGAAGCCTCCTCCGGTCTCAGAAACTCCTGATGAAGGGGCGGCACGTCACAATACTCTCCTTCGCGCAAATCAAAGAATAACCCCTCCCCTTCCTGTGTCATAGAGCGCAGAAGCCCCACACCTAAGAAACGTGACAAATGAATAAGGAACGCCAGATGAAAATTGGCATAACCCGTCTTCGCCTCATCTAACCAAAGCAGACTGTGTTTCATGTAGTCGAACATGCCTGTGTCAGGCTGCTGCTCTCCACGCAGCGCGTGGTAGAGAAACTCAGCCAGGAACAACGATATGGAAATCTTTACCGGTTCAACCGTTAAGGTCGAGAAAGGATGCAGCAGGCGGGCATCGCACAACTTCTGCAACTGCACGTTTGGCCGAATGTCGCACTCCACGTCCAGCAAGCTCAACGGCTGGAAATACTGCTTTTTCAGTCGTCCCCGCCCTGTCTTGGGAATACCCACTATACACGACAAACGACCTGACTCACGAGTGAACAAATCAACAATCAGCTTGCTCTCCCCGTACTTCAATGAATGCAGCACAATAGCTTCCGTCTTCACTAACATGATTGCAAAATTAGTAAAATTTATGAGAAATGCGAAAAGAAAAAGTGAGAAATGACGCGGAATGTTATTAAAAAACGTTAAATTTTGCATTGTAGAAGCAATTTCTCATTCCTCATTTCTCATTTCTCATTAAAAATCCTTACCTTTGCACCCGCTTTTCATGGGCTGGTCCCTTCGTCTATCGGTTAGGACGAGAGATTTTCATTCTCTAAAGAGGAGTTCGACTCTCCTAGGGACTACAAATATTAACAACAAAAACTCAAATCTGCCATCTGCGTAGCGATGCGCTATCAGCGTCAGCCAGATACTGAGAAGGGGTGGCAGAGGGCCGGAAGGCTCGCCCAGGGCAGCTAAAAACGTAAGACCCAAAGGCTTTAGTAACATTACAAAATTTAAAAATTAAAACATTTAACAACAATGGCAAACCACAAATCATCTCTTAAGAGAATCCGCCAGACAAAGGCACGTGCTGAGCACAACCACTATTATGCAAAGACCATGCGCAATGCCGTTCGCAAGCTGCGCGCCATGACCGACAAGGAAGAGGCTGTAAAGCTGTATCCTTCAGTACAGAAGATGCTCGACAAGTTAGCAAAGACCAACATCATCCACAAGAACAAGGCCGCTAACATCAAGTCAAGTCTCTGCCAGCACATCAGCAAGTTGTAAATAACAAGCGACAAATACACAAGCAAGAACCGCTGCTCACGTCATTTGTGAGTAGCGGTTCTTTTTTTGTCAACCCTCAAAACCATCATTTTTTACCATTAAAATAAAAAATCCAAAAGAATATAATAGGAATTTGAAAAATTCTTTGTATTTTTGCACCCGAATTTCGTATGCATTTGTTTGAATGCAATGGTGGACGTGTCCACCGACGCAGGAAACGAGTGCGAGCACACGCCGAGCCAAAGGGCTCTAAAAAGTCCCTGAGGAGGGTGGGTGGCTAACGGGATTCGTACATAGGGAAGCGTTTACACGACGCTTTGTTCGAGACGCACTGTAAATCTTGCAAATTCACAGCTATTTTCTGTCTTGAGCATAGCAACGGTAGATGCTCAGGGGTATGTCTATACATATCCCCTTAACAAAGATGAGGCATATTATGCCTTGTCCGTTTTAGGGGTACTATATTCATATCGGCGTGGGCTCTGATGTTGTCTGTTCAACAGAAATAGGCAATGCAAGAGCCTCAGTGCGTGGAACGGACGGCGAAGGTTCCACGTCTTCTTTATGTCTGAACGCCAGACTTCTGGCCTACATAAAGAGTTCACCGATATGGATGCAACATCCAAAGTAGAAACGGTTGATACTTCTGATTCTGGGTTTACCCCCAGTACTATCCCCGGAGGGTGCAACGATGCACAAAATGGGGTGTCGGTAGAGAACGTCTATGTGCGAAAAGAAGGTTATGCGTGGTACGTCTTTCGTGCCGACCATGGCCGTTCCGACAAAGCCTACGACCTGCTGAAAGGCCTTGGCATTGAGGTCTATAAGCCTCGCCACACCGTCTATATGCGTACACCCACTGGCGTAAAATCTACTGTCAAGAACATGATGCCCTATTTTGTCTTGGCCTACCTGACGAAATACCAGTCCCGCCTCTTCACACGGGGAGCAGAGCATAACGACGACAAATTCAACGCACTGGGTGACGAGGATAAGCATTCCGTCCGCGTTCTCAATACCCTGCTCTCGTTCTATTACGACCATTGCAGAACCATTCACCCCGACAGCGATAAGAACCCGCCCATGATCATCCCCCCAGACAAGATGGATGAGTTCCTCATTGCCACGCTCACCGAGAAGAACGTCATACCCGTGGACCCTGGCACCTTTGAGGTTGGCGAAGAAGTAGAAGTCGTCGTCGGCGAGTTCAAGGGCCTGATAGGAAGAGTCATCCGCAAGGAGAACAAGAAGAAAAGGCTCTACGTTCAACTGTCCAACAAAGGCATGATGGTGCCCCCACCCTATCGCGAAAGAGAAGGCCGCCAGCGTCTATTCTTCCAGATACCCTGCCTCGGCTCCTTCGGCTCCGCATACATCCCCACTGCCTATTTCAAAAAAATTGGCGACCCCAAATAACAATCCGACCCACATACGACTCACCCCGTTTCAAGCATAGCGACCAGCAACCCCTCTCAAATGCAACGGCAAAAGTATGTTATTCCTGACAAACAATTTCCGCGTAGGGCATTCGAAGGCATCAAAAGGCCTAAGATTTCCTTATCGTTCCGTTAACTTGCAAATCACGAACAAGCGGTTTAGCGTTCAAAAGTGGCATATTTACGGGTCGTAAACCTATGACTTACGAGTGGTAAATCACATATTTAGCAGTGTTAAATCACATATTTACGAAGCCTAATTCACCATGTTTCTGTTCAGCAGCGGCCAGCTGCCCCAACATAGAGCTGACGGCACCAGCCATTTAACCCCCAGGGAGCACCCCCTTATACCATACCCTCCCCTCTATATATAAATAGAGGGAGGGGTATGTATAGAGGGGTGGCTCCCCGAGGGGGTAAAGGCCTCCCCCGTCCCCAACGGGTCAAAAATAACTGCTTACAAGAAAAGTAAAGCAAACCTTTGGCCGTTTCAAGAAAAAAAAACGTAATTTTGCAGCGTTAAACTATTAAGAACAGGAAATTAAGATGATTACACCCCTTTAGGTCACTCTTTCGGGAAGTGACCCTTTGTCATTTTCACTTTACAAGACAACCAAATATATTCCGTGCTTTCTGTGAAATCTGTGTGACATTCTATAATTTTTGCTTCAATTTTGAGCGTAGCGACCAAGTATATAGCTTCATTTTTGTTTTAATTTTGAGCGTAGCGACCAAGTATATAGCTTCATTTTTGTTTCAATTTTGAGCGTAGCGACCAAGATTATCTTTCCGTGAGATACGTGTGACATAATAATCTGTTTGAGAATATTAATGAAAAAGTATTTATTTATATCTTTGCTGTTCACGCTGATGAGCTGTACAGCATACAAGGACGTGCCCTATTTCCAGAATGCGGCGAACTATGACAGCAGTGTGAGTGCCGGGCTCCCCGACATCACCATCAAGCCCAAGGACATGCTCACCATCTTCGTTACCTCCACTGATAATGAAGCTGTTGCCCAGTTCAACATCAGGGAACCCCGTCCCATTGATGAAGATGATGTAGCTGACGGTCAAGTTCGTGCTAGAAGAAGTTCACGTGGTCAGATACATCATTATCTGGTAGATAACAACGGCGAAATAGAGTTCCCTGTCTTGGGTCGTATCAAGGTGGAAGGTCTCACCATTGAGCAGGCCAATAGCATGATTAAGAGCAAGATTGCCCCTTATCTCAATGCCAATGCCGATTACTTGGTGAATGTCTTAATTGATAATTTCGAGGTAACGGTCATGGGAGAAGTAAAGAACCCCGATGTCTTCTCCGTAACCCGTAACAGAATGACCGTCTTAGAGGCACTGGCTATGGCAGGTGACATGACCATCTATGGCAAGCGCGATAATGTAAAGATCCTTCGTGAACTGACTGATGGCACCTACGAAGTCCATGAACTGGACTTACGTGATGCCAACATCGTCAACTCCCCCTATTACTATTTGCAACAGCGTGATGTGGTCTATGTAGAACCCAATACTGCCATGGCCCAGAATGCCAGTGTAGGTCGCACCAAGACCTTGTGGATACGTGGTATCCATATTGTCATCTCACTCGGCTCTTTGATGTACAGGGTACTTAAATAAGATGATTATAGTGATGAAAAAAGTATTTACTGTCGGTGTTTATGACCTCTTGCATATAGGTCATATAAATTTGTTTAAGAATGCTCGCGCTTTGGGTGATGAGCTTACTGTGGCAGTACAGACAGATGAGTGTATTTTGAAGTATAAGCCAGAGGCGCGTATGGTTAATTCTACAGAAAAGCGCCTTTTTATGGTTTCGTCCATCCGTTATGTTGATCATGTAATTACATACGAAGATGTTGACGAAATTGTGAAAAATGTGGATTTTGACATCTTTGCAAAGGGACCAGACCAAATTCATGCTGGTTTCCAGCGAGCTACCGAATGGTGTAAAGCTCATGGTAAGGAGGTCGTAATTATTCCGCGAACGGAAGGAATATCCTCGACGATGCTCAGGGAAATTGAAGCACAAAAATAGTATAAAAACGGGTAATCATCTGTTGGTTCTTACAAAAATGAAGAAAGCAATGCTGACTTCAATAATACTTGCAATCATGTTCTCGATTCAAGGTTGCGGTAATGGCGACTTTGAGAAAGTCATAAACGTCATTGATGACAGGCCGCAGGAAATGCCAGCAATACCAGATGAACTTCCTCTTGTTCCTCAGAAAGCTTTCTACAAGGACGTGTTTCTTGACGCTGGGGTCGGTCTAACTTCACGAAAGTTCCTTTATGCCGCCCGCTATCTAAATCTCTCCACTGAAGGAATTAGCTTCTCCCGGTCCAATGCTTCGGATGAGGAGATAGCTTTGCAAAACGACATTATTGCTGGTGATGAGAGTGATACCAATGGCCGTCTTCTTTATCCAGATGGTCAGCCAAGATATAGACTTTTGTTCGTTAATGGGGGCAAAGCTACTACACATGGCAAATCCTTAAACAAAGAAGCTATTAATAATATGCAACAATTTATTAACAACGGTGGATGTTATGTCGGAACTTGTGCCGGTGCTTTTTTTGCTTCAAACGGATATGATGATAATATCGACTATCCCTACTATTTGTCAATTTGGCCTTGGATGATGAACCATACAGGAATTGCTGGAGGTAGCACAGGAATGGTTATAGAGCAAAATTCCCCACTTTTGCAGTATTACGACTTCGGAGGAGACTATTATGTAAGTAATGTCAGACACAATAAGGGAGGTTATCCAATTAGTATTCCCAAAGGAACAGAAGTTTTGGCACGTTACGACTATCCCGATAAAGAGGATGTACATATGCAACCATCTATATGGGCATACAAATCAAGTTCATCGGCAGGAAGAGTTGTTTTGGAAGGCTCACATCCTGAAGAAGTTTCTGATGGAGAGCGGCGTGATTTGACTGCTTCTATGATGCTATATGCTTTGGATGGAGTCGGGATTACTACAATCAAGGGATTCTTGCAGAATGGAGTAGTTCGTATAATGGATAAGACGAGCGAAGACAATGACCCATTATTTACAAAGATAGGTGATTTGCAATGTCATCATTTTGCTGTTAAAATACCTCAAGATGCACAAAATATTACTATAAGTTTAAATAGTAACGTTGATTGCAATTTGTCGCTGATGATGTGTCATGATACTTATGCTTATCCTGAAGAAGCTGATTTTGTTTCAACAGGAAATGGTCCTTTTCAAGAACTATTTTTCCCGACTTTGGAGGCAGGCGTTTGGTATGTTTCTGTCCAGTGTCTGACAACAGTTGAGGTGACAGAAACTGATTATGGACAATCATATACAGATGTATCTGGTGTCCTCAATGGAATACCATACCAGATAAAAGCATCATGGATAGTAACAAACATAGTAGATTAAACAATAGAAGTATAATATAAATTAAAGATTAAAGATGGAAAGAATAATAAGAATAATCATTAAGAAGTGTTTATACTCTGGAAGGAAATTTTTAGAAATGCTCAAAAACATAAAAAAACTTCGCCATATAAAAAAATATGTATATGCAGAGTCTTTTTATCCAGAAAAGCCACACAAGAAACATTCACAAATTCTATGGGAACAAATTAGACATTATTTTAAATATGGTGATGTAAATGAGCAGTATTTTGAATATGGAATTGATGTTAAAGGAATAAAGGATGATGATTTTTTGGATGATTTTTCTCTTAAGCGTAGAATAATAGAAGCAAACCATGGATCCATGGATTATTGTTGTACTGTCATAGATAAGAATTTATTTTCTATAATTGGTAATTATTATGGATTTCCCATTTGGGATAGCATAGGATTTTTAAATAATGGCCATGTTATAGATAAAAAAGATAACATTTATGATATTGACGAAATAGTGAAAAATTTTAAAAATTTGTTTTTTAAGCCAATAACCGGTGGAGGGGGAAAGGATACTTATAAAATTCAATATAATGAAGGGGCTTATTATATCAATAACAAAGAAATGCCCATTGAAAACATAGTAGAAACTCTAAGTAGGATATCTTATTCTGGTAATTCATATTTGTGTCAAAGATTGTTTATGCAACACCATTTAATATCAAAATTATACGACAAATCAGTAAACACATTAAGAATTGTGACAATTAACCCTCAGAAATCAGAGAACATTGATGATGTTGTTGTTCTGGCTTGTATTTTAAGAATTGGTGCAAATGGATTAAGTGTTGATAACCATGGACAAGGAGGTTTACAAATAAGTGTGGATTCTATGGGAAAATTGGCACAATATGCGTTTTATAAACCAGGATTTGGAACAAAGATAGAACAACATCCTGATAGTGGAATTGCATTCAAGGATTATCAAATTCCCTTCTATAACGAGTCCATTGAACTATGCAAGACATTTCATACGAAGCTGAATCATATACATTATATTGGATGGGATGTCGCATTTTCGGAAAATGGAATTTATTTATTTGAAGCAAATTCTAAGTCAGCAACTAAACTTCAAACATTTTTAGGACCACTACGTCAACAATATGCAAAATGGCTACCTTGACTTATTGAAAAAGTGTCAAAGTATTTGAAACTGGTTATTAAATTGGATTAATCAGATTGCAAATGAAATGAAAAAAGCAACGTATTCTCGAACAAAAAATTCTTTATTAAATCTGATTACGGGTGTCGGAGGACAGTTATTAATGTCTGTTTTGAGATTCGTTTCTCGTACTGTTTTTATTCAAGTCTTAGGGGCATCGTATCTCGGAATTGGTGGTTTGTTTTCCAATATCCTTACACTACTGTCTTTAACAGAATTAGGATTGGATACTGCGATTAATTTCAGATTGTATAAGCCCTTGTCAAATAATGATGAAACGCGTGTGCGTATATTAATGAAATTCTATAAACAAGCTTATCTTGTAATTGGAGGCACTATTTTCTTTTTAGGACTTGTAATGATTCCTGTTCTCCCTTACCTTATAAAGGATTATGACGCTCTTATAAGTCTGGATATTAACGCACCTATTATTTTTATTTTGTATTTACTTCAAAGTGTAACAAGCTACCTATTTTTCGCATATAGGACAATTATTATTAAAACAGCACAAAAGGAATATATTCTGAATATTACCGATTTCTTTTTCAATATAGTAATTACACTTCTTCAAATTGCTGTTTTAATTTGGATGGAGGATTTTCTCATTTATATTTCTGTTATTATCGTTTTCAATTTCATCAAGAATTTTGTAAATGCAGTCATTGCGCGACGCATGTTCCCATTTGCGTTTAAACCCGAGTCTCAAAGTATCACAAAAGAAGAGAGAAATAGTATATTCAAAGATTGTGGAGCTCTTTTTTTATTTAAGGTTAGTCATGTTGTTTTGTTGGCTACAGATAATCTTGTATTAAGTAGTTTTATTGGCATTGCAATTGTTGGGGTCTATTCTAATTATTTACTTTTCTACACAACAATTAATCACTTCCTTGCACATTTTTATCGTAGCGTGAAAGCAAGTATGGGTAATCTTTATGTACAAGCAAGTGTTGAAAAAAATTACTTTATGTTTGAAGTAATGAATTTTGTGACTATCTTACTTAAAGGAACTGCAGGTGTAGGAGTGGCGATATGTTCCAACGAAATAATCAGTATATGGATAGGTGACGATTATGTAATTCCACAGCCATTCCCAACTTTGTTAGGAATCCAAATTCTTTTTAATGGTCTAAAGATAAATTTGGGGCAGGTCCGCAATATATCTGGTGCTTTTCGACAAGCATGGTTCCGTCCGGCCATTGGAGTCATTATAAATGTGGTGGTCTCAATTATATTGTGCCAATACATTGGTATTATCGGTGTTGTTATAGGAACGATAACGGCAGACGTACTTGCGAACTTCATGATAGATCCAAAGATTATCCATAAAGTCAGTTTCCATGGTTATAAGCCAGTGTCTTTTTATTACAAAAAAAACATATTATTTATTTTTGTTCTTTTTTTTATCGGTATTTTGGATTTTGGGCTATGCCATTATATACTCTTTCCTTATAAGATTGCATCATTGATAATTCATGTATTAATCTGTCTTGTGAGTGTCCCCTTAGGATTTTACTTGTTGTATCAAAGAACAGAGGTTTGTCAGTATTTAGTGCAGAAGATCTTGGCTAAGAAGAAATTTTAACTAATTGCGAGAAATATCTTGACTTAATAAAAAACAAACAATGATGAAAAAAACATTTATATTTCCTGGTCAAGGAAGCCAAAAAGAGCACATGGGGAAAGACCTCTATGAGCAGTTCCCCAACGCGAAAGCCATTTTTGAACAGGCAAACGACATCTTAGGCGAGCGTTTCTCCGATACGCTGTTCTCTGCCTCAGAAGAACTGCTGATGGATACCCGCTATACACAGCCTGCCATCTTTATCTATGAAGTGGCGCTTGCAATGGGACAAGACGTAGTAAAGCCCGATTGCGTGGCTGGTCATTCCCTTGGCGAGTATGCAGCGCTTGTCGTTTCCGGGGCATTGACATTCGAGGAAACGCTTCCCTTCATCATGACCCGTGGGCAGGTGTTCTATGAGGCTTTCCAAAAACATCCCAGTGCTATGGGGGCCATTATCGGTATTCCTGACGAGCAGGTACTGGCCGTGCTGAAGCAGGTGGGCGAGGAGGACGGTGAAAATCTTTATATTGCAAATTACAACGGCCCAGGCCAGTTAGTGGTGACAGGTGCTCGTAGCAGTATTAAAAAAGCCTGCAAGATATTGAAGGATATGGGAGCTAAACGAGCACTCGTATTGCCGATGAAAGGCGTTGGTCACTCACCTAACTCCGCTGAGGAAGGGGCAATATTGGCAGAAGAGCTGAAGAAGCTAAACTTCAGGGCTCCACAAATCCCCATCTATCAGGATGCGGACGGTTTGCCCCATACTGATCCACAAGAAATACTTGACAACCAAATCAAACTGATGACCCATCCTGTTCAGTGGACTAGTATCACCAATAACATGGCTGCCGACGGGGTGACCGAGTTCTATGAAGTGGGAACGGACGACACGCTGCAGAAGATGGTCAGACGTATGAAACCCGACCTGCTGGTGACCTCCTTACTTCACACACCTGAATATGAAGGGAAAGTGCATGATTTTTCCATCGTAAAAGAATAGTTTTTTATTAACAATTAAAATTTAAGAACAATGACATTAGATGAATTTGTAAAGGCATTTGCCGCAGAGTTTGATGACACTCCAGAGGAGCAGTTTACACCTTCTACCAATTACCGAGAGCTGGAAGAGTGGAGTTCATTGGCTGCGTTGTCTATCATCTCAATGGTGGATGACAATGAGGACAAGACCATTACTGGAGCTGATCTTCGTAGCTGTAAGACCATTGAGGAACTTTATAACCTTGTGCAATCAAAGTAAAAGAGAATGGCTATTGCGAGTATCAAAAACGTCAAGATTGCAGGAATGGCAGCGTGTGTCCCTGAGCGCATAGAAGAGAACAGGGACTACACGCTGCTCACTCCCGAAGAAATAGAGAAGTATATTGAGACTACAGGTGTAGAGCGTAAGCATGTTGCCGTTCATGACGGAAGCATTTGCACATCAGATTTATGTCAGAAAGCCGCTGAAGGACTTCTTGAAAAGCTTGGATGGAGCAAAGAAGAGGTTGATTTGATAATATTCGTGTCACAAACTTGTGATTATAGACTTCCTGCTACTGGTATTGTGTTGCAAGACAAGATGGGATTTCCCAAATCTACTCTTGCGTTTGACGTGACATTAGGTTGTTCTGGTTTTGTCGTTGGCTTAGGCATTGCTGGTAACATGATTTCAACTGGCAACTTTAAGAAATGTCTTTTGATGGTAGGCAATACACAATCGGAATATGCAAACTATAAGGATAAAAGCATGTGGTTCCTATTGGGTGATGCCGGTACAGTAACAGCCTTGGAGTATAATCCAGAAGAAGCAGACAAAATAGACCTATGCTACATGTCTGATGGTTCTGGAAGAAAGCATGTTATCGTGCCTGATGGAGGTTCACGTAATCGTTTCAGCGAGAAATCGCTTGAACTTGAGGATGTCGGCGAAGGTAATTTCCGAACTCGCCTTGATGAGAAAATGGATGGTGTAGAAGTATTTGCATCTGCCATTACTGGCATACCTAAACTCTACAAACAGTTGCAAGAGACCTTCAAAATTGACAATGAGAAAATGGACTACTGCCTGATACACCAAGCAAGTAAAGTTCTATTTGAAAAGCTCCGGAAGAAAATGAAATTCTCTGAAGAGAAAGCTCCTATGAATCTTCGTGACTTCGGCAACACCAGCGGTTCTACTATCCCGTTATTGATGGTTTGCAAATTAAAAGAAGAATTGGAAAGCAGGCCTTTGGAAATGGTGATGGCAGCAGTTGGTGTGGGCTTTTCTTTGGGTACAGGACGAATAACTACGAATAAGATAAAGGTTTGTGACTTAATGTATTTGTAAAACTATGTACAATCCGTTTTCACTTGAAGGGAAAAACATTCTTGTTACAGGTGCCTCTTCCGGCATCGGAAGATCTTCTGCTATAGAATGTTCAAAAGCAGGGGCAAGGATTATCCTTGTAGGAAGAAACCTTGAAAGGCTTAATGAAACGCTATCTAATTGTGTCGGCGAGGGGCATAGCCTTATACAATGTGACTTAGCAGACTTGGATTCTCTCCAAGAAATATTCAGTAACATAACAGAATTAGATGGAGTCGTTCATAATGCAGGTGTCAATACAAAGTATTTGGTGAAAAATCTTTCCAAGGAGAAGATTGATGGAATATTTTACACCAATTATTATGCTCCAGTGTTGATGACCCAGATGTTCCTAAAGAAAAAGATTTTGAAGAAAAATGCCTCATTGGTTTTTATTTCTTCTATATCAGCCTCTTTAGGTGCTATTTCAAATTCAGTATATGCATCTTCCAAAGGAGCATTGAACTCCTTTGTCCGCAGTTTAGCATTGGAAATTGCACCTCGTGGCATGCGTGCAAATGTGATACAGCCTGGCATGATAGAAACTCCCATTCTGGGTGCCTACGCTATGTCTGAAGAGTTGGAGGCATTTAAAAATTCTTCGCCTTTAGGGCATCCTGGTGAACCTATAGATATAGCAAATGGCTGTATATTTCTGCTGTCAGAAGCATCGAAGTTTGTCACAGGTAGCATTTTCACTATTGATGGTGGTATTACGTTAAGATAGTTTATGAGAGACTATAGGTTCGATGTTGCCAGAGTGGTGTGTATGACGATTATAGTAGTATACGTCCATCTCTATGCCTACATCCATCCAGAGGTTAAGTCTGCCTATTTTATCCCAGCGTGGGCAATAATTACAGATGCCTGTCTCGGATTGTTCACCTTTGTATCAGGATTCCTTCTTGGCAAGAAATATTGCTTTGGGCCAGATGGGAATAGCAAGGTAGGGGAGTTCTATAGAAAAAGAAGCCTACGCATCATCCCGTTGTTTGTCATTGCTGCCATTGCTTTGTGGGCAATTGGATTCAATGGCACAAGGGCAACATTTAATGGACTCGTCTGTATTTCACCCTTTATTAAACCGAGACCACAGACCTTATGGTATATACCCGTGATTCTTTTCTGCTATATCATAACGCCCCTCATTTCAAGAAGGCAATTGAAATGGAGGGTATGGAGTTGTCTTTTCGTATTTTGCCTGCTGATTCTGCTGAGTAAGTTGTTGCCTTCGGTTGACAATAGGCTTGGCTATAATTCTTTTTTCTTTCTGGTGGGAATTATTTCTTCTAATAGTTTCGATTGGAAGTTCAACGTAAGGTATGGTACGGCAGCGAAGTGGTTTGTTCTTGTCCTATTTACCCTGTTGCTTGTCATAGGGCAAGTCTATGCGAACTTCCACCTGAAATATTACAGATGGTTGGCGGCTGGGATAGGTGTTTTTGCAATATTGTTTATATGCGAATACATTGCAAATATCCTTTTCTCGTCAGGAAAGGGTGACAGTAAGAGTATTGCAGCGCAGATGGTAAGATAGGTTAGCTATGCCAGCATGGCGTGTTACATGTTTCATCGTCTGTTCTTTTGGATGGGAGAAAATATCTACAATCCCCAAATAGAAATGACAAAGTGGGTGTATATGGGAATATTAGTTTTCCCTATTATGCTCTACCTTTCATACTTGATTCAGAGAGGCTATGATATCTTTATTCAAAAGTTTTCTCTCTCGAAACCAAAATCTTCAACTACAATAGCAAAGTAGAATAAACTTTTTCAATTATGGTGGTCACTTTGAAAAGGAAGTGACCCTTTACCTATTACAATTATGGAAGAAATAAAGATTGTTGAGAAGCCCGACTGGGTTTCCTGGGATGACATTCATGAGTTGCTGTTGCAGGCTCATAAAAAGAATTACGAGAAAGGCATTATCCTTGGTTATACCCAAATGCCGGGTTCTAAAATCAAAGAAAAACTTGGTGATGAAGGACAATGCTGGGTAGCTATGGATGGTGATAAGATAGTGGGAACCACTTCAGTTACATATTTCCAAGGTACCTCATGGTGGAATAAAGGGAAGAAAGTCGCCCATGGCTGTTTTACCGGTATTCTAAGAGAATATCAAGGGATTGGCATCATGGAGGAACTGAATGCAAAAAAGTATGAGCATGAGTTGGAGCATGGTGCTGATATGAACGAAGGAGATACGGCAGAGAATAATATAACCGTTTTAAAAGTCTTTGGGAAAGAAGGCTATAAGGTCGTTTCCTATTATGCTCCACCAACTAATCATTATTCTGTAAGAATTGTCAAATGGCTTAATGGATGTCCTTTTTCAGATGATTATATTAATAGACGTTTTCGAATTGCAAAGTGTCTTACAAAACTTCAATATAAGCCAGGAAGAATTAAGCGCAATTGGTTTTTGTCAAAGATTTGTGGCTTAATTAAAAGATTATTTAAAATTGGTTAATTATTGAGAGGGGGCTTTAAAAGGTATACGATAGAAATGATAATCTCTTTAAACTTATTCTTTTCGATTTATGTGTCATTCATCCTCTCAGTAAACATTACACTCACAAATTTTACCATAACCATTTAGGAAACAAATCATGAAACAGAAAGTTGTTATCATAGGTCACGGCTTTACTTCCAGATTGTCTGTTATTCGTGCTGTCGGTTCGATTGGTTGTGAGGTAACTGTCATTGTAATGACGGGTTATCGAAAATTCACGAAAATTCTTAATACTTCGAAACCTATAGACTGTTACAGCAAATATGTCAAAAACATCTATTATTGCTATGGTAAAGATAAAGAAGGACTTATACAGACACTCATAGATAAATGTACTGACCAACATCAGAAAGTTGTTATTATTCCTGATAGTGATTTCTCGGCAGCAGTTATTGATGATGAGCAAGAACGCTTGAAGAATAGTTTCCTTTTTCCTCATGTACACCACACACCGGGTGCTGTTCGTTTTTGGATGAACAAAGAAAACCAAAAAGAACTTGCTGAGAAAATGGGACTTAACTACGCAAAGTCTTGTTCCATTACGATAACAAATGGAGATTATGTGTTGCCTTCTGGAATACATTATCCTTGTTTCACTAAACCGCAAATAACATTAAAAGGAGGGAAACAATATTTTCGGAGATGCAATACAAAGGAGGAATTAAGTGCTTTGCTTGACTTTGTTGGGACCAGAGAAGATGCAACCATACTGGCAGAACAATATATTGATATTCATCAGGAATATGCTTTGCTTGGTTTTTCTGATGGGAAAGAGGTTGTTGTTCCAGCGATTGTCAAGTTTATTAGAAATTGTAAAAGTCACTTTGGTATTGCCATGCAAGGGCAAGTTATGCCAACAACTGGATTTGAAAACCTTATAAACGCATTCAAACAATATGTGTTAGAAACGGGCTTCGTGGGTTTATTCGACATAGATTTCTTCTGGGATGGCACGACTTACTATTTTGGAGAACTTAACCTTCGCTTTGGCGGTTCAGGATATGCTGTCACTAAAATGGGAGTCAATCTTCCTGGAATGTTAGTTAAGTCCCTATGTGGTGAAAGTATTGCGGATATGCCAAAGGCTATTACAGGAACAGCTACATATGTTAATGAACGAATGTGCATGGATGATTGGATATATGGCCACATTTCAACAAAAGAATACGAAGACATTATAACATCATCGAACATTAGTTTTATAAAAGACGATATTGATCCCGGGCCTCAGAGATTTTTTAGCAGCAGTAAACATAGGGCTATATCGCAATTAAAAAAAATATACAAAAAGCTCTCAAAGATATGAAACAAATAGATAGTGTGGATGAGTTAAAAAGCATACAACTAAATATTTTATTAAAGGTTCATCAGTTTTGTGTAGAGAACAATATAAAATACTCTTTAGCAGACGGAACATTGTTAGGTGCTGTTCGTCATAAAGGGTATATTCCTTGGGATGACGACATTGATATTTGCATGGAAAGAAAGGACTATCATCGTTTTATAAATGAATTTCCTGATGTTTTTAAAAACGAAATAGCTGTAGTGTCTATGGAAAGAGACACACAATGGGCATTTCCTTTTGCAAAAGCTTATGACGTGAGAACGGTACTTAAAGAAAAAGCCACAAACAACAAGCCTCAAATAGGTGTCAACATAGACATATTCCCATTGGATGATGTTCCAAATGGTGAGGCTTTTGAGGACTACAACAAACGAAGAAAAAAGATGTTCCTTTTTTTTAGAACCAAAGCATTAAAATGGAGAGAAGGGCGAAGTCTGAAAAATAATCTTTCAATGATAGCTGTGAAAGTTTTGTTAAGTCCTTTTTCTCATCGCAAGTTGTCTGAGTTTATGGATACTTATGCCAAAAAAAACAATGGGAAAAGTTATTCTTTACTGTATGAATGTTGCTTAGGTATGATTTTAAAAGGACCATTCCCTAAAGAAGCATTTAAAGAAACTATAGACATGCCTTTTGAAGGACATTTGCTAAAAGTCATGAGTGGGTATCACGTTTGTCTTACTTGTTCCTATGGCAACTATATGCAACTGCCACCTATAGAAAAAAGAACATCTCATCATGCATTTAAGGCCTATTGGAAATAGTATAAAATTATGAAAAGGTTGTATTTCATTTTATTTGCCATTTCTTTTCTCCTGATTATTCTACCAGGCATAAATAATTATGAGCTGGCAAACTACCACTTCTACATACTTATATTATTAGTAATAGTAGATTTTTTTAATACGAAAACAGTCTCATCATTTTCAATTTGGATTGTAGCATTTATATATATAATTCTTTCTGAGATGATAATATATAATTTGAATAACAATTATTCTTGGAGTATAAGATATTTGTTGTCTGCAAATAATGTAGTTTTGATTTCCTATTTGTGTACATCCCCTAAATTAAAGTATTTGAAAGCAAATTTTGATACAAATTATATTTGTGTACGCCCAAATTTATTTCTTATAACAATCATTGTGATGTATGTCATATATATTAGCCAAACATTTTATCATGTAGTAAGCAATTTTGAAGGAGCAAGACAACTAGGCAGTGCTACTGGTGGCGGAACATTGTCTGGTGCATTTATTAAGTCGTTTGGAATGGTACTTCCTGCCATGATAGGATACTATGTCGTTCGAATAGAGAGGAAATCAAAATGGTTTGCTTTATTACTATGCTTGCCTATTATTTTTTTCTTGTTCATTTTAGGAACAAGATTTAGATTATTGTTTTCTATCGCTCCTTTTTTTTTAGTAACCGACTTTATTCGGTTAAAAGATTTAAATAAAAAATCTATTTTATATATCACAATTATAAGTGTTGTTCTTGTATCTTTTACAAATTCAATGAAAAAATACAGAAATAACTCATTTCTTGAGGTGCTTGATGCTGTAGCGACAAGTAACGAGACTTTTTCTCCTGCAAGTAATAACCATTCTTTAAGTGCACAAATATGTAACAACTGTTCACCAGAAGGTATTGTTGAGATGACCTATTTAGCCAACAGATATTTTGAAAATCATGATTTGAAATATGGCGAATGTACTGGAATGATTTTTTATTTTTGGATTCCTCGAAAGGTTTGGGAGGACAAACCCACACAATTAGATTATTGGATGCCTCGCTATTTTAATCCAGAGTTGGCTGGAACATTTTCTTCAGCATCAGGATTTACAGGCGAGGTAAGAGCTGATTTTGGATTGTTTTCTTATTTATTTATGATTTTGTTTGGATTTCTGCTTAGGAAAGTAAATACAATGCTGATAGTTTCTGATTATGGTAGAAAGAAATCGTATTCAACATTGTATGTAGTTATTTTGATACCATATGTTTTTTTCTTTGTTCGTTCGCCGCTGACATCTTCTTTCAATTTAATATTTGAAATGGCAACAATTTATATTGTAGGTTATTTGTGCTTTGCAAAACAACATTTAAAGAAACAATTGGCGAAAGATTGCTAATAGTATAATTATAGACTAAATAATGAAAGAAAAAGACAATCCCACAGTTAGCATTATTATTCCTTTTTATAGTCACAAAGAATGGCTCAAAGAATCATTGGAAAGTGTTTTTGCTCAAACATTTAAGGATTATGAGGTCATTTTAGTTAATGATGGGTCAAAGGAAGATATTAGTGATATCTTGGATACATTTAAAGAAAAGATAGTTTATATAGAACAAGATAACAAAGGTCCAGGTGCTGCAAGAAATAAAGGAATGTCAAAGGCTAAAGGCAGATTCATCGCATTTGAAGATGCCGATGACATTTGGCTACCAAACAAGCTGGAAAAACAAATTCCATTTATGGATGAAAGAAATATTATATGGAGTCATACTGGCTTTTACAACTGGTGGCCAGATACTAATAAACTTCAACAAGTCAACGTCAGTAGAGACTATGGGGACATTTTTGTACAACGTTTAATTTCTGTCAGAACAGCCACTCCATGTATTGTAATTAATCGAGATTTCTTAATTAGTAATGATTTGAAGTTTCCAGAAGATATACGAATTGGAGAAGACGGCGCTTTCTATACTTCTATTTCCAAAATCTGTCCTATTGGATTAGTTCTTCAGCCTTTGACTAAAGTACGTATGAGAGGAAGTAATAGCAACACGAATGCAGTAGAACGCTTTAGACTTAATGCTACATCCTATTTACGACTTAAAGATAATAGGGATTGTCCACATCTCGTCGTTTTTATAAAAAAAATATATTACTATTATTCCTTGCTTTTTTCTGGGAAAATTTCTCCCGTTAAGGAATTTTTTGCAAAATGTTTATGGACAATACCATATACTATTGAACGCCTATATATTAGATATTTAGGTTTGTCTATTAAAAAAGATGATAGGTACATATTAAAGTAAAAAATATAGTACTCCCTCCCTTTTTGATAGTTGACTATGAATATCACTAAACATGTTGACAAAAGAAAGACTACTAATAAAAAATGTATTATGACTATTGAATGCAATAAACTCGATTTTAATTATTAAAAACTATGAATCTAATATTTGTTACGCTATCAGACATCAACAACATAAGTTATCGAGGCATCTATACCGATCTGATGCGGAAATTTCGTGACGAAGGACACCAAGTCTATATCGTTTCAGCAGCGGAACGAAGGACTGGGGTAAAAACTATGCTTATGAATGTAGATGGTGCGTATATTTTAAAAGTGCATGCACTAAATATCCAGAAAGCAAATATAATGGAAAAGGGGGTTGGGACGTTGTTTCTGGGGAACCAATACGTACGAGCAATCAAAAAGTATCTTACTGATGTTCACTTTGAATTGATTCTTTATTCTACCCCTCCTATCACCCTTACCAATGTAGTAGAGTATCTGAAAAAAAAGAATCCCCAAGCCATCAGCTATTTGCTACTGAAGGATATCTTTCCGCAGAATGCTGTGGATATTGGGTTGTTTGGAAAACATTCGCTTTTCAATTGGTGGTTTCGAAGGAAAGAAGTTGCCCTTTATAAAGTTTCTGACTACATTGGTAGTACATCACCAGCTCATGCAGAGTTCGTAAAGAAGCATAATCCGTATTATCCAGAAGAAAGAATTGAATTGGCTCCTAATTCTATTGAATTGACTAATTTTCATTATGAGGATGGACAAGAGAAGAATGAAAAATACTATATTAGGAAGAAGTATAATTTGCCTTCCGACGTGCCTATTTTTATTTATGGGGGTAATCTTGGAAAGCCACAAGGCATTGACTATTTAATAAAATGTCTTGACGCAAATAAAAATCGTAAGGATTGTTTCTTTGTTGTAGTGGGTAATGGAACGGAATATTCCAAATTAAATAATTGGTATAACGAGAAACTTAACCATGACAATAACCTTAACGTTAAACTGATGAAGCGATTGCCAAAAGAGAACTATGATTTACTAGTAAGGTGCTGCGATGTGGGACTGATATTCCTTGACCACCGCTTTACCATTCCTAACTATCCCTCTCGTTTGTTGTCGTACATGGAATATAAGATGCCGGTAATTTGTGCTACCGACATGAGCACAGACATCGGGGTTATCGCCGAAGAAAACGGATATGGCTTTTGGTGTGAGAGCGTAAAACCAGAGGATTTCACTGCGCTTGTTGACAAGATTCTGAAAGCAGACCGTAAAGCAATGGGAGAACGAGGATATGAGTTCTTGAAGGAGAACTATACAGTGCAGAATACTTATGATGCGATAATTCAGCATTTGCCATGATTTTAAAAAATACATATAGAATGTCAGTTTTTAAAGATAGAACCCTGTTGATAACAGGTGGTACTGGTTCGTTCGGCAATGCCGTATTGAACCGTTTTCTGAGAACAGATATTGGGGAGATTCGTATCTTCTCGCGTGATGAAAAGAAACAGGACGATATGCGTCATGACTTCCAGGCAAGGATGCCAGAAGTGGCGAACAAGATTAAGTTCTACATTGGTGACGTGCGTAACAAAAGCACACTTAAGTATGCCATGAAGGGCGTGGATTACGTGTTCCATGCTGCTGCACTGAAGCAGGTGCCGAGCTGTGAGTTTTTCCCCATGGAGGCGGTGAAGACGAACGTCATTGGTACGGACAACACATTGGACGCTGCCATCGATGCGGGCGTGAAATGTGTGATCTGTCTTTCAACTGACAAGGCGGCATATCCAATCAATGCGATGGGCATCACGAAGGCCATCGAGGAGAAGATTGCCGTAGCTAAGAGCCGATACAGCGGTGAGACGAAGATTTGCTGCACACGCTATGGTAACGTGATGTGCTCACGTGGCTCGGTGATCCCTCTCTGGATAGACCAGATTCGCAAAGGCAACCCCATCACGCTGACGGAGCCGAAGATGACCCGTTTCATTATGTCATTAGAGGAGGCGGTCGATCTGGTGCTGTTTGCCTTTGAGCATGGGCAGAACGGCGACATCCTCGTGCAGAAGGCTCCTGCCTGTACGATACAGACGCAGGCGGAGGCTGTATGTGAGTTATTCGGTGGTAAGAAAGAAAACATTCGTGTTATTGGTATTCGCCATGGTGAGAAACTCTATGAAACCCTACTTACTAATGAGGAGTGTGGGAAGGCTGAGGACATGGGTAACTTCTACCGTGTGCCGGCTGACAATCGCGATCTGAACTACGACAAATATTTCACAAATGGAAATTCTGAAAGAAATATCCTCACAGAATTTAACTCGGACAATACAACCCGACTCAATCTGGAACAGGTTAAGGAAAAACTCTTGTCTTTAGTATATATTCAAAATGAATTAAACGGAATAGAGAACATTGTAAAATAAGCAATATAATATGAGATTCTTTGTTTGTGGCTGCAATGGTATGGCTGGCCATACCATCAGTTTATATCTACAAGAGCAAGGCCACGAAGTATATGGCTTTGACCTTCAAAAGTCGAAATATATCAAGAGCTTTGCAGGAAATGCTTTTAATACTGAAACTATAGGTCGGGTTATCAAAGAAGGGCACTACGACACAGTGATTAACTGCATCGGTGTGCTGAACCAGTTTGCGGAGAATAATCATGCACTGGCTGCTTTCTTGAACAGTTATTTCCCTCATTTCTTAGCCAAGACTATGGAGGGCACAGACACTCAGGTAATCCACATGACAACCGACTGTGTGTTCTCTGGTAAAAAGGGAAGCTATACAGAGCATGACTTGCGTGATGGTGAGACATTCTATGACCGTAGCAAAGCTCTTGGTGAGTTGGATGATGAGAAGAACCTCTCTTTGAGAAACTCTATCGTGGGTGCAGACATCAATCCTAAGGGTATTGGTCTTCTGAACTGGTTTATGAACAATACCAAAGGAGAGAACCCGGTAGTGAATGGTTATACCAAAGCTATGTGGACGGGGCAGTGTACCTATCAATTGGCAAAGACTATGGAAGCAGCCGCCAAGGAACGTGCTCATGGATTGGTGAATGCTGTACCTGACACAGACATCTCTAAGTATGAACTACTAAAACTGTTCAATAAGTACCTGCGTGGTGGCCGTGTTCAGATTAACCCCATAGAGGGTGTGAATGCTGATAAGAGCCTGAAGCGTACTAACTGGGATTTTGACTACAAGATTCCTGACTACGAGCAGATGGTAGCTGAAATGGCAGAATGGATTTACAAACATAAAGGACTCTATCCTCATTACAATTTATAAACAACAATGAGAAAGCTTAAATTGATGACAATCGTGGGAACTCGCCCCGAAATCATAAAAATGTCTGCAATAATTAAGAAAGCAGATAAGTACTTTGACCAAGTACTGGTTCATACAGGCCAGAACTATGATTACACCCTCAACGAGGTGTTCTTCAAGGATCTTGGCCTGCGTGAGCCAAATTATTATCTTGGTGTTGTAGGTGAGAACCTTGGCCAGACTATGGGTAACGTGATTTCCAAGAGTTATGAATTGATGTCAGAGGTAAAACCAGATGCAGTAATAGTGTTGGGTGACACTAACTCATGCCTATGTGTCATTTCTGCAAAACGTCTAAAGATACCTATTTTCCATATGGAAGCAGGTAACCGTTGTAAGGATGAAAACTTGCCTGAAGAAGTAATCCGCCGTATTGTAGATGTGACCAGTGACGTGAACCTTTGCTATACTGAACATGCACGTCGTTATATACTTGATAGTGGCGTGAAGCCAGAATATACTTATGTAGTAGGCTCTCCTATGGCAGAAGTATTGGAAGGAGTACTTCCACAGATAAAGGAAAGTCTCGTCCTTGAAGATTTGGGGTTGAAAAAAGGAAAATATATATTACTCTCAGCCCACCGTGAAGAAAATATTGATATAGAAAACAATTTCTTTTCTTTGATGAATGCAGTAAACACAATGGCTGAGGTGTATAATATGCCAATACTATATAGCTGTCATCCGCGTTCGAAGAAATATATTGAGTTACGAGACTTCAAGTTTGACAATCGGGTCATTCAGCACCAACCATTAGGCTTCTTTGATTATAATAAATTACAACAAAACGCATTCTGCGTGGTAAGCGATAGTGGTACAATTCCCGAAGAAAGTGCCTTTTTTCATTTCCCTGCCGTTTCAATTAGAACTTCTACGGAACGCCCTGAGGCCTTGGACAAAGGTGTCTTCACAATAGGCTCAATATCTTCTGACCAAATAATGCAAGCAGTCAACATCGCTGTAGAAATGCACAAAAACGGTGATGATGCTGTTGATGTTCCTGCTTATATAGATACTAATGTATCAACAAAAGTTGTGAAACTGATTCAAAGCTATACGGGGATTGTGAATAAGATGGTATGGAAAAAGTTCTGACGGTATGACATCGGTAGATATTCTGCTTTCGCTTATACGAATAGCCTTTGACAAAGCACAACCATCATCATTATCAGATGATATTTCATGGGAAGAAGTCTTGGCATTGGCAGATGCACAAGGTATGGCTGCAATAGCTGCTGACGGGATTGCCAAAGCGAAGATTATATTACCGCAAGACACTCGAAGGGAATTCGCTGTGCGTGTACTAATGCATGAACAAGTTTATCAGCAGCATGAACTTTGGATGTCAAAACTGGCAAAGGTATATCGGAAGGGCGGATTTCGGATGATGTTACTGAAAGGATGGGGGATGTCACTCAACTATCCAGTGCCATGCCATCGACCATCAGGTGACCTTGACATCTGGCTTTTCGGCCAATGGAAGGAAGCTGATAAATTCCTTGCCTTGCGTAACATAAAAGTAGACAACAGACATCATCATCATTCAGTCTTTTCTTTTGGGGAGTTGACTGTGGAAAACCACTATGACTTCATTAATACACATGCTCATCGTTCCAGTAAATATTTTGAAAAGAAACTCAAAGAATTGGCAAATACAGAGTATGAGAAAAAAGAAGTCTATGATGTAGAGATCTACCTTCCAGGGGCCGATTTCAACATGCTTTTTTTGCTTCGTCATTCTGCAAATCATTTTGTTGGAAAAGAGATGACGATACGGCAGCTACTTGACTGGGCACTTTTTGTTGAGCGTCATCATCATGAGATAAATTGGAAGACTTGCTTGGATTTTTTGAATGAACAGGGTTTATACCGTTATTTTAATATCTTGTCCCTGATTTGTGTGGAGAAGTTTGGCTTCTGCAAAGATATTTTCCATTGTGAACTTGTGCAGGACGTCTTAATGGAAAGGGTATTTGCTGATATTTTGAAACCTGAGTTTTCTGACTCCAAGCACCATAAAGCTTTAGGCATTATTGCCATGAAGACGCGCCGATGGTGGTGTAATAGATGGAAGCATCGACTCTGCTATCCTGATAGCTTGTTGTCTGGCTTTATTTTTGGTGTGTGGGCTAAAGTTTTGAAGCCCAGCCATTTTCTTCACTAAAATCTTTCCCCGCTGAAATTAAATAGTAATGATGAGTTAGCTCATGGGGGAAGAATAAAGCAGCCCGTCTGGTCTGTTATCAGTAAGAATGGAATATACGTAAGGCATGAAAAAGAAAATAATTTGCGAAAATGAGCGCAAATCTAAAATAAAAGTTGTAAATTTGCAGCGGTTATTAAAATAAGAAGAATATGGCAACAATACCATCTCCAACATTACAATCAAAAGGAGTATCTACATTGGATGTTCTTTGGGCTTTCTATCAGTCACAGACGAATAGAGTGAAGAAGGCCTTCCTAAAACGTGTTGCCGAAGAAGAAAATGCAACTAAGGAATCTGCTGCTATGAAAGCTTATGAGCAGACGCTGACTGATGAACAGCGTAGTGCTGCATACGAATTTGTGGACATTGTGAAGAAAAGAATGGCAGATGTGGAAAAAGCATCAAGGGAAGATCGGCATGTTGGCCGTAGTGCCAAAGATTTCCTCCATGAGCTACAAACCGAGGATGTATGAAAGTTGACATTATAACCCATCCTGAATTTGAAAGAGAGTTTAGGCGCCTGAGCAAAAAATATCATTCACTGGTAGATGATTATGCTCAATTGATTGAGGACCTTGAAAAATCACCGCTTCAAGGAACCTCTCTTGGTATGGGCACGAGAAAGGTCCGTATGGGTGTTAGTTCAAAAGGAGGAGGCAAGAGTGGTGGAGCGCGCGTTATCACTTACTCGGTCATGCAGAAAACTCCTGACCTCATGGAACTGACTTTACTATATATATACGATAAGAGTGAAATGGATAGCGTTTCTACCCGTTTCATCAAATATCTTTTAGGGAAATAATATTTTATTCCTTCCGCCTTTTTGATTATTATTTTATATAATTGATGGTCACTCCTTCGGTAAGCACTCAATTGCTTTTTAAGCATTCAAATAAATAATGGCTACCTTTGCGCCATGAATTCAAAAAAGTAGTTTATGGCAAGTAGCAAAGATTTTGAGAAAATATGGGAAAGCTATCAAGAGGTTGTCAAGACCAAGGATATATCTATAGTGGACTATTGCCAACGCAATGGCATTGTCTATTCCCAGTTCCAACGATGGTACAAGAAACATGTCAGTGGAGTGAATATCGTTCCGGTATCGGATCCGGATCCCCAAATAGAATCGTCACTCATGATGTCGGAGGAATCAACCCCTTCTCAGCATCTGTCAGGACATGCAAAGGCAAAGGTGAATTATGTGAATATCGAGTTCTCCAACGGATTGAAGGTATGCCAGAAATCCATAAGCTACGAGCATTTGAAAATGCTGGTAGAGAAACTGGAGGCCTTATGCTAGCGATAACAGGAGCAACAAAGTTATACTATGTGGCTGGTTTTACGGACATGCGCTACGGTAAATATGCCTTGGCCAACGTGGTTCGCTACCAGCTTCATCGCAATCCATATAATGGCGATGGGTACATGTTCATGTCAAAGGACCGTCAGAAGATGAAGATCCTGGTGTATAGCCATAATCTGTATCGCCTGTATGACTTGTCATACGACAAGGGTCTCAGTTTTATGAAGATTGAAAATGAAGACGGCACTCCTGTGACAGGCAGTAAACCCATTGATTGGAAGTATCTGGTTGCATTATTGAATTGTCCTGTAAGGAAGAAACTTATAATTAACTCTAATTAACTGAATACCAACAAATTAGGCTCTAAAATGTTTGTGTATGTGCAAAATTTTTCGTACCTTTGTAAGGTGAAAAAGAAGCATACGGACATTGACAGAATGGTGATGGAAAGCCATTATCTGGAGAGCCTCGAAAGGGAGTCCTCCCCATCATTGTCTGATATGGAGCGCCAGGATTACATAGACCAGATTAATGACCTCAAGGCATCAAATAGGCGTCTTATGGATATGATAGACACCTTGAAGCAGACCTTGGATTCTGTGACGGCCAGCAACAAGCGCAACGAAGAGCTTGTGGTAAAGCTGACAGCCCAGATAGATCAGCTTCAGAAGATGGTCAAGAATCTGGAGGATAGGAATCAGCGTCATAACAAGAATACATTTGGTCAGAAGACTCATAAGGCTAGGAAGCGTGTTGATGATAAGCGTGGGCGTGATCAAGAGAAGGATGACTATGATGGAAATCACGATTCTTCCGAAGTCCAACAGACTGAAATACCTCAGAATGAAGAGAAAAAAATAGATCAGACAAAGGTTAAGTCTGAGCATCTTGATGAGAAACGCGGTCCTCGTGGTCCATATACAAAGATGGATGCTGCAATGGTGGATGTCTTGGAGTGCGATATTACCGGAATTCCTTCTGATATGAAATTGATAGGTTTCAAGGACGTGGAAGAATATGATAGGGTAAGTTATGTACGCTGCACTTGTTATAAGGTAGCAATATTAGAAGACAAGTATGGTAAGCGCCATGACTATTTTGTCCCTGTCGATGAGAAGAAGGCAGCAGGCCGTCGTCCCAATACTAACATTATACCTGGAACCCATGGCACACTGGAGTTTGTGGCAGATCTGGCAACCGATGCTTTTCAGGTGCTGACCCCAAACTATCGAGAAGGTATCCGTATGAAAATGGATAAGTTTACCTGCTGTGACAACACTCGCATGAACTGGCTGAAGAAAGGAATCAAGCCACTGATGCCGATGCTCGATATCATAAAGAAGAATCTTCTGATTCCGGGTTCATTCGTAAACATAGACGAAACTTGGGAATGGGTCAGGATAAAGATAAAAGGTGACGGCACAGATCTGGGAAGCTATTACAAGAAATACATCTGGGTGCTGGTCAACAAGGAAACGGGAATGGTCTACTTCCTATATGATAATGACGAAAACGACAGTAGGGGCTCGAGACCGATAAATACTTTCCTTGGTGATTTTAAGGGTACTATAATGTCTGATGCCTTTATTGTATACAAGCAGTTGACACGTGACAATCCGGAGTTGGAACACTGCCTATGTTGGGCACATGTGTTATGCAAGTATGACATGGCTGAAGAAATCAGTAAGGAGCCAGATGCTGGCTGGTTTAGGAATCAGATAGGCTACCTGTACATGGTGGAAGACGAGAACATTCTCATGGAACGCACACCAGAAGAGATTAAGAAACGACGATCGGAGAAGGATGTTACCGATACGCTGATAGCCCTGCATGACAGGGCTGAATACCTGCTTCGAACAAAAGGAAGTAAATACAGTGATCTGATGGTTACTGCCCTTAACTATATGCTTAATGGCTGGGATGAGTTGCTTAATTATCGTAACGATGGCCGTTATACAATTGATAACCTCGAAGCAGAAAGAACTGTGCGACCTATCACACGAGCCCGTAAGAGCTCA
>Ga0256404_1001335_pt1 | contig 60725 bp, 55 predicted proteins | sample RumenRJG_01DNA_FD_185990 | JGI IMG/M metagenome (GOLD analysis project Ga0256404, IMG submission 185990) | Bovine rumen microbial communities from Lethbridge, Alberta, Canada - RJG_01 | ecosystem: Host-associated > Mammals > Digestive system > Stomach > Rumen | place: Canada: Alberta | collected...
TTAAGGTCCGATACGGTCATCGACTGGCACTTTAAGGAACAAAGGATATTTCGGCCGCGTTTCCCTCGTTTGTCGCAACTGTCACCAGCGTCCACCGTATTCACCTCACTTTTAAAATGGGATTGGGGCTTTTCTCCCCGTCCGAAATTCTATCACGCTAAAGAGTATTTGTTAACCCCGAAAATGCCCGATCCGCAAGTTTTTTTTAAGCAGGTGTTATATGGCAGGAATAACGGTCAGCGTTCCTTACTTATCTTGAGCTTTATTATTACCACAGAGATTATCAGGACCAGCGGGAAGATGCTTCCTAAAAGCATTCCCTTCTTAAGGTCATCATTATTAATCTGAGCGAAAAATCCTACCGCACCCGGTCCTAAAGCTCCTCCCAGGTCGCCTGCCATGGCCAGCAAAGCAAACATTGCCGTACCTCCTGCAGGAAGTCTTTTCGACATGATGCTTATAGTTCCGGGCCACATTATTCCGACTGAGAAGCCGCACACAATACATCCGATCAGACAGATAACCGGAGACTTTGACAGTGAGGCAGCCAGATAGCAGGCAAGGCACAAAGCACCTGAACCCAGCATGAAATCCGTAAGTTTGATCTTATCTCCATACTTGCCATAGATTATCCTGCATATACCCATGGCAACCGCAAACATGCAGGGACCGACGAGGTCGCCTGTCGTCTTCTGCATTCCTACCGCAGATTCGGCAAAGGCAGAAAACCACTGGGCCATGGCTATTTCAGATGCACCGGCACATACCATCAGGATGATTCCAAGGAAAAACACAGGGATCTTCAGGAGCTGCTTGATCCCCATCTCTTTGCCGTCTTCTGTAAGAGATTCGATGGGACAAACTGCAAAGTTATAGATGTTATATAGCGGGATCAAGGCCCAGATGCACGGCAGCCATCTCCAATGCTCTATGCCGAAGACAATAAAGAACAGACTTGATAATACGATAACTCCGACACAGCCCCAGCAATAAAACGAATGAAGTATGCTCATTACTGACGCCTTGTTCTCGAACGGGCAAGCTTCAACAATAGGGCTCGCGAGGACTTCGATAAGTCCTGAGCCGACTGCATAGATCACTGCACTAATAAGAATACCTGCGAACGGATCCATTACCGAGGGCAGAACGGACAACCCGATAAGTCCTAAGCCTGCCATGATCTCCGAACAGATAATGGCCGTCCTGTAACCGATCTTATTTACGATACCTGCACAAAGAATATCAACTGTTATCTGGGTAACGAAAAATGCTATCGGGATCACCGAGATCTTTCCTAAAGAGATACCAAACTCAGTATGAAATCTCAGGAACAAAAGAGCAGCCAGATTAGCGGTTATCGCTTGCGTAATAAATGCAAGATAACACGCTCTTAATGTTATGGAATACTTGTTTTTCTTAGCCATTTATATGCCTCTTTCAGGATGTTCCGGATTATTCATAAGCCTTTAATGCCTGCTCGTAGTAGTTTCTGAGTTTATTCTTAAGAGACTTAGGTCTTATTACAACAGCATCCTTGCCGAATCTTTTGAAGTAATCTTCAAGCTGCAGCTCAGACCAGTCGAAATGATAGAGGTCGCCTTCGATCTTCGTGACAGATGGTCTGTTCTTTACGATCAGCCTGTACTTTCTCATCCCGCCTTCAGTCAGCCTGACCACGGCATGAATGTCAGATGATGCCGAGTGAGGACTTCTTACAGCAAGCATCCCAAATCTTTCTTCGAGCTTCTTATCCGGAGCAAACTCATCAGATGTCACGAAGGTGTTCCTCATCCTGGAGATCCTGAAAGTCTTAGGGGTTCTGTCCTTGGCACCTGCACAGAGAAGATAGTTGCACTGCTCCTCTTTTGACGGTGCGATAAGGTATGGCTCCACAGTAAACTTCATGCCGTTTATGGATGATGTGAAAGTAAGATGCCTGTGTTCTGATATTGCCTTCCTTATATCCTCATAAGCTTCACTGAAGATTATCTCTTCTCTCCTGCTTCTGGGGATCGAGAGATAAGATGAGAACATATCCTTTATATATCCTGAAAGGGACTTATCCTGAAGAAGATTATTCTCGATCTTCTGTATGACATTATATGAAGCACCGCTCACGGTAAGAGTAATAACTGCTTTTCTGCCTGATGAAGGATCCTCACCTCTTATATATGTGCTTATGATCTTATCTGCAAGCGCTGCGGCATCCTTGCTCTTTAAGGCTCTGACGGAAGTAATGTCTTCGATCATGCCGCTCACAAGCGCTTCAGTATCTTTCCTGTACTGGTCAAAGTAATTTGCTATCAGTTCTTTAAGGAAACCGTTAAGGTTAACGGATGCATCAGGTCTCGTAAATTCAAAGAGCTCGGCATCGTTCAAAAGCCTTGTTCTGATGTCTTCAGACAGATAGATCTTGTATTTTTCAGTCATATGTTAACTCCTGTTTGGGGTTGTGTATCCTTGCTGAATATCCGTAATTATACATCATTTTCGTGATTATGTGGGGTTACAGTATCAGATTATTCTGCATCTTTAAGAACCCAATTCCGTGGTTTACCATATGCTCATGACGGGAACGTCAAAGACACATACAGCAAATGAATGCGGTCGATTGGTTAATTTGAGGTTCGAATCCTCACGAAGCTTCTTCAGGGAAGCGGTGTCTTGTGTAAACGTCATACATAAAGGTGCATACAGCAAATGAAACAGATCATTTAGGGTATGAGAGATCCCGGGTAGTCCCGGGAGCACCTTGTTAAATAAGGAGGAAAAAGAAATGTTGAACTTTTTAAGAAGAGAAGCTAACAAGACATATACAGAGAACGGTGCTGCAACATATAAGAGCACAGAATCTTTCTGCCTCGATCTTTTCGCGACAGCAGGCGCATTAAGAGATGCATCTGATGAGGAGTTGATCTCCAGATTCATCAAGGCTTTCGCTGAGGACAGAGACATCGCCATGAAGATCCTCTTCTATGCAAGAGATATAAGAGGCGGCCTGGGTGAGAGAAGATTCTTCAAGGTCATCTTGAAGTACCTGGCTGAGAATGAATCTGAAACTGTCATTAAGAATATCGGAAATATCGCCGAATATGGCAGATATGACGATATCCTGGTACTTATCGGTACGCCTTGCGAGAAGGCAGCCATGGAATACATCAAGGAAGAACTCGAAGCTGATTTGAAGGCACTCGATGAAGGCTATGAAGTCTCCTTACTGGCTAAGTGGCTGCCTTCCGTAAACGCTACCAGCAATGATACTGTACTGGCAGGTAAGAAGATCGCAAAGGCTCTTGGCATGTCTGATGCCGAATACAGAAAGGCTTTGTCATCTTTAAGAGCAAAGATCAGGATCATCGAGAATAACTTAAGAGAGAAGGACTACTCTTTCATGTACGAGAACCAGCCTTCCAAGGCTCTTTACAAGTACAGAAAGGCCTTCATCAGAAATGACGAGGACAGATATGTATCCTTCATCAACAAGGCATCCGAGAAGCCTTACTTACTGAATACGAGCACTCTGACTCCTTACGACATCATCGCTCCTGTTATTAATTCCAGAGGTGCTGAGATCGATATGAGAGAGAGAAAGGCTATGGACGCTACATGGAAGTCCTTGGAAGACTTCACGGGATCAGACAATGCTCTGGTCGTCGTTGACGGTTCCGGCTCCATGTACTGCGGCACAAAGACTTTGCCTGCAGCAGTTGCCCAGTCCCTGGGTATCTACTTCGCAGAGCGTAACAGAGGTGCTTTCAAGAACAACTTTATCACGTTCTCCACTAACCCCAGGCTCATCGAGATCAAGGGTAAGGATATCGTAGAGAAGGTCAGATACTGCATGAGCTTCAACGAATGCAGCAACACTGATATCGAAAAGGTTTTCGAACTGATCTTGAGAACTGCTGTAAACAACAGGATCAGACAGTCCGAAATGCCTTCGAAGATCTACATCATCTCCGATATGGAGTTTGACATGTGTACAGGCAAGCCTGACGCCACAAACTTCGAGAATGCGAGAGAAAGGTTCGGGCAGTACGGCTACAGACTCCCTGAAGTAATCTTCTGGAACGTCAACAGCCGCAACACTCAGCAGCCTGTCACAAAGAACGAACTGGGCGTTGCCCTGGTATCAGGATGCTCTCCTCAGACCTTCAAGATGCTGAAGGAAGGCAAGCTTGAACCTTACAAGTTCATGTTAAGCGTTCTTATGTCCAAGAGATATGAGAGCATCGCAGCATAAACTTTTCGCGCCCCCGGTCTTAAACAATAAAGCCGGGGGCATTTTATAGAAAGGAATGACTTATGGAATACATAGAAATAAAAGGAAAGGTAAACTCAGCTATATGCTATGCAAAGGTCGTGGAAGATGAAGCGATCGAACAGATTAGACGTATGTGCGACTACCCCATGACTGAAGGGGCAAAGATCCGCATTATGCCGGACGTTCACTCCGGCAAGGGCTGCACGATAGGAACTACAATGACTATCAAGGATAAGGCCGTCCCCAACGTCGTCGGTGTCGACATCGGCTGCGGCATGTACACGGTATCTCTTGGCAAGGGTGACATAGATCTTATGTTGCTCGATGCTGCCGCACACTATATCCCGTCTGGCAAAAATGTCTGGGAAGGAAGACAGGAAAGATTCGACCTTACGGGCCTTAAGTGCTACAGATCACTCAAGGATTCCAAGAGACTCGAAAGGTCCCTCGGCACATTGGGCGGAGGCAACCACTTCATCGAAGTAGATGTCTCTTCTGACGGCACTAAGTATCTTGTCATTCACTCTGGCTCCAGAAACCTTGGCAAGCAGGTAGCTGAATACTATCAGAAGCTCGCCATCAACTTGAACAGGGGCTTTGATAAGTATTACGAAAAGCGTGACGAGATAATACGCACATATAAGGAAGAAGGCCGTAAGGATGAGATCCAGAAGGCGTTAAAGGAACTTCACTTTGAAGTTTACGGCGGCGAGACAAAGATGCCTGAAGACTTATGCTACGTATACGGCAAGTATTTGGAGGACTACCTCCACGATGTCGAGATATGCCAGGCTTTTGCAAGAAGAAGCAGAGAGAAGATGGCAGAGATCTTAGCCGGAAAGGCAGGTCTTGTTATGGGTGAATCCTTCCACACCATCCACAACTATATCGACACAGAGGAAATGATCTTAAGAAAGGGTTCCATCGCCGCACACAAGGGCGAAAAGGTGTTGATCCCCATCAACATGAGAGACGGTTCTGTCCTTGCCGTAGGTAAGGGCAACCCTGAATGGAACTACTCCGCCCCTCACGGAGCAGGAAGAATAATGTCCAGAACAAAGGCCAAGAATACTCTTTCCATGGACGAGTACAAGGAAGCCATGAAGGACATCTTCACTACTTCCGTAAACGAATCCACATTGGACGAGGCGCCAATGGCGTACAAGTCTTTGGATGACATCATTGATGTCATCTCCGAATCCGTCGATGTTATAGAGGTGTTAAAGCCCATCTATAACTTCAAGGCTGCAGAATAAGTTTTTACGCATTATGCGGCAAATAGAAAACTGCCGGATCCATAACGGGTTCGGCAGTTTTTCTAATCCGGGTTCAAATCTTAATAAAAGATCTTATTTCTTCTCAAACTTTTCGACAGCTTCCTGCATGATGGTAATGATAGGCAGATGCTGAGGGCAGACACCTTCGCACTGGCCGCAGCCGATGCAGTCTGAAGCGTGGCTGTATCTGTCAACGAGACCGTTATAGAAGAACTGCGGTCTCATATCGCCGGGGAATTTTCTCGCTGTGTTAACGGCACTTATTACATCAGGAATGCTGATTCCGGCAGGACAGCCTTCAACGCAGTATTTGCATGCTGTGCAGCCGACGAGCTCTACACGGCTCATGACTTCAACAACCTTTTTAACAGCTTCTTTCTCTTCATCAGTAAGAGGCTCGAAATTCTTAAAAGTATTCATGTTGTCTGCCATCTGGTCTTCCGTGGACATGCCGCTTAAGATCGTGGCAACACCGGGAAGGCTTGCAACAAAACGGAAAGCCCATGAAGCGACGGACTTGTCAGGATGGATGGCCTTAAGGATCTCTGAGCACTCATCGTCGAGATTTGCGAGCTTGCCGCCCTTGCAGGGCTCCATGACGATGATCGGGATATTCCTCTCAGACAGGATCTTATAGAGCTCGCCAGAATGAACGATCGGATTATCCCAGTCTATATAGTTAAGCTGGATCTGTACGAATTCGACCTCAGGGTGCTTGTCGAGGATCTTAACGAGCAATTCGGGTGTTCCGTGATATGAGAATCCGAAATGCTTTATCTTGCCCTCTGCCTTCTTCTGGATACCCCAGTTGAAGCAGTCGTACTTCTCGTAGATCTCGTAATTGTTTCCGTCCTCAATGCTGTGGAGGAGATAGTAATCAAAGAAGTCTACTCCGCATCTGTCGAGCTGCTCATTAAAGATCTTATCCCTGTCTTCAAGAGAATGAATGAACCATGCGGGGAGCTTTGTCGCAAGAGTGAATGAATCTCTCGGATGACGCTTTACGATAGCTTCCTTAACTGCTTTCTCGGAGTTACCGCCGTGATAGACATATGCGGTATCGAAGTAGTTGAATCCTGCTTCAAGATAACTGTCAGCCATCTGGCTTACTCTGTCGATGTCGATGACTCCGTCATTTTCGGGAAGTCTCATAAGGCCGAATCCGATCTTGGGCATCTTGCTGATATCAATGCTCATAGCAGCACCTCCTGACTAATACAAATGGTTATATTTGCATTATAAACGAATGGTTTTGGTGAGTGCTGTCTTATTCAGTTGAAAAATGTAATTATTCTTTCCTGTGTTCGCGGCGTGCGAAAAGCGTCTGTCCGGAATCATAAAAACGTCCGCCCTCGATCGAGAGCGGACGCGGAATTCTATGGCATATGTTTTATTTAAATTATTCCTGGAAAAGAGGTGTTGAAAGATATCTGTCACCTGTGTCAGGAAGCAATGCTACGATCGTCTTGCCCTTGTTCTCGGGACGCTTAGCGAGCTCGATAGCAGCCCAGAGAGCAGCACCGGATGAGATTCCTACGAGAACGCCTTCGTTCTTGCCCAGGAGCTTGCCTGTAGCAAATGCATCGTCATTAGTAACAGGGATAACTTCATCATAAACGCCTGTGTTGAGGACTTCAGGTACGAAGCCGGCACCGATACCCTGGATCTTGTGCGCACCGGCAGTGCCCTTACTCAGAACGGGAGAATCAGCAGGCTCTACAGCTACGACCTTGACGGAGTCCTTCTTGGACTTGAGGAACTCGCCTACACCTGTAACTGTTCCGCCTGTACCTACACCTGCAACGAAGATATCAACTTCGCCGTCTGTGTCTTCCCAGATTTCAGGACCTGTAGTCTCTTTGTGAGCCTTAGGATTTGCAGGATTTACAAACTGGCCGGCAATGATGCTGTTAGGGATCTCCTTCTGGAGTTCCTCAGCCTTTGCGATAGCACCCTTCATTCCCTTAGCGCCCTCTGTGAGAACCAACTCTGCGCCGTAAGCTTTGATAAGCTGTCTTCTCTCGACGCTCATTGTCTCAGGCATTGTGATGATAAGTCTGTAACCCTTAGCAGCTGCAACGGAAGCAAGACCGATACCGGTATTTCCGCTTGTAGGCTCGATTATGACACTGCCTTCCTTAAGTCTGCCGGATGCTTCAGCATCTTCGATGATCGCCTTGGCGATACGATCCTTAACGCTTCCTGCAGGATTGAAGTATTCAAGCTTTGCAACGAGCTTAGCTTCGAGGCCCAAAGTCTTTTCGAGATGTGTGAGCTCAAGCAAAGGTGTCTTACCAATAAGCTGGTCTGCCGATGTGTAAATCTTAGTCATAATTATTCCTCCCGTATGACTGCTATGAGTAATTATATATCAGTTAACCTTTTAGGGATCAAATTGCTGCAAAACCCTTTTCGAGGTCAGCAATGATGTCATCGATGTGCTCTGTACCGATAGAGAGACGGATCGTGTTCTGATAGATGCCTACGTCGTTGAGCTCTTCCTCGGAAAGCTGTGAGTGTGTTGTGCTTGCCGGGTGGATAACAAGGCTCTTAACGTCAGCAACGTTAGCAAGGAGTGAGAACAGTTCGAGGTGATCGATGAAGTCGAATGCTTCCTTCTTACCGCCCTTTACGTTGAATGTGAAGATGGAGCCGCCGCCGTTAGGGAAGTACTTCTGATATACTTCGTGATCCGGATGATCTGCAAGTGAAGGATGGAAGACCTTTTCTACCTTCGGATGATTTGTGAGGAAGTCCAACACCTTCTTTGTATTCTCGATGTGACGCTCAAGTCTCAATGACAGAGTCTCTGTGCCCTGGAGAAGCAGGAATGCTGCGAAAGGTGAGATGGAAGAACCTGTATCTCTTAAGAGGATAGCTCTGATATAAACTGCGAATGCTGCCTTACCTGCTGCATCTGTGAACTTAACGCCGTGATAGCTGGGGTTGGGCTCAGAGATCCAGGGATACTTGCCGGAAGCTGCCCAGTCGAAGTTGCCGGAATCAACGATAACGCCGCCCAATGTTGTGCCGTGGCCGCCGATGAACTTTGTAGCAGAGTGAACTACGATGTCTGCACCGTACTCGATAGGTCTGATGAGGTAAGGTGTACCGAATGTGTTGTCGATAACGAGCGGGATGCCTGCCTCGTGAGCGATCTTAGCAAGTGCTTCGATATCCGGGATGTCAGATGAAGGGTTGCCGAGTGTCTCAATGTAGAGAGCCTTTGTATTAGGTCTGATAGCAGCCTTTACTTCGTCCAGATCATGGATGTTGACGAATGTTGTCTCGATACCATAAAGGGGAAGTGTGTGTGCGAGAAGGTTCTCGGAACCGCCGTAGATCGTCTTCTGAGCTACGATGTGCTCACCCTTAACTGCAAGAGCTTCGATTACATATGTGATTGCTGCTGCGCCGGAAGCAACTGCGAGACCTGCAACGCCGCCTTCAAGAGCTGCGATTCTGTCTTCGAAAACGCCCTGTGTGGAGTTTGTAAGTCTGCCGTAGATGTTGCCTGCGTCTGCAAGTCCGAAACGTGCTTCTGCATGAGCTGAGTTACGGAAAACGTAAGAAGTTGTTGCGTAAATCGGCACTGCACGTGCATCGGATGCGGGATCGGGTTGTTCCTGGCCTACGTGGAGCTGGAGAGTTTCAAATTTATAGTTAGACATAGTTGTATTATTCCTTTCAATTTCAAATAGTTATAGTTGTGCTGTTGGAACAGCGGCTGTTTGAAAAGGAACAACACATTCGTCCACAACGGAAGTTACTGCGGACTAATGACTGGAAATAGAACTTACGGTCGTACATAACTTCCGTCCTCCTCTCTCGTGATTTTTGCATATCTTAATCGGTTAAACCCACCTTGTCAATAGGTTTATGAAAATATTTTTCGATGTTGCTGTGTGGGCGGCTTTTTCGAGTGCTGTGGGGACACTGGTGACAGAATGGTGACGGATTTGCTTGTTTTCGTCATCAAATCGTGCACTTTTGGCCTTTGGTGACGATTTTGGTGACAGTTTTCAGCCTTTTCGTCACCATTTCGTCACCAACGCGGAAAACCATCGATCCTCGTCTCTTCAGATGCAGCAGATGACTCACAATGCAAAAATTATCCCGGTCCGTCATGTCAGGGCCGGGATACATAATGATCAGTTTACTTAGACTTCTTATTCTTGGATTTCTTCTTGTTGTTTCCGGAAGGAGCTTTCTTGACTTCAGCCGGCTTGGCGTCTTTCTTAGGCTCATCTTTCTTAGGCTCAGCCTTTTCCGCCGGCTTCTCAGCCTTCTCAGCCTTCTTCTCCTCAGCGGCCTTTTCCTGAAGCTGGGATTCCTTCATTATCTTTCTGAGATCGTCATCATCCATGAATCTTGGAGCTGTGGAATATACGACCTTCTGCCTCTTCTCGAAAAGACTTCTCTGGGCAAAGTCCGTGATCTTCAGCTCCACGATACCAAGAAGCGTTGATACGAGGATAACTGCTCCGCAGTAGAAGAGAAGATAGAACTTAGCGTTGTAGAACGGTGTATCAGGAATCTCAAGGAAACGGAATGACATAATTGCCATAAGGTTCATGAGGTAGGTGTGAAGTGAATACTTGCCGAAGAACTTTGTCACGGGGTTGATCGTGTGATACTTCATCAGGAAGATGATGACTGTAAATCCGAGGACGAAGAACAAAGGGATCTGGCAGAAGTATGTCTTGATCTTATTGGCGATCTCAGGTCCGTTCATGTTGTACTCAGTCCAGTATCCGAATCTTGCCTGACCGAAATCTGAAAGAGAGTTGAGTGCCAGCGTGATAAGAAGAAGGACAAAGAACTTGACCGCATATTTCTTCTTAATGAAAGGTACGATCTTGTCCTCGTAGTTCGCGAAAATAAGACCTGCAAGGAATGCGGGAGCCGAATTGACCCACCATTCGCCGCTGAACCAGAACACCTTCTCATGCATCCACCACTTGGCGCTCATGTAACCTTCTTCAGTCATCCACCAGTTGTTGGGACCAGCCCACCAAGCGAAGTGACCGTTGATGCAGGTGCCAATACCTAATGCAACGATGAAGACAAAGATAATGCCGAAGCAGACAGGACGGTTCTTGATGAAGCGGAAGCAAAGGAAGAATACGAGATAAAGGAGCGATAATACGATCGGGAACCAGGCGTATTCGTTCATCATGGTAACGCCAACAAGATTTGTGACCCACTGTGTCTTGGTGAAAGGCATCCTGACGAGCAGCATGAAAAGACCGTAGATCAGGACATTAACATAGAAAGGCAGGACGATCGACTTAACTATCCTCTTCCTTATAAAACCTTTGAGATAATCTTTCTTGGTATCAAGGCTCTTGATAAGTCCATAGCCTGAGCAGAAGAAGAATACTGCTACGAAGTAAGCACCGGCATTAACGAACGGGCTGAGAGCTTTTGCTTCCTGGAAAGCAAACTCCTGGGAAACGTGGTGAAGCATTACTCCGATCGCAGCTATACCGCGGATGGACTTCATCACTTCAAGGCTTGCATAATCTTCGTTGAATTCTTTTTTCTTGCCGAACTTATTCGTTCCGCCCCAGAATAAAAGGATAAAGACAAGGCCGTAAACGATCGTCTCGACGACCGTTTTTGCATTCATGGTTCCAAATGATCCCATAACAAATTGCTCCTCTCGTGGTCCCCACCACAGTCCCAGCCGAAAACAGACCGGACCTGCCCTATATTTTTAACTATATTTGATTACTTATCAAGCAATTTGTTTATAAATGGATCTCTTTATTCTTTGCCGGCGAATCCTGCAGCGTCGTCATACTCGGGCTTAACGCGTTTTACGCCATAGCCTTCGGATATCTTGACCCTTGCTTCTCCAAGCTTTGTCATGACTTTCTCTTCGCGTCTTACAAGCTTGAATCTGTCCATCTCGTTATATCTGATACCGATCGTTGTCGTGTTCTCGAAAATAAGTTTTGCGAACTTCTCCTTCTCTTCAGGCTTTACCAGCACCGTGAAAAGAATTCCCGGACGGTTCTTCTTCATGAAGACGGGGGTCGTGAAAACATCGAGTGCACCATTATCCATCAGGACACCTGTCGCATAGCCGGTCTCTTCTCCTGTCATGTCGTCAACATTGAATTTGAGTTCAACAACTTTGTCACTCTCACCTGCAGTGCTTCCGATAAATGTCCTGAGCATGTTTGCCTTGGCAAAGTCCTTTCTGCCCATACCGTAGCCTGTCTTTTCTACAGACATGACAGGTCTTGCTCCGAAGCCAGCAGCGAAATGCTTAAGAAGCGCTGCTCCAGTGGGGGTGAGAAGCTCGCCCTCTATATCGCCGCTGTATGTGGGAATTCCTTCGATAATGGAAGCTGTGGCAGGTGCAGGCACAGGAAGGATCCCATGCGCGCATCTTACGCTTCCGAAGCCTGTTGCCAGAGGGGAAACAATGATGCTGTCGGGAGAGATCTTTTCGAGCAGATAGCAGACACCAGTTATATCAGCAACCGCATCCATCGTTCCGACCTCGTGGAAATGAATATCAGTGACGGGCTTTCCGTGAGCCTTGCTCTCAGCTTCTGCAATAAGTGCATAGACTGCGAGTGCATCCGCCTTAACCTTGTCAGATACATTAAGACCGTTGATGATGCTCTCGATATCACTCATGTGGGTGTGGTGATGGTGGTGCTCGTGAGAATGCTCTTCGTGCTCATGATCGTGGTGGTGCTCGTGCTCATGTTCATGTGTATGAACGTGTCCTTCGTGCGCATGCTCGTGCATGTGCTCATCTTCTTCAATACCGTTAACGGCAACATGTGCATGTGTGCCTTCGATGCCGCACTTGATGCTCTTTTCGAATTCATATGTGACGCCGGGAATTCCTATAGAATTAAGCTCTTTCTCGCATTCCTTAACGTCTCCGGTGAGCTCTGCCAGAGAAGCCAGGAGCATGTCGCCTGCTGCGCCCATATTGCATTCGATATAGAGTGTCTTCATGTTTAACCTCCGATGTGGTTGATCATGCTGGCAGAATAGCCTGCGCCGAAACCGTTATCAATATTTACTACTGTGACACCGCTTGCACATGAATTCAGCATGGAAAGAAGTGCCGATAATCCTTCAAAAGATGCGCCGTATCCGACACTTGTCGGAACTGCAATGACAGGACAGTCAACAAGCCCTCCGATGACGCTAGCAAGAGCGCCTTCCATGCCTGCGATTGCTATAATTACGCTCGCACTCATGAGCTCATCTTTATGAGCCAGGAGCCTGTGAAGGCCTGCCACTCCGACGTCGTAGATACGTGTGACTTTGTTGCCAAGAAGCTCTGCCGTAACAGCTGCTTCTTCAGCTACCGGATGATCTGATGTACCGCCTGTGGCAACGACGATGGTGCCCTTGGCACTTGGCTCAGGGATCTTGCCGGCCACGCCAATGCGTGCCTCGTTATAGTACTTGAAAGGTATCGTGAGTTCTTTTGATTTATCCTCAGAAAGCCTTGTTATAAGGACAGTCTCCTGTCCGGCCCCGAGGAGGGTTGATGTGATCTTGTCTATCTGGTCGGCAGTCTTGCCTGCACCGTAGATGACTTCAGGTATTCCCTGCCTTAAACCCCTGTGGAGATCCGGCTTTGCAAAGCCCAGGTCAACAAAGGGCTTCATCTTAAGCTGAAGCTCAGCTTCTTCAGGTGTCATCTCACCTTTTGCGACTTTGTCTAAGATGTCTCTTGCGTTGCTCATTACCCGTCAGGCCTTCTTAATATCTAACGCCTCGTTCATGCTGCCCATTCTGTAGCCTTGCATGTCCAAAGTGACGTATCTGAAACCAAGCTTTTTAAGCTCATCTGTGATCTCTTTTCTGGTGCGGCTGTAAGACAATAATGCAATGTCATCAGGCGATGCTTCGATCCTTGCCAGGTCGCCGTGAACTCTTACGCGGATGCCCGAAAAGCCTAAGTCCCTGATGAACTTCTCCGACAGTTCAACTCTCTTAAGGCCTTCTGCAGTTATCTTCTCGCCGTATACAAATCTCGATGCCAGACAAGCAGCCGCGGGCATATCCCATGTGGCAAGACCAGCTTCTTTCGAGAGGGCGCGGATGTCTTTTTTGGTAAGACCGGACTCCTTTAAAAGACTTATGATCCCGAGTTCTTTCATGGCACGCATGCCGGGTCTGTAATCACCTGTGTCATCAACGTTGCTGCCGTCTGCAACAGCCGTGATGCCGTGCTCAGATGCCACCCTCTTAATACCTTCGAAATCATAACTCTTGCAGTAGTAGCATCTGTCAGGGGGATTATCTGCAAATTTGTCGACAGAGAAGACATCAAAATCGATGATCTCCTGCTTTGCGCCTATCTCCTTGCAGAATTCAACCGTTCTGTTGAAATCCTCTTCTGCCAGCACCTGGGACCTAACTGTGACCGCTAGGCAGTCATCGCCAAGCACCTGATGTGCCTTGTACAAAAGATATGTCGAATCAACGCCGCCTGAAAAAGCGACCGCCAGTTTCCCGGCGGTCTTGATTCGCTCAACGAGAGCGTTTTCTTTGTTTCTGATGTCAGTTGTAATTTCCATTATCACTTGGCAAATAATGCCTTAACCTTACCTTCAGGATCTTTGATGAGAAGGACTACGAGCCAGATAACGATACCGAGTGCCACAACGGAAAGGCCGAGGTATGCATCATTGATCATGTCCTTCGGTGCCTGCTCGAAGAACTCAGCGCCGAGTTCAATGTACTCGACGACTGAATCTACGAGCCACATAAGGCTTGCTCCCCAGTACATAAGTGCAAGTGTGCCGAGTTTACGGTCAGTCTTGCCGTTGTACCAGAAAATTGTTGTTATAGCTGCTGCAAATACTGTTATAAGGAGTGTCATCTTATATGTCCCCCTTATGCCTTGGTCGAGCTTTCAGAAATTGCAGGTGCTTTCTTCTTGGAAATAGCATGTGTTACAGCCACCATGACGACCCACGCAAGGGTTACCAGAACTGCCATGGCCACACCGCTCGTAAACATCTCGTGGAGCATCTCCTGTGCATCAGCTGCATTGGAGGCAGCTGTAAGGAAAGGGAACCACGGTGTTACTTCGCCGTGCCATACATGCTCAAATGCCAAAAGAGCAGATCCGCCCCAGAGCATGTTATTAAGCCATCCCATCTTCTTGATGAAGATATTCTCAGAACCTTTCTTGTCTGCTGCGTGCTTGATTACTGTTGTAACGATTGCTTCAGTTGTAGGAACCAGAAAACATGCCATAAAGTGATCTCCTTTTGTATTTTGTTTTGGTTAAAATTTTAACATAACGGAATGACGGGTATATATCAGTTAAGCGCAGATAATTACTTCTTTTTTGACTTATAAGCCTTTCCTAAGTTCTCTATGTGACGGCAGATGGCATCGAACGTCTCATCGCTTAGGTCGTGCTCGATCTTGCAGGCATCTTCTTCAGCTATAACAGGATCAACACCGAGCGATATAAAAAATCCTGTAAGTTTCTTATGACGGGTATAGATCTTGTCCGCTATAGCCAAGCCTTTTTCGGTAACAGTGATCGCACCGGAATTCTCCATCTCGATATAGCCTTCCTCACGAAGACGCTTCATGGCATTGCTTACGCTTGGCTTCGTAACACCCAGAAAGCTTGCGATATCAACAGAACGGATATAACCATTCTTCTCTTTCAGGATTACCATTGATTCGAGATAATCTTCCGCTGATTTTCCAATATCACTGCTCTTCATACTCTTCACCTCATAGAAGACAGAAACAGTTTGTCCCGATTAACTCCTATATTTTACAACATTTCAGAGGCATATGCGAAAATGCATCTGACAAAAAAGAAGTTCACGTGACACACTTTCGCGGCACAATTTGGTATCTTATTGATATCAGATAATGAAAGGTGCCTATAGTAGTTATGCAGGTAATAGAAAGCCGGACAATGGATCAGGAGCGCGCCCTTTACGGGAGCTGCGGCATAATGGTCAGGAACTGCCGTTTTGACGGTCCTGCCGATGGCGAGAGCGCTCTTAAAGAGAGTTCTGACGTGATCGTGGAAGACTCTTACTTTAACCTGAGGTATCCGTTCTGGCATGTCCACGGACTCACGATAAAGAATTCCGAGATGACGGACAAGTGCAGAGCTTCTATGTGGTATTCGGACCATATTGAGATTACAGGTTCCAAGCTTCACGGCATTAAAGCCCTGCGTGAATGCTCCAAGGTAACTATCGATTCTTCAAGCATTATTTCCCCTGAATTCGGCTGGTCCGTCCATGGTCTTAAGATGACTGACACTTCCGCAGAATCCGAGTATTTCCTCATGAGATCCACGGACATTGTTTTCGATAATGTGTCATTCAAAGGAAAATACTCTTTCCAGTACACGGAAAATGTTGAGATAAGGAATTCCCGCCTTGATACCAAGGATGCCTTCTGGCATGCGAAAAATGTTACCGTCAGGGATTCTGTCGTAAACGGCGAATATCTTGCCTGGTACTCGGAGAATCTTACCTTCATCAACTGCACCATCAAGGGCACTCAGCCGCTCTGCTACTGCAAGGGCTTAAAGCTTATTAACTGCGTGATGGAAGACTGTGATCTGGCCTTCGAGAGATCTGACGTCGAAGCTGAGATCTTAACGCCTGTTATCAGCATCAAGAATCCCTTATCAGGCCGCATCAGCGTTCCTGCTGTCGGAGAGATAATAAGGGATATTCCCGGCGCTGATGGCGAGATTATCGTAAAGGGTTAATCCTTCTTCATTACAACATTTACGTAATTGAAAGGTATCTCGATGCCTTCCCTTGTAAATGCTTCATTTACGCGCTTGTTGATATCTGTCTTAACATCAAGGCCAGATGTGCTCTGCTTGAAGTAGACCACAGTGGACAGAACAAGGCTGCTGTCTGCAAATGTCTCAAAGAATACAGGACCATACTCTGTCTCTTTTGCGGCAGGAACTGTTAATTCAGAATTGATGATCTCGTTCCTGATCACTTCGGATGCTTTATCGACATCGGTGCCGTAAGCGACATTGAATTCCATCTTTATTGATCTAAGCTTCTTGAAGCTCGTGTCCCTGATCATGAGAGCGTTAATCTTGCTGTTGGGGATGATGATCTCAACTGTGCCAAGGCTTCTTAAGACAACATGTCTGGGCGTGATGTCTGCGACAACACCTGCAGTGCCGTTCTCAAGTTCGATCCAGTCACCGATCTCAAAAGGTCTGTTCAAAGTGATGGCGATACCGCTGAAGAAGTCTCCTAATACAGGCTGAGCTGCAAGACCTACAACAGCACCGAGGATCGCAGTTCCCTGGAATAAGACCGTACCGATATCTTTGGTGGCAGTGGAACTTACAAGTACCCAGATAACTGCGGCAAGGATTATTATCGTCCTTATGATGTTCTGTGTGAAACGGAGCGTGAGATTGTTCTTACCCTTAAGCCTCTGCTTTACGAACTTGCTGTAGATCAGAAGGACTATGAACGTGACCACAGCTGCTATTGCTGCATAGATAGCAAATTCTATGACCTGTCCCGTGGTCGTTGTCGTATCGAAAAACTTGTTTATATCAATATTAGGAATCGGATTATTCATAATGCCCAGCCTCTTAATTCTCCATGTCTGATACTCCGCATATCAGAACCGGCAATTTTGAATAGGCATAATATAACAGAAAAACGGCAGATAAAGAATGATATTATCATTGGACCTTCTGTCTATATTTTTAAATACTTAAACGACTTATGTCGAATATTTGTGTCTTTTCGCGAGTGAAAACAGGAGAGGACAGGTCTATAATCAACTCGATTTTAATTAGAAAGAAGGCAATCTTATGAAAAATAAGATTATAGCAACCGTACTTTCTGCAGTCATGGCAGTCGGCATGATGGCAGGATGTGCACAGAAAAAGGACGACACAGTCGTCAGAGTCGGCTCCCTTAAAGGACCTACAACTATCGGTATCGTAAACCTGATGGACAAGGCATCCAAGGGCGAATCCGAAGGTAAGTATGAGTTCACGATGGCTGCACAGGCTGATGAGATCTCTGCCAAGATCGTATCCGGAGATCTGGACATCGCTCTGGTTCCCGCTAACCTCGCTTCCGTTCTTTACAACAAGACAGAGGGCAAAGTCACAGCTATCGACATCAACACTTTGGGTGTTCTTTCCTGCGTAACAGGCGACACTTCCATCAAGAGCATCAAGGATCTTGCAGGTAAGAAAGTCATTACTACAGGCCAGGGCACAACACCTGAGTATTCCTTGAGATATCTGCTCGAGAAGAACGGCATCACTGACTGTGAGATCGAGTTCAAGTCAGAAGCAGCTGAGGTCTCTGCAGTACTTACAAAAGATCCCACACAGATCGCAGTACTCCCCCAGCCTTTCGTAACCATGACATGCATGCTCAACAAGGACCTCCTTGTAGCATTCTCACTTGAAGACGAGTGGCAGAAAGCAACTGACGGTCTTGGCATGGTAACAGGTGTTACAATCGTAAGAAATGATTTCCTTAAAGATCACAAGGAAGCAGTCAAGACATTCATTAAAGAGCACGGCGACAGCGTAAATGCAGCTAACTCCGATCTTGATAAGACTTCTGCCCTGGTAGTCGAAAAGGAGATCATCGGCAAAGAGACAGTTGCTGTCAAGGCAATCCCTGAGTGCAACATTGTCTGCATCACAGGCGACTCTCTTAAGAAGAACCTCGAAGCATATCTCCAGGTCCTCTTTAACAGCAATCCCAAGGCTGTCGGCGGCAAGCTCCCCGGAGAGGATTTCTACTTTAAAGGCTGATAAATGAAGAACAAGTACATCAGGACAACTTTGATCGTATTGATCTGGCTGGTCATCTGGCAGGTGCTCACCCTCGTGGTAAACAACAGCATCCTCCTGGCCGGCCCCGTCGATACGGTCAAAGCCCTGGTGGAGCTTGGTTCTGAACCCTCCTTCTATCTCTCAGTCGGGATCACAGCAGGAAAAGTCCTTTTGGGTTTCCTCATTGGAATGGTCACAGGATCTGTTCTCTCTGTCCTGTCTTACAGATTCACGGCAGTAAGAGAATTCTTCTCACCGTTCGTATCAGTGATCAAATCGATCCCCGTCGTAAGCTTCATCATCATTGCCCTTATCTGGGCAGGAAGCTCCAACGTCACGATAATCGTATCTTCAGTCATATCGTTCCCGATCTTTTATAAGAATCTTCTTGAAGGCCTTATGGTAACCGATCCCAAGATGAAAGAACTCGCAATGGTTTACCGGATGAAGACCTCGAAGAAGATCCGTTATATCTATCTTCCCTCGCTGTCATCTCACATCAGGAGCGCGCTCTCCCTTGCCATCGGAATGGCATTTCGTGGCGGCATCACAGCTGAGGTCGTAGGCCAGCCCTTAAAGTCGATCGGCAATGGCTTATACAGATCAAAGATCAATCTCGCGACATCCGAGATGCTCGCGTGGACACTCGTCGCGGTCTTATCCGCATTCATAATCGAAAAGCTCATCTCCCTGATCGCAAAGAAGGTGCTCAAATGATCGAACTCAGGAATGTAAGCAAATCATTTGATGATAAGAAAGTGCTCGATTCATTCAGCGCTGTTTTCGACAAGGGATCCTATCTTCTGAAAGGCCCTTCAGGCATCGGCAAGACCACATGCATCCGCCTGATCTTAGGACTTATTGCTCCAGATGAAGGCGAGATCCAAAGACCCTCTGACATGCGTTTTGCTGTGTGTTTCCAGGAGGACCGGCTTTTCGAGAAAGAGACAGTACTGACAAACGTTATTGCGGTAAATGAAGGTGTCTCTATAACAGATGCAACAAATGCAATATTAGAGCTCCTCCCTTCTGACTCGCTGAACAAAAAGGCCGGCGAACTCTCAGGTGGAATGAAGCGCCGCCTCGCGGTAATAAGAGCGATGCTTCACGATTCAGACTGCGTTATCCTGGATGAACCCTTTACAGGCCTTGACGATGAAGCGCGCGCGAAAACACTCAGCTTCATCAAAGAGCGCTTGAACGGCCGTCTTCTTATCATCACAAGCCACGACGAGAGAGGCCTGGACGACCTAGCTGTCGTAAATATCTGATCTTAAGAGAGCTTGCTTACGTCTGTAGCGTAGCACCATCTGCCGCCCGTAAGATTTCCAAAGAAGTACTTCATCGAAGCAGATTCGCACATGATAAGGAGCTTTCCGTCAACGAATACGATCTCTTCTGCCATCGGCGGTGCATCGAAAGAAGATACCTGTGTGGAACTGTCGAAAGCATAGACAGGCACTACAATATCTGCTTCTGCTCTTCCGGAATAAAGCTTCGTTTTAGCTGTCACAGGCTCACTGCCGGAAATATCGTAGCATCTGATCGTGGACTTTGCAGTACCGTAAGACTGGGATATCCATATCTTTCCGTCCTTTACAGTCATGCCCTGAACGAGCCCCGGAATCGAATACATCTCACAAGGCACTTCCGAGATTCCGAAAGACGTTCCCTCGCCATTGCCGAACTTATACGCCATGGCAATCGCGCGGTTCTCCTCACCTGTATCTGTCGTAACCCAGTGCGATTCGTCTGTCATGTAATTCGGATCCCTGTAGAACTCGCCGACGATCATGCGGTCCTCAGCAAAGCAGATCCATGCGACATTGATCTTGCAGTCCGCATAAACCGTCTTGAATTCGCCAAGCTTCTTAACGGTATCACCGCTCTTTGCCGAAAGAACATCGCTTAACTTATATACATTGATCTTCGCATCTTCATCGCCTGCCACGAAAAGATACTCCCCATGTGCAGCAAGACCTCCAGCATGGGGCTTAATCCCGTTGCCATTCTCATCGCCCATGACGACATAGCCGCTGTCTTTTCCGCTCTTTCTGTCAACTCTGTACACACGTGAAGGCGAGCCGTCCTTCTGATAACCGCAGATGAGATACATGTCTTCTGATTCAATATAATCAAATCCCTGGGGGACCATGTTGTCCATGAGACCAGGTATCACAAAGGCCTTTTCTGATGCCTTGTAATAGCTGCTAACGGGTGCCCTGAAATAGATCCTCGCACCGATGAATACGATGGCAACCAAAGCCACCAGAACTATAAGTACTGTTATAACCGCTTTCTTAGCTTTAGAACCTGTCTTCTTACTCATGGCGGGACTCCTTAAGGCTGATTTATGCCTTGTATTGTACCAAATCCAAGTAAGCTTCATGCGGTGACGTTAATCCCGCCTGATTATTCTGGCGGAATGCCCGCCCCCTGCACTCTGGTGATCCATTGCTGAAATTTTGCTAAAACTACCCCAGTTTTAGCAAAAAATTGGCAAAATGACAGCGTTTTGCAAGAATATGGTTCTTCACGATATCCTATCCTTGGGATTATTTCTCGAAAAAGCATACCGGAACCGCATTTTTCGATTTTGGTATGCCTGTTTTGCTTGTTTTTAAGTGCTTTTGTTGGCCTCGGGGCATACCAAAACGCTGTTTTGAAGAATCGGTATGCTTTTTACCCTCTCCAGAGTCACTTCGGGCACCGAAAACAGCATACCAAACTTGAGTTTTGCCATTCTGATATGCTTTGCCTGATTATCTAAGGTCTCGAAAAGATCAGGTGCGGACACAAAGAGCAAAACAGCCTTTTGTGTCCGCCTTTTCAAGCGTCCTTGCAAGGAAAAACAAGCTCATTTACGGACACAAATGAGATAACTGCCCGTTGTGTCCGCAATTTCAGGCGTCGAAGCCAGGAAAATCGAAAAAATTAACGGACACAAAACCCAAAACTACCATTTGTGTCCGTTCTGGCAGATCCCAAACAGAGAAAACACGTTCAGCTCAACAGACACAAATGAGATAACTGCCCGTTGTGTCCGTTTTTCTCGATGGTGACGAGATGGTGACGAAAACCCTTAAATGCACAAAATGGTGCCGAAATCGCCTGAATTAGCACCATTTTCGTCACTGGAGGCGAAAATTGCACGAAATGGTGCCAGAATTGCTCAAATCGACACCATTTTTGGCACCAGCCTGCTTTTCGAGACAGGGAAAGTAAAATTTTCGCAAAATCAAAAGCAGCCGCCGTCCCACTCAAAAACGCAATTAAAGAGCGCCCCCGGTCAAGGAGGCGCCCGCCTAAGTCTCACATATTATCTGATCAATACCAGTCCTTGTGTCTCTTGATGTAGATGACTTTCATGATCTGCGCGAAAACCATGTATACGACCATAAGGATCGCGAGCCAGAGCATGTAGCTAATGGGCATTGTCGGAAGATCGAAAAGTGCAGACAGTCCAGTAAATCCGATTATCAGCGTAACTGCAATGACTGCAAGTGTGGAGAGCGTCAGCTGGATCGATGCCCTGTCGCCGATGAACGGGAGCTTCGGTGTTCTGATCGTGTGGATTACCATCGTCTGTGAGATGACGCCGAACATGAACCAGCCGCACTGAAAGTAACCGGCCATATCAGGATTGTTGTATCCGAAGATGAACCACAGTACGAGGAAGCACAGAACGTCAAGTACCGTACTCAAAAGACCGAAGGATACCATGAATCCTTTGATGCCTCCGAGATCCCACTTCTTGGGCTTCTCGATATACTTGGATTCAACATGGTCGAAAGGCATACCGAGCTGTGCAAAGTCGTTTAAGAGGTTCTGCACGAGGATGTGCACAGGGAGCATCGGAAGGAACGGTAAGAAGATGCTCGCGATGAGTACCGAAAACATATTACCGAAGTTACCGCTGACGGACATCTTCAGATACTTGGACATGTTCGCAAATGTGGAACGTCCTTCAACAACACCTTCGTCCAATACCATGAGATCCTTTTCGAGGAGGATGATATCAGCAACCTCTTTCGCGATATCTACTGCGTTGTCAACGGAGATACCGATGTCTGCCTGCTTCAAAGGCAAACTGTCGTTGATACCGTCACCCATGTAACCTACTGTATGGCCGTTAGCCTGGAACATCTTGACCACGCGCTGCTTCTGGTAAGGTGAGAGCTTGGAGAAGATGTCGCACTTCTCGCATGCATCTCTTAACTCATCGTCAGTCATGGCTTCGATCTTTGCACCGGTAAGAGACATCTCAGTTGAGAAGCCGAGTCTGCCGCAGATATTGATGGCAACGCCTTCGGAGTCGCCAGTAAGGACTATCGTACGTACGCCGTTCTTTCTCAATGCGTTAATTGCTTCGCCTGCAGATTCCTTCGGCGGATCCAGGAAACCGACGAATCCGATGAGTACCATCTCGCTCTCATCCTGAACGCCGAAAACATCGACGCCGTGAACGTTATTCTTCTGAGCTACGGCGATAACACGGATACCTTCGAGGTTGTTCTCTTCGGCGATCTTTTTCGCGTTTGCCTTAAGATCGTCTGTAATCTCTTTAACTTCTCCGTCGATCTCGATGAAAGAGCAGATCGATAAGATCTCTTCAACAGCACCCTTTGTGATGAGCTGGCGCTTGCCGTTCTTGTCTCTGAGCACAACGCTCATGCGGCGGCGCGTAAAGTCGAACGGGATCTCGTCTTCTCTTACATAAGCTTCCTTGAGGTAAGAGAGGTCTTCTTTCTCGCCGCGGCTGATGATGGCAACGTCCATGAGGTTCTTAAGGCCTGTCTGGAAATAGCTGTTAAGGAATGCGTGTCTTAAGATACGCTTGTCTTCTCTTCCCAGCACGTCCATATATTTTTCGAGAATGATCTCATCCTGAGTAAGTGTACCTGTCTTATCGGTGCAGAAGACATCCATCTCACCGAATGTCTGGATGGCACCAAGACGCTTAACGATAGTCTTCTTGCGGGACATGTTGATAGCGCCCCTTGCAAGTGATGAGTTCATGATAACGGGGAGCATCTCCGGCATGATACCAACAGCGATCGTGATGCCGAACATGAGGGATTCGAGCCAGCCGCCCCTGCCCTTGGTAATGAAGTTGGCGATGAAGATGACAGGCACCGTTATGAGCATGAAACGGATAAGGAGCTTACTTACGGAATCGAGGTTTCTCTCAAATGCGCTCTTCTCCTCATAAGAGTTGAGACTCTTTGCCATGCTTCCAAAATAAGTATCTCCGCCTGTCAAAAGGATAATTGCCTTGGCGCTTCCTGATACGATATTGGATCCCATGAATCCGATATTTGCGAGGTCGGTGACACCGACATTTTTATCACTTGTCGTGAACTTCTCTACGGGGTTGCTCTCACCCGTGAGCTGTGACTGGTCGATGAAGAGGTCCTTCGTCTCGATGAACCTTACATCGCCAGGGATCATGTCGCCTGATGCGAGCTTTACGATATCACCGGGAACGAGCTCTTCGATATCAACTTCGATCTCGACATCGTTACGGATAACATCGAGCTTGGTGGTGATCATGCCCTGCAGTTTCTTCGCAGCATTATTAGACTTCTCTTCCTGGACGAAAGATATTACGGCAGAGATGATGATTACAGCAACAAGCATGATGAATGTTGCAAACGACGGCTCATCAGCGAGTACGACGTCAGTAACAAATGTGATCATCGCAACTATAAGAAGTACGATGTTGAACGGATTTATGATCGCATCCTTGATACGTACGGCAAGATTCTTCTCTTTGCCGAAATCAATGATGTTCCTTCCATATTCTTCAAGGCGGTCAGCAGCCTGAACGGGATCAAGACCATATTCGTCAGTCTGATACTTCTCGAAAAGGGCCTTTCGCTCCAAACCGCTCAGTTCAATCAAAGTCTTCTCGACTTCATTGCGGCGTTCGGGGTTTTCCTTCTTCTTCATACCGATCTCCTATGTTTATGCATTATAGGGGTAGATTATATAAAAATTTTTTAACAGTAACAACTAAAGAGCCGTATCCATCATGGAAAACGGCTCTGATCCATAAAGTTATTCTTATTACTGAATGCGGCTTAAGACCCTTCAGAAAGGTTTGCTTTCCGCTTTCCCGGTTTCTTTGCATAACGCACGATAACAAAAAGAACGTAACCTATGACAACGCCCAATGTATTCAGGATGAGATCGTCAACGTCAGATGTCCTGTCGGCAAACGGCAGCTGTAGTATCTCTATTGCCAGAGATATGAGAAGTCCGGTGCCTGCGACCTTGAAGAAATTATCAAGGCGCTTATATAGCACAGGCAGTACTATTCCTGTCGGGACAAACATCATGATATTACCGAAAACATTATAGATCATGTGTGCCCTGACATCGTAATCCAACAGATACACAAACGGGATCAGATTGATCCTGCAGTTGAAGACCTCATTCAGATCCAGAAGAAGCGGCGAGAAAGTAAAATATATGATGACAAGAAGATTTATGTACATCAGAATATGAAGCCTCTCCCGCTTCCAGTCGATCTTCTTATTGCGTATGCTGACTGCGGCTCTAACAAGCAAATAAATAGCTGTATAGACCGCTGCTATGTAAACATACGGTATAAATAACATTCCTATCATCTCCTAATATTTTTTGCGGCTGACCTGTCCCCATAAGTCAGCTCACTATTATTATACTGACCGGAATATTAAAAAACTTGTGCAGAAATAGGGTAAACACCTTAAGAATTCATTAAGTTTTAAGCAAAAACAGCCCGTGATGGTTGCAGTACACCATCATTTTTGATTATTAGGACAACATGAGATTTATTTGTATTGATTTCTGTGATTGTCCTATTAAGTTAATGCGAAAAGACTTGCATTTAAATATAGTGTTACTGAGGCATTACCTTAAACGGTACTGCATAACACAAATGTGCTTAGGCGGTTATCCTCCATAAATCCATAATCTTGCTTATGGTGAAAGGACGTGCAATATGAGTGATTATGAAATGTTGATCGTGATGCTCACTTTCGGCATGCTAATAGTTTCGATCATTGCTCTTTGTTTTAGGACAAAGAAATAAGCCGCCCTCCAACCAAGAAGCTGCGGCTTATTTAGTCAAACTTCGAGGATAACCGTCTATACGGTAATGCCTCATTCCTAAGGTCATTATAGCTTCTGCTTATACTGACGTCAATTTAATTATAGGGACAATATAAACCGGTTATATCTTAAAAACAAACAGGCCATGATGGTTGCAGTAAGCATATATCCTGCTTACCGCACTGATCCGGAATCTTGCTTCACAGGGACCTTCCGGATAGAGTTTTTTAAGCTGGATTCCGTCGCCTGAGACTGCTGCGATAATTGATATGAAATGGTCCTTGCTCATCGGGTGATCAACCGTCACATAGTATTCGTCTTCGATTGTCTCGACCTTGATCTGATGTCCCGCATCGCACTCTTCCGCTTCCTGCGGAGGCAGCGTGATTCCGCAGCAGCTGACCACAGCTTCGCCTGTTGCTTCGATCACATTTCCGCACACAGGGCATACATAGAACTTGCATCTGTTCATATTCGATGCGCGGTTGATATTCCTGATATCCTCGCCTGACAGAAGCTCTATCACAGAGATCTCCAGTGCCTTTGCCAAAGGTTCTATAAGACTTACATCAGGAAAGCCCTGGCCTGTCTCCCATTTGCTCACAGCCTTGCTGCTAACAAACACTTTCTCTGCAAGCTCTTCCTGTGTCATCTTCTTATCTTCACGTAGTTTCCTTATGACTGCTCCTGTAACATATTTATCCATGACAGCATGCCTCCTTTCCGCTATCAAAATAACATAGCACCGGATGCATTGTTACCTACGCTCCGTGGAGTCTTTTGGTGCTATAATGCGTATCTATGGAAAAGACAAGGAACTATATAGGCGACATCCTGATAATAATCGCAGGACTCTTCTGGGGCAGCATGGGAATCTTCGTGCGCCATTTGAACGACCTCGGATTTACATCCATCCAGGTCGCCTGTTTAAGGCTAACCACCGCAGGCCTTATCTTCGCCATCATTCTTCTCATAAAAGACCGGAAAGGCTTTAAGATCAACGTTCGCGATATCCCGTTGTTCCTCGCATTAGGCCTTGTCAGTATTCTCTTTTTCACCTGCTGCTACTTCACCGCGATCCGCCTTATGACAATGTCCACAGCAGCGATCCTTCTCTACACATCACCTATCTGGGTCATGATCCTCGCGATAATTTTTCTTAAGGAGAAATTCTCGGTTCAAAAACTGATTGCGCTGGTCCTCGCATTTGCAGGCTGCGTTCTCGTATCCGGATTCGGCGGCAAAGTTACTGCCATCGGCATTCTCGTAGGTCTGGGTTCCGGCTTAGGCTATGGCCTTTACAGCATCTTCGGATCATTTGCTTTGAAGAAATACTCACCTTACACAGTAACCTGCTATACATTCCTGATCGCAGGTTTGGGTTCTATATTTGTTGCCAACCCTGCTGATCTTTTTGGCAAGATTGCCGCCATCGACAACAAGCTTTCCCTGTTCGGATTCGTACTGCTCACAGCTGTTGTAACCGCAGTCATTCCGTTCCTTTTATACACATTGGGCCTTAGCAAGACCACTGCAGGAAGAGCCGCTGTGCTCGCGACCGTCGAGCCTGCAGCGGCAACGCTTTTCGGATTCTTCGTAATGGGCGAAAAGGTGGGGCTCATCGCTGTAATCGGAATACTTCTTGTCTTCGCGGCGATCGTAGTGCTGAGTGTAAAAAGCACCTCAAAATAACACCTGAATACCTGCCTGCAGACATTTTCGTGTTATTCGAAAATTTATATGCAGGTGCTAATCGTTCAGTGCAGCAGATAAACTCGGCGTCGTGCCGCGGGGACCCCTGATGGCGAAGATCTTGAATTCGTCATTGAGCCTTTCAAAAGTAAACTCATCAGGCTCATACTGCTTCAAGAGCTTTATCTTCATGAGAGCCGTTATCGTGAGATTCTTGTCAGCGTAATCGTATGGGATGTCGGTCTCCAGGACCTTGCATTTATAGAGGATCGCGGACACCGGTGCGCCGACATAAAGGTATACCGTGTCGCCGCGCAATATGCCCCTGCCCTGCTTCCAGTCGATGACATCGGATGCTTTGAAAGCACCGATAACATCGTAATATTTGGGATTTGACGGGATGATCCATTCCTTGGGTTCGCGCGCAGAAGACTTGGCTTTTCTCCTTTTCGGTGCAGTTGCTTCGAAGCTCGCGTCGATGAGATCAAAGACATTCTTCTCCGGCACATCACCGTTCAGGCGCACAGAGATCCAGTTTTTCTTGTTCATGTGATAAGCAGGGATTATTCCCTTCTGCTTTACGAGCAGATCGTGGAAGACCGGATCGTCGATCTTCAGGTTCATCACATAGATGACATCGGAACTGTCCAGTCCGACTTTATCACCTCTGACATCCATGATGAGGCAGAACCACTTGCCGTTCTCCTTGTGCCTGAAAACGCAGCTCCTGTCATACTTCTCCCAAGGATATTCAGGCTTAACAAGATACTTGTCGCTTATGTATTCGAAAACTTTGTCCTTCAGATTCTTTATCATTCCCTGTCCCTCTTAATGACTGAATAGTAACAAATGTCGACTATGCCCTGCATGTTGTGACCGGCCTGGCGGAGCGTGCCTTCGTACTTCATTCCTGCCTTCTGCATAACGCGTCCGGACTTCGGGTTGTTAACATCGTGCGTTGCTACGACCCTGTTCATTTCTGCAACGTCGAAAAGATAATCTATTACTGCCTTCAAAGCCTCCGGCATATATTCGTGGCCCCAGTATTCGCGTGACATACAGTAGCCGATCAGGGCTTCACCGATATCTTCTCTGACCTGGACAACAGAGATGTTTCCAATTATCTTTCCTGTCTCCTTAAGCTCCATGACCCAGTTGAAGTAGTCACCCTTCTCATACTCGGGGATCCATGTGTTCAGAAGATATCTTGTGACATCGGCACTCTCGTGCGGAGGCCATGTGAGATACTTTGTAACTTCCGGATCATTGCACCAGCCGCTGTACATATCCTCAGCATCTTCGATAACAAATCTTCTGAGCAATAATCTGTCTGTCTTGATCTGTCTGGTGCCTACTTTGTTCATGCCTTTCTCCTTATAGCCATTGTATGAATGCTGTCTTGTCAGAGCTGTTGTAACCTGCTTTCTCATAAAATCTCAGAGTCGATTCTTTCTTCGATCCCGTGAGGAGCATCATCTTATAGCAGTTGTTATCCATTGCTATCTTCTTAGCGTAATCGAGACACTCGGTCGCGTATCCCTTCTGACGGTAATCAGCGTGTGTCACGACATTCTCGACGAATGCGTAAGGTCTTATGCCTCTTGTAAGATTAGGGATTATCACGCACACACAGGAGGATATGATCTTGCCGTCCACTTCATTTACGATGATGTGATGATTTGGATCTTTCATTATCTGTTCCCAGGTCATGGCAAGATGCTCATCATACTCCGGAATGCCTTCCTCATGAAGGTTCAGATAGAGTTCCAATAATGCATCAAGTTCATCTTTGCGGACTTCGCGTACCATGGCAAAAGATCCTTTCAAGGCTTTTATAGAACTATAACACAATTACCTTTCGAGGAACGCGGCGAGATGAGGCAATACCTGCTGTGCCTCTTTTCGACCCATCTGATATGCTCTTTCGAGTTCTTCAGGATCCTTTTCTGTCCTGCCGATACCGATGGGCTCAGGCGGTCTTATAACAAATGCGGTGCCTTTTATCTCGCGCGCCTCGACTTCTTCTACCTGCCTGTTGTAAACCTCATGGCGCTTCATCATGCCTTCTGCGATCGCAGGATATTTCCTGAGCGCGATCTTCATCAGCGAAGATGTCTTTTTCTTCACATATCCTTTGGGCTGAGTGAGCACGATGACATTGCGGTCATATCCGATGCTCTCCATGAACTTGTAAGGGATGGAATCAGAAACTCCTCCATCCAGATAGAGTTTGCCTTCGATCTCAACAGGCTTTGATGCTACCGGCATAGATGCGGAAGCCTGCATCCATTTAAGATCTAGCACGCCTCCGTCAGTGCACTTGTGATAAGTGCACTTTCCGGTCTCACAGTCGGTCGCACCGATATAAAATTCCATCGGATCATTCTTAAATGTTTCCCTGTCGAAAATATCCAGTTCATCAGGCAGTTCGCGGTAACAGAAATCCGCGCCGTAAAGATCACCCGTTTTTATCCATGAGCGAAGGCTGCAGTATCTGGGATCTTTGCAGAAGCGCTTGTTATAACGTATAGGACGCCCTATCTGCCTTGATTTGTAATTGCACCCGAAAACCGCACCTGCGGAGATACCGCATGCCGCATCGAACCTTATGTCATTTTCCATGAAGACGTCTATTACACCGCAAGTGAACATGCCGCGCATGGCGCCGCCTTCCAATACCAATCCTGTCCTATTACCCACTTTTGTTACCGTATTATCTTTCTTTAAAGAATTCTATCTGCTCCCCGAGAGGACCGAAGCAGAATGCCATCCTGATCGGAAGCGGGGGATCTGAAGGGATCTCCCTGTCATTCGGTTCGACTATTATCTCATATCCTGCACTTCTTGCCTTTTCGGTTATCTCATCGACGTCATCGGTAAGAAGAGCGACATGTCTGATCGTACCTGTCTGATGCGTTCCTTCGGCATTCGTGAATACTTCAATAAGTCCGTTCCCGGTATCGAACATGAGCCCGTCAGGCCACTGTCTTACGATCTTCAAACCAAGCACATTTACATAGAATTCCTTGACCTTTGCAAGTTCTTCATCTGTGCCGCACTTCATCGATACGTGGTGAATGCCTTTGATCATGTTTATCCCCTTTTGCGAAAATCCAGTCTGACAAGCGCCTTGCCGTTCGGAAGACCGGTTCTGTCCGATAAGATCATCTGATAACCTGTATCTTCCATCGCTGATATTAGTGCATTTTCCTCCATCTGGCAATGAACTTCGTCGAGCCTGTCAAAGGCATGGATATAAGGCGAATCAGATACCCAACCAGCCTCGTCGGTGTTGATCTGAATGACGCAAGAGACGTACATGGGTGCCACCTTTGATACCGCCTTCTGAAAAGCCTCATAACCGATGTATTCGATCAGGAGATTGGCGATTACGAGTTCTGCTGAAGGGAGCTTTTCGCACTCTGTGATAAGGTCGATCTTAAGACACTCCAAAGTGCCCTCAAGTGCTTTATAACGCTCTTTCACGATCTTTAAGTATTCCTCATTGATATCGACGCCGTAGACTTTTTCGAACTTATCAGAGCGGACGTGTTCCAGGCCGTTGCCGCCTGCAATCCCCAGTACCATTGCGGTCGAAACAGGATAAGAACCGAATTGCTTCTTCATGATGGAATTCATGGCCTGAAGCTGCTTAACGGAATCAAGGCTCATGTGATTCTCGTAATCACTTAAAGATATGTCTTCCCACGGATTGCTCACAGGTCTTCCCGCCTTATTACCGATACATGCGTTATGCCGTTTGCCTCGTCGGGATACTCCTTGCAAAAATACATGCCAATGGATTCTGCAGTCTTAAAAGAACCTTCGTTAGTGTATTTGCAGTAAGAATAGATCGCAGGATAATCCGTGTTCGCAAATGCCCAGTCGCGGACCGCAGCAGCTGCTTCCTTTGCATAGCCTTTGCGCTGCATATCATGTCTTATGTGATATCCGATCTCAGGCAGCATCTCACCTTCGATATTCTGCAGGGTAAGACCGCAGTCGCCGATCATCTCTCCAGTATCCTTAAGGCATACAGCCCAGAGACCGAAGCCGTTGTCCTTATAACGGTTCATGTTGCGTTCTATCCAGCTTCTGACTCTCTCCTCATCAAAGGTATAAGGATAGTGCTGCATGATGTCAGGATCAGCCAGAACGGCATAGAGAGCATCGAAGTCATCCATGCTCATCTCGCGTAAAATCAGTCTTTCTGTATCAAGTATCGTTCTCATGTTTACCTAATAAATCCATATGCAAAGAATGTGATCACATCAAAGGCAATACTGTAAAACGCACCGATCATAAGAAGAAGATCGATGGGGCCGTCAAGCTCAGCTCTGTATAGGAAGAACAGCACCATTCCCATAAAAGCATCCATGCCGATCAGAATGAACATGAACATCTTTATCTTCTGATAGTTTCTCATGGCAGGATCACTTACCCGGCCGTCATTAAGCTGTTCATCGGTAAGAGCATTAAGCTTATTGATGTATTCCTCATAAGTGTATTTTTTCGTGCCGTAAAAATAGTCTTTATCCTCTTCTTCGATAACAAGATTACTCAGAGGAAAATTCTCGATCACCTTGTCCTTGCCGTACACAAGCGAGCAAACTCTGTCATGGGGTTTATATACATAACATGTATAGCCCGACGAATGAATGAGCATGGTCTTAGTATCTGAATAATCTGCATTCTGAGCTTCAGCGGTTGTCCACCAGGTATCAGAATCGTGTGATTGTGTTGTTGCTTTGTAGCGGAAATAATACTCGCCATCCAGATACCTGTTATAGGAAGTCCGCATGGCAATAAAGCAATCCGATATGTTAAATATCAGGCTGAAAATGATGAATATATAACAGATCTTACGCTTCATAAATGTCTCCTTATTCCTTAAGAATAATAGCATTTAATTCTGTTTTTTTTTAATGTCTCCAAGAGAAATCAGAATTTCCCGAAAAAACTTGAAAATTTTCAAGTTGATTTTAAGAAGCCCTTTTATACTTCGCTCAAACAACGGAGGATAAGCACCATGACTTACCAGAATATATTTAAGCGGTACGAGATCAAGTTCATTCTTACTTCCGCAAACAGAAAAGATCTCATGGAAGCGATGAGCGGAATAATGAAAATAGACAAATACGGGCACACAACAATCAGAAACATCTATTTTGATACCGGTAACTTCCGCCTGATCAGGACCTCGCTCGACAAGCCGGTATACAAAGAAAAACTCAGGGTAAGAAGCTATCAGAGAGTCACGGGAGATGATCCGGTATTCGTGGAACTCAAAAAGAAATATGACTCCGTCGTCTACAAAAGAAGGATCGCAATGACTGAGAGCATCGCTTCAGAATGGCTTGAAGAAGGATGTCCTGCTCCCTACGATTCCCAGATAGCAAAAGAGATAGGGTACTTCGTGAACTTCTATCAGGACATTGGCCCGAAAGTATTCCTGTCCTACGAACGCGAAGCCTTCTATCCGGAGGATGGCAGTGATATCAGGATCACTCTGGATTCGAACATTATCGCCAGGGATTACGATCTGTCTTTGCAAAAAGGTGTATACGGCAGGAACATTCTTGACCGCGATCTGTCTGTCCTCGAAGTGAAAGTATCAGAGACAATGCCTGTCTGGCTTATCAGGTTTTTAAGAGAGAACAACATCGCCAAATCATCCTTTTCGAAGTACGGGATGTATTACATGAATTCCTTAAAGGAAGCACAGAAAGAAAGGAATGGAGGGCTTCTATATGCTTAAGACAATACTTGATTTTGCTTTGCCTGTCTTATCTTCCCTGGCTATCGGCTTTGCTCTTGCCCTGGTGCACATGTTCAGGAATAAATACAGCAAAAGCTTCGTCGTGACTCTTACAGTCCTTCCTGCGATCGTTTGTGTGGTCATCATGGCGGTGAACGGAAATATCGGTGCAGGCGTAGCGATAGCAGGAGCATTCAGCCTCGTGAGGTTCAGATCGGCGCCCGGTACTGCCAAAGAGATCGCTGCAATCTTTCTTTCAATGACAACAGGCCTTCTGACAGGAATGGGTCACATCATTTATGCAGCAGCTTTTGCAGTGATAATCGGGGCAGCAGTCCTCATCTGTCAGGCAATCGGCTTCGGTAATGAGAAAAACGCTGAACTTCATAAGAGCCTCAGGATCACGATCCCCGAAGACCTTAACTACACAAAAGTATTCGATGATATTTTCGAGAAATACACATCAGAACATAAACTCATCTCTTCAAAGACATCCAATATGGGTTCGATGTTCAAACTCGATTACGACATCACTCTCAATTCAGAAGGTATCGAAAAAGAGTTCATCGACGAATTAAGATGCCGCAACGGCAATCTTGAGATAAGCATGTCAGTACTCATGCCGCGTGAAGCAGCGGAATTATAAGGATAAAAGGAGGAATCCCATAATGAAAAGAGCCAATATGACACGAAAAATGATACCGGGCCTGGCAGTCCTTTTTGCAATAGCAGCAATATCAGGCTGCAGCACCCCGAATGCCTCAACATCTGATAACGCATCAGAAACAAATACAGCAGTGGAAAGTGCGGCACAGAACAATGTCGCGGTAAGTGCCTCTTCAGTCGAAAAGCCTGACGTGACAGACAAGGATAAGGACACATCCTACGATGAATCCAAAGCCGGAAAAATAGACATGTCTTCAGGCAACGGGACAGTAAAGATAACAGAGGAAGGAACCTATATCGTAACCGGCAGCACATCAGACGGAATGATCGTCATAGAAGCCGGTGAAGAAGCAGATGTCCATCTTGTCTTACGCGATGCTTCGATCACGAGCAAGACTTCCGCAGCTGTATATATCATCTCTGTTGACGAAGTCTATATCACGCTTGAAGGCAACAACACACTTGCAAACGGAGGATCGTTCAAAGCCATCGATGAGAATGACATCGATTCTGTCATTTATTCCAAAGATGATCTTACAATCAACGGGGCCGGAACCCTTAACATTACATCTCCTGCAGGACACGGGATCGTGTGCAAGGATGATATGGTCATTACAGGCGGTACGGTCAATATCTCAGCAAAAGAGGACGGCATCAACACCAATGATTCACTTGCCGTAACCGATGGTAACATCACCGTAAATGTCAGTGATGACGCTGTCCATACAGACGGGTTCATGCTGATAGAGGGAGGCACATTCAGCCTCACTGCAGCAGAAGGCCTGGAAGGCACATATATCATGATCAACGGCGGAGACATAACCATCAAGGCTTCTGATGACGGTATCAATGCAGCTAATAAATCTGATGCTTATTCACCCGTGCTTGAGATCAACGGCGGCAATATCAAGATAACTATGGGTGCCGGTGACACAGACGGACTCGATTCCAACGGCGACATCATCATCAATGGCGGAACGGTCGATATTACAGGTCAGTCAGCCGTAGATTACGACGGAAAAGCCGAGTTCAACGGTGGAAAACTCATTGTCAACGGTACCGAGATGACATCCCTGCCCAATCAGATGATGGGTGGCAGAGGCGGAAAGAACTGGGGCGGAGACAATGCCGGCCGTAATGGTCAGGATCCCGCACAACGCGGCAATAAGACCGGAAGGGGCGGCCGCAACGGTTTCTGATCTTCCAGGCAGCTTAAGATGTCTTACCAGATCTGTCTTCCCTTTTCGTCAGGAATACCGCTCTTGCGGAAGAAATATGAATTGACCTGGTCGCACCACTCGTGTGCGTTGCTGATCTGACGCTCAAAGCGTTCCCTTACATTTTCGAATATCACATCATCGATACGGCCCTTAAGTGCATCCCACTTACGGGCCATTTCGATTACTTCATCATAGCCTTCGAAGTGGGTGTCGTAGATGTGCTGGATGACTGTCTTTCCGCTGTGGAGAACATGCGTGTATGGCAGATGGTGGAAGAAAAGCACAAGCTCATCAGGACACTTTTCGGGTGAATTATAGATGGATGCATTTGGCTCGTTATACTGGAAGGCATAGCCCGTTCCCTTATCAGTTCTGTCGACACCGATCCCTAAGTGATCTGCCCTGTGATAGGTGCCCCACCTGTCGTATTCATAACCATCGACACTGCAGCCGTAATGAACGCCTGGCCTTACCATCCAGCCGATGCCAAGAGGACTTGTGTACTTCTCGTAGATCTCTCTCGAAGGAAGAAGGATTCCAAGTATCGTTGATACCACCTGATCATCCATGGAAATAGTCATCCTTATGAATTCTTCAGCGATCTGCTCAGATGAAAGATCAATATCAAATGCCAGTCTTCCGAAGCCGTAGAGGTTGGCTCCCGCGAGATAATTTCCGGTCCAGTTAAAGTCATTTCCCGTATTCGTAACAGCCGCAATGCCTGAATATCTGCTTCCGAAAGTCTTTCCGCTGATGATGTCTCCAACAGTGTCATTATCTTCACTGCAGTAAGTCTTGAAGCCAAGGATCTCTTTAAATTCCGGGATCAGATAGCAGACATCGATCTGATGGCCGGTGTATTCCTGTGCGATCTGGACTTCGAGCATCTGGCAGGTCTTCTTAAGGCCGCCAAGAAGCGGTGATACGGGTTCTCTTATCTGGAAATCCATCGGTCCGTTCTTGATCTGAAGGATGACATTATCGTGATAATCACCATCCATCGGCATGAAGTTATCGTAGCCTGCCCTCGCCCTGTCAGTCTTCCTGTCTCTCCAGTCCTGCCTGCAGTTATAGACAAAGCATCTCCATATGATTATGCCATCGTAATCCTTAACGATGTCAGCAAGCATATTCGCACCGTCAGCCTGTGTCCTGCCGTATGTGAAAGGCCCGGGACGTCCCTCCGAATCAGCCTTTACAAGGAATCCGGCAAGATCAGGGATCTTAGTAAACACTTCAGCCATCTTATCCTTCCACCAGGAGATGACTCCTTCATCTAAAGGATCTGCGCTGTCCATGCCTCCGATCTCTATCGTCGAAGCATAGTTAAGGCTTAAGAATAGCCTGATTCCGTATCCTGCAAAGATCGCACCTAATTCTGCGAGCTTATCGAAAAAACGGTCCGTGATCATGTAGGATGCGGCCTGCTTAACATTTACATTGTTGATTACCACACCATTGATTCCGACTGAAGCGATGAGCCTTGCATAATCTACCGTGCGTTCATTGATGACGATCTCATTATCCTCATAGAAAAATGAATCACCTGAGTATCCTCTCTCGATGCTGCCATCCATGTTGTCCCAGTGATTAAGCATTCTCAAAGGATTGGAGGGGCGGACAATCTTGGTCTCTGAATAAGCGACAGCTATGTCCTTTTCGCATGCTATGGTACGCAAGATGTCGAAAACAGCATAAAGGATACCGGCTCCGCTTTTCGCTTCGACAGAGATCGAATCATCATTTAAGGAGATCTTATATTCCTCGCTGTCCAGGATTTCTTTTCCGTTCCTGGCTTTTGCATGCTCTTCAAACGGACCGTATGTGATCACGGGATCGATATCCAGCATGAGCTTCAAGCCTGACTTGAGTTCTTTTACGGCATTGATTACCACTTTATCGTCTTCGGGAGAACCCGCGAGAACGATATTCTTCAAGGCTTTGCAGTCCCTGTTATTCTTCTTTTCGCTGTAGCCGAGCCACAGATCAGCATAATTACTCATTATCAGAGCTCCTTTACTTGGTCCTTTCAGACAGATAAAGCTTTGTCCTGTTTTTTACTATATCAATAACCTGCTTAATTGACTTCTGTCCCTCGAAGTAAGGCTGGATCTCCTCGCGGACGATCATGACCACTGCAGGATCTGTTCTGAAGCATACTTCTGCCGTCCTGATCACGTCCTTGAAGTTCTCGATTTCCTTCTCGTCGATATCGCTGACAAAGCCCATCTTGATAAGATCCTGCTGCGGAAAATCCTCGGCGAGACTTTTCCTCGCGGTATTAAACTGTTCAACGGTCTTTTTCGAAGATTCATCGTAAGATGAGATCCTAACAGGCATATGAAAAATACTCCTGGCATATTCTGACTGTATCTCTTCTGAAAGAAGCATTTTGATGAATTCCACAGCGCCGGCCTTATTCGCGGAAGATGAAGATACTCCTGCTGAATAAATTACCGATACGGCAGGTCCTGATGCATCCACAGAAGGAGTTCCAAGGATAACTGTCTTATATGTCTTATGGTCAAAACATCCCGCATAATCCTTAACGGATGAGATAGTCTTATAGACTGCATGTGTCTTATCATCGATCGTTTCCATCGCAGGAATATCCTCAGGATCGGGCTCAGTGTAAGTAACATTCTCTTTAACATACTTTGCAAGAGCGACAAAGCCTGAAGAGTCAAAGTCGGGATTTCCGCTGCTGTCCAAGAAGCGGTTGTACATAAGACTGAAGTTATACGCGAAGTAATCGAGCTTTTTCATCTCGACAGGATCTTTGCCGTTGCATACTTTGCTTACAAATTTCTCATATTCTTCGAAGGTGAAGCCCTTCTGACCGTCATTTACATACTTTGAATCGGTGCAGATACCGGATAACTGGAACGTAAGGGGAACAGAATACAGCTTTCCGTTTGTCTTGCACGCATCGATTATGTTCCCGAATAATCCGTCTGAAGATATGTCATTTGTCAGGTCAGCGAAAAGAACTTCATCAAGTGACGCAGTATAATCCATGCCGTTCATTATGATGTCCGGACCTTCTCCCGCAGAAATATCGACCTTAAGCTTATCAAGGAGCTTTTTCCTGGCTTTAAGCTCTATGGTAGCCATATCATCCGTGGTGCTGTTTTCCACGAAATTACTCAGGTTGTACCTGGTATCAAAAGATATGCGGTATTCACTGTTCGTAAGATTGAAATTCAGGACTGCCTGCGAGGTCGAATAGTCGGCCACTGAGAAGGATGCCAGCTTAAGCTCGGTCTTACCCTGTAACAGATCTTTATCTGATTTCTGAAGGATAATAAGTCTCGCCGGAGTATTCGTTTTCAGATGATCTTCTTCCAATACGCACCCGCCGAAGATATATCTTCCGTTCTCGGCTCTGTAGGGCTTCATATGCCTGATAAGATAGAGATTAACATCACATCTGTCGTAGTTGATGACCTGCTCGGTCTTCTTACTGTCGAAGTCTGCTGTGAAAAATCCGTCATCGTCAGATGAACAGGGGCCAAGGCCCTCTACTCCGCTGATATTCCAGAACCTGTCATATCCGCCGGCCCAGCTGATTCCGCCATCTTCCTGCTTTGCAGAAGCATTCTTAAGATCGACAACGTAATAACCGACATCCTGCCAATCTCCGGACTTAACGTTTGTATAAGGAGCTGCCACTCTGTCTTTGCCTATATTGATCAGAGGCAGTGCTGCATTCCATGATATCCCGGCAGATTTAAGTTCGATGGTTTTTACGTTCCGGTCCTTATCGTATATCTTAAGTTCCAATGCTTCCTGTGCTTCGTAATCAGCATAAGCGAAAACACAGTAATCTCCTGCAAAAACACTGCTGTACAAATACTTGCCGGTAGGCTCAGTCCGGAAACTGTCAGTAACCTTTCCGGAATCGATATCAAAATACATGATCTCAGTGGCATCGGCACCGGATTCACTATACACAGAAAACGGAAGTATCACGCTGTCAGAAGAGATGAGGAAAGAGCCGAAAGAACCGTTATGAAGGCCTTTCTGCTCCTTTATTTCCTTGCAGTTATATGACTTGATGAACTTGCCGTCAGTATCGTAGATCTCAAGGGAACTTCCCTGATAAAGCGTTATATCATCATTGCTGTAATCAAAACCGGCCGGAAGCGGCTTGAAATAATCTACACGGACAACAGCCTTATCCTTGACCAGTCCGATAAAATACGTATCAAGCTCTTCATACTCAGACTTGTCATACTGAAGAGGAAGATCGATGGTCTTCGCTTCATACCACGAGTCATCGCCCTTGCCTGAATCCTTCTTAAAACATCCGCTGAGAAAAACCGGTAATGTCAAAGAGAGCGCCATCGCAGCCGCGACGGACTTGATAATTCTATTCATAGTTGTCACCATCCCTATTAGTTTCCCAATAAAGATAATAACATCCTGATGGTCATTTATCCATCGAATTCAGCACATCTTTTATCGTCTGCTCATAGTCACCATCAATGAACGTGACCTTTTCGCCGCTGCCTTCAAAACCTTTGATGAATTTCTGATTCTCTGCTTTGACAGTTCCTGCTGTACAATCCGAATCATCCAGCCTGGATTCTATATCAGAAGCATGATCTTTGATCTCACCGAAATGAGCCTCAATATATGAATCTGTCATAGCAAGACAGATGAACCTGATGAATCTCAAATACTCATCGTCAAGATCCTTGCGCCAGTCAAACGGGACATAGCAGCCCTCCACGACAATGTTCTGATCATTTTCTATGGCAGTCTTTATCATCCCGCGGACAATGGGCCAAAGATACTCAGTCAGTTTATCGTCATCTTCCGGTGTAAGATTGGTGTTCCCGCTCCGGATCAGTCCCATTTTCAGATGATCAACGGACAGATACGGATACTTTTATTTTTCGAGCATCCGCTGCGCAAGAAGTGTCTTACCTGTATGGGAAGCTCCTGTGATAAGAATAACCATTTAGGTCTTCAAGTTCCTTTCGGTTCGGCATTACTGTTGAATATATGGATCACGTTGCCCTGAGGATCCTGAACATAACTCTGTGGCGGGAGAGCACCGCCGCAATGCGGACATTCGGTGTGCATACCGATGATATAGGCTCCTCCGCAGAAATTGCAGGAACCCTGATAGACGGCATTAAGATCACAGAGCACAGCCTTCTTATACTTCTCGGGCACCTTGGCCTTGCGTATCGTGTCGATCAAGGTCCAGGCAGCTCCTCCTGCCATGATCGCGTTTACAAACAGTAATCCGAAGAAAGAGAACGTGTTATCTAAGCTGACCGTCATCATCTTAGGCGTGAACTCATCGAAAGTCTGAGCCAGCGCTTCGTCGACAGAATAGTCACTTCGCTGCAGGAGACGCTTATAAAGAGCTTCGTTGAACTGTTCGCCGTGCTTTGCGCTAATCGCGGCATCAGCTCTGTCACCCTGCATGATCTCACAATGCCAATCGTCAAAACCGTTATCCTTGATATTAGTTGAGTAGATGATAAGCCAGTGTGCTTCATCCGGGAATCTTTTAACAGAGACATCGTAAGCGTATTTTTCAAGATCTTTGTAATCCTGATTCCATGTCTCATTATCTACGGTAATGACCGCAGGAACGACGCCGGTTTTCTCATAGAATTCCTTCATCGACTTCTTAAGAGCCTTCTCATTTTCCAGGACGTCGATGTTGTCCTCTATTACATACTCAACTTTTTTGTTCTGATAGTATGTAACCTTCTTCGGAACATGCAGCTGTTTAAATGCGAAAAAGCTGAACATCGCCATAAACGGCGCGAAAAGAAAAACAAAATATATTATCCAAACAACGATAGGCATCACTTTCATCTTGCGTATATCGTAATTGGAATAGATAAGACAGGGCTTATTGTCCTGGTAGTAAAGATATCTCCTGGAACCTTTAAACGGAGTTGAAGATGTTCTGGATGAATTAGAGCTGCCGGAATGGCCGCCCGAACTGTGGCTGTGGCTTCTGCTCGAACTGCCTGAATGGCTTCCGCCGCTGTGTGAGCTTCCTCCTGCAGAATGTGGCATATTCTATCTCCTTTTCTTTATCTCATATGATAAGTATATCAAGTTACCTGGAAAGAAGAACTACCGTTTCGACAATACGTGTTTGAAGAAACTCATCAACAACTGGATAGTTATCTTTCTAAAACAAGCTGAGCAAGTTCAACATTGCCGTCCATTTCAGTTGTTACAATATGAAATCCGCATTTTTCAGTGTAAAACTTTACATTTTCTATTTTGTCAACGGGTGTTACCAAAGTGAGCTTCTTCCAATCTTCAAGAAATGTCTTCAAAAATCGAATTGCCTGAGTCCCAATTCCTTTGCCTTGAAATTCAGGAACAATGCATAAACAGGCAACCTCATATTCTCCCCTGCCCAGCTTTGTATAGGAAATACAGCCAACCGGTTTCGCATCACAAAGTATGATATGTTTCGGGTGCCGCATAATTGACTCTTCCATCATTTCTTTTGAGTTTCCGTAACCCGGACATGTGCCATATCTTACATAATCGGAATAAAATGATGCATTATAAATATCGATCAAAAGTCCGGCATCTTTCGGAGTTGCTTCTCTATATTCTATCTCCATGATTTGTCCTTTCGACTTTCTTACCCATTAGTCTCCAGATTTACTTCAATATATCCATCCACTTTTTTCCTACATAAAAGAACCACTGTCTCTACATGGCTGGCGTTGGGAAATAAGTCAACAGGTGTGATCTCTTCTATCCTGTATTCTCTTGAGAGCATCTTAAGATCTCTTGCAAGCGTTGCAGGATCACAGGATATGTAGCAGATCTCAGGTGCACCGAGTTCCATTATTTTCTTTACGACACTGATATCCAGCCCTTTTCTGGGCGGGTCGACGATTATGCAGTCAGGTGCTTCGATCTTCTTTCCTTTGATGAGAGCGTTGATATCTGTCTTAAGGACATCTTTGCAGATGAATTCGCACTCATCTGCCTCATCCGGCGTCAGAGCCAGTGAGCGGTTAATTTTGGCGGACTGTATGGCCTCCGGTACGACTTCAATACCAAGAAGCTTTTGACCCTTTTGCTTTACGGCAAGACCGAGCGTGCCGCATCCGCAGTAGAGGTCGTATATGACGCGCGCGCTGCTGCAAGCTTCAGATGCTTTATTTGCAAGCTTTTCAGCCTGCTCGGTATTCACCTGGAAGAACGATCCTGCCTTGATCCTGAACTTCTTTCCACAGAATATCTCGTCGAAATAATCCATGCCTTTGATGACCGTTCTTAAACCTGAACGGGTCCTTTTCGACGTCTTGGACGGACTTATCCTGAATAGAAGCCCGTTAAGCTTAAAGCCGTTACTCTCACAAACGCTCTTTATCACGCCGGAAAGTCCCGTCGAATCCATGTAATTCCTTGCATCCCTTATGACGACTTCGTGTGGGCCGTCATCTGAGCTCACGAACTCTGCAAGGATCTCTTTTGTTCTTAAAGAACCTCTCAGAACGAGCCCGTCGAAAAGCCTCGTCGGTGCGCGCCCGAAAACCTGTTCCACAGAGTCTTTTATCCTGCTGAAGATCTCATATTCAATGAGCTTTCCATCGTATTCGCCAAGATCGTCAGACTTGCCGCAGAGAAGGCCTATCCTGCCTTCTCTTACCGCATACTGCATGTGATTTCTGTATCTGAAAGGGGTGTCAGCACCGTTGATCGGGCGGAAAACTTCGCTTAAGACCTGCTTTTCGAACCCTCCGATCCTTATAAGACAGTCTCTGACCCGCATCTCCTTGAATCTGAGCTGTGCATCGTAAGAGAGCGCTGCAAATGGAAGTCCGCCGCTTACTTCATTTACAGGTCTGAAAGCGGTGACCCTGTCAGGAGAGGCCTCCAAAACCTCCAAAACTTCGCATACTGCATACTTCGATGTCTCGCTCTCGATCCTGCAGATGCATCTCTCTCCGGGGAATGCTCCGGCAGCAAAACAAGCCTTGCCGGAAGGCAGTTTCCCTATGCCCTGTCCTTCGCTTCCGAGTGCTGAAATAGTGACTTCTATACAGTTTTCCATCCTGACCCTATCCGAGCTTTGCCTCATAATAGTAATTTAATAATAACAAAGTCGTGGTAAAATATGGAGAATTTAATTTGAAGGAGACTGTTATCTTGCCTCAAAGCAGTGATAATAAAAAGCAAAGATCGACCAAGCCCGTAGCGCCTGAGAACAGCGCTCTTGCTGACGAACTCAGAAGCCAGCTCAAGGGCAAACCTACAAGATGCGGCTTCAACCGCAGCTGGATCAGAGAAGCCGGCAGCTTTATCAGTGACATCATCAAGATCGGTGTCGTCCTCATCTTATGCCTGGTATTCACATTCGGCGGTTTTGGTGCCGGAATGCTCCTGGGCTATGCATCAACCACAAAGCCTCTGTCTATCGGAGACCTCGCTTCCACAGCTGAGGCATCCCAGACATCATTCGTATATGACAGTGAGAACAATGTCCTCGCGAAGCTCACAGGTTCCGAGAACGTAGACCGTATTTTCGTATCCTACAGTGAGATCAAGGATACTTATCTTGACGATGCGATCATCGCTATCGAGGACGAGCGTTTCCGCGAGCATTCAGGTATCGATATCAAGCGTATCGGTTCAGCTCTCATCTCAGCTATCGCAAACGGCGGTTCCGCTACACACGGCGGTTCCACGATCACACAGCAGACAGTTAAGCTCATAAGCGGTCAGGACGAGCACTCCACATCAAGAAAAGTTCAGGAGTGGTTCTCCGCCATGCAGCTCGAGCAGAACCTTTCCAAGGACGAGATCTTAGAGCTCTACATCAATCTCGCTCCGATGGGCAACAACTATGTCGGTGTCCAGGCTGCAGCCATGAACTATTTCGGCAAGAAGGCTTCCGAGCTTACACTTCCCGAGTGCGCTCTCATCGCCGGCCTTCCTAAGAGCCCTTCTTTCTACAATCCTATGAGAGAGACAGGCAGAAGAAATGCCCAGAGACGTATGAGGACCATCCTCGAGAAGATGTACGAACTCGATATGATCACCAAGGAAGAGTATCAGGAAGCTCTTAATACGGATCTCGTATTCCGTCAGAGAAATACAGACCGTTCTCATGCCATCAATTCATATTTCACTGAATATGCAATTTCCGAAGTTATCGGCGATATCGCTCAGGCAAGAGGTATCACCCGTAACCTCGCATCCCACCTTGTCTACAATAAGGGATACCACATCTATACGACACTTGAGCCTTCCACACAGGCTATCGTCGATACGGCATTCAAGACACAGAGCCTTTTCCAGTCCAAACCTGCTAAGATAGCCGATTATCCTGAGAAGCCTAACGGCTCTATGGTAGTCATCAAGAACGATACGGGTGCTATCGCCGCAATGGCCGGCGGATATGGCGAGAAAACAATGAATCTGTCTCTTAACCGTGCCACATCACCTATGTGCCGCCGTAACCCGGGTTCATCCATTAAGCCTATTCTCGACTATGGACCGGCATTCGAACTTGGAATCATCGCTCCCGCTTCTGTCAGAAACGACGCGCCCAAGCACCTCGACCCTTCCCGTCCGAAGGCAGTATGGCCGGTTAACTACAGCCGTTCTTACTCAGGTCAGGTAACGATCAGAACAGCTCTCGTACAGTCACTTAATACTATCGCTACAGAAATCTGGACTGATGTTGGCGGAGATACGGCTCTCTGGTACTTAAAGCAGGTCGGTATCGACAGAACAGCCGAGGGTTCCTTCCCTTCACAGGCTGTAGGCGGTTTTACAGTAGGTATGACAACTCTCGAGATGGCCGGTGCTTATCACACATTTGCAAACGGCGGTACCTTCGTAGAGCCTTACGCTTACACACAGGTCCTTGATTCCGACGGTAACGTGATCATCAAGGCTGACCCTATCAGCTACCGCGTATATTCCGCTGAGACATGCTTCTTCATCGCTGATATCCTTAAGGGTGTCGTTACAAACGGTGCTCCTGCCAAGTTCGGCGGCCAGATCGAAGGCAAGTCCGGCAAGCATATCGATACCGCAGGTAAGACAGGTACCACTTCCGACAACATCGACAAGTGGTTCTGCGGCTTTACGCCTTACTACACTGCGGCAGTATGGTACGGATATGACAACAGGTTAAGACAGACACACATCCCGTCTTATGACTTCCAGAATGCCATCAGGATCTGGATGAATGTAATGAACAAGCTCCATAAGAATCTTCCCGGAGCCACATTCAAGAAGCCCAAGAAGATCATCAAAGCTTCTGTCTGCTCTTCAGGTTACTATCCGACGGATTCCTGCAAAGCCGAAAAAGCAAAGATCTATACAGATTACTTCGTATCCGGAAGTTACCTTTGCCCTTCTGAGAAGAATCCCTGCCCTGTTCACGTCGCTACTCCGACACCTGTTCCACCCGGACCAGAAGGTAACGGAAACGGCAACAAGAATAACGGCAACGGCTGATATAAAGACCCCTGATCACAAGTCTTTCCTTGCATTTTTGAACGCAAGAGTTTATTCTTGTTTGGTCTTTAATACTAATATAGATAAGGAGAACTTACTTTGAGCAAATACAGCGGATCAAGAAATCCAGTTAACTTTGCGAAAAGAATAGTCGTCAAGGTCGGCACTTCGACCCTTACATACGACAACGGCAAAATGAACCTGGGCAACATCGACAGGCTCTGCCGCTCTATCTCCGACCTCATGAACCGCGGCAAGGAAGTCCTTCTCGTAAGCTCCGGCGCCATCGGTGTCGGCATCGGATATCTCGACCTCAAGGAGCGCCCTTCCACAACACGTGAGAAGCAGGCTATCGCTTCCGTTGGTCAGTGCGAGCTTATGAATGCCTATGCAAGAAGCTTTTCCGAGTATTCATACCGCTGCGGCCAGATCCTTCTTACCAAGGACGGAATCACAGACAAGCTCACAAGAGCAAACGTTACAAACACTATCGAGACTTTGCTCGAGATGCGCATAATCCCTGTCATCAACGAGAACGACTCCGTATCAACAACGGAGATCATGCATAACGGTACATTCGGCGACAACGACACGCTTTCAGCTGACGTTGCTGTCCTCGCAAATGCCGATATGCTCATCATCCTCTCAGACGTTGACGGTCTTTACGACTCTAATCCGCGTGAGAATCCCAATGCCGAGCGTATCTCCTATGTTGATAAGGTAACACCCGAGATGCTCGACTTCACAGCCGGCAAGGGCTCCTGGCTCGGCACAGGCGGTATGGCGACAAAGATCACTGCCATGAGCAAGGTAACCGAGAACGGCATCATGGGTGTCATCGCGGACGGCTCAGAAGTTCAGACATTGGAAAAGATCATCGATCAGGACGACGTGGGTACATTTTTCGCGGCACAGTAAGAACCTTACAAATAACGCATTTAACATTGTTAAACCCGCTTTTCGAAGCGGGTTTTATATTAAAATAACAGCAATTCCACAAAAGGGGGACGAGATCATGAAGATTGGAATAATAGGTTACGGGAGCATGGGCAAGATGCTGCTTTGGAAGTTTTCCGAAAATGCCGGCATCGCCAAGAACGACCTGCTCGTCGCGAACAGGACCCGTGAAAAGCTTTCAGAAGCCGAAGGCATCGCCACCATCTGCGATAATTCAGAACTTGCCGGTACCGCCGACATCGTATTCGTCTGCGTCCGCCCCTCCGACATGAAGACGGTCCTGTCAGAGATCAGCACATCTCTTAAGGCAGATGCTCTCCTCGTGACACTTAACGGAAGCATTACCTTCGACATGATCGGCAAGATCGTGCGATGCAGGACAGCCAAGGTCATTCCGAGTCTTACAGCCGAGATCGGCCGCTCCCAGACCATCGTCTGCTACAACGATCTCGTCACAGATGAAGATAAAGCCATTCTCCCGGGCCTGCTCTCTTCAATAGGCCAAGTGATCGAACTCCCCGAGAACGAAGTCGGCATGGAATCCGAACTCGTAAGCTGCATGCCCGGATTCATTGCTTCGATCTTCGATGTCATCTGCACATCAGCTGAGTCCCACACCTCCATCCCTCGTGAGCAGATCGTAAGGATGGTCCTCAACACCATGAGCGCCACAGGCGATCTGATGCTCGCGAAGAACCTCTCTTTCGAAGATACAGTGACCCGCGTCGCCACCAAGGGCGGCATCACCGAAGAAGGAACGAAAGTTATCTACGACATGTTCCCTGCTGCCGCAGATGAAATGTTCAGCAAGACTCTCGAGAAAAGGCGTCTTACCGCTTCAAAGGCCGCAGCCGCCTTCGAAGAATAAACGCTATCTGTAATGAGTGTCTATGATCCTGTCCAGTGTCCTGATATCCAGCGGCACCTTGTCTGACTCGAACGTGTAGAAAAGCCTGTCGCCCAGCACGATGCCGGCCTTGCTATAGTTATTGGCCCTCTCCACCATATCCTCTTTATATTCAGCGTCGCCCATCTTTCCGCAATGCTCGTGATACAGGATCTTCCTGTCGCTCATCCTCAGAATAGTGAAATCCGGATGAATGATCCTGTTCCCTATCTTAAGCGGGCATTCATATCTGTAAGGTATGCCTCGCGCAAAAAGCCTGTCAGCTATCATGGCCTCCGACTTCGACCTGACCCGCTCGCCCTTAAGCGTATAGAACTCCGGCGCGTTTTTCTTGAACGGCTTGCGCTTGTAGGGAGTATTCATCCACTTTTGCGCAAACGCATCATCGCAGATATTTATAGGAGTTGCGTACTTTTTCCGCCCTTCAGAGAGACTGTCGTAGACGTCTTCGGCCAGCGTGTCCGGGTAGAGCCTAAGCATCTTTAAGATCGCTTTCTGCTCTGTTTTCGCGCCCCTCAAGACTTTATTCAGATAGTCTTTCTGGACTAACTGCAAGATTAGGTCACTTTCTTCAGAGGAAAGATATTTCTCTCTTACTCCTTCTCCATCAAGGTAGTAGTAATACTTGCCATTACGCTCTTTAACATTAATTCTTTCTGCAGGAAGCTCCTCAATTCGCCTGGTTATATCTTCCACACTTTTTGAGAGTAATCCGTATCGCGCATTCAAAGCTTTTCTGATATCAATGGCCATAACTGATCACCTCCTGTTTCAAGTGAATCAATTATATGACCGCAAAACCCTCAAAATCTCGTGTTTTGGGAAGATTGAGACTTTTTGGGGGTAATTGAGACTAGTCTCATTTTTTACTAGCTGTATCTGAAACACGATTATTTTGCCCGTTTCAGATACAAAAATGGCAATTCTGTATCTGAAACGCATATTTTTCGAGCAGTTCAGATACAGTTGCAGCAGGAGGCTGGGAAGTACATCGCCGCGCGTCCATAGGGGGGCAATGGGCAGCGGGGCGAAGTCGAACGCGCACGAAAACCACAAAAAACAAACCGCCCTCATAACTCTGAGAGCGGTCTGCCTGATAAGGAAATCGTTAACGCGGTTACGCGCTAGCTTTTACTGTATTCCACAGCTCGGTGTACTTCTCTTCGAGCGCATCGGAGGTGTAGTAAACCTCAAGTGTGCTGAAGACCTTTTCATCAGGGTAGTAGTACTTGTTGCCTGATACTTCAGGGTCGAGCATGTCCTTTGCTGCTGTGTTAGGTGTTGAATAGCCGACGAATTCGCAGTTCTCAAGGGCGATCTCAGGATCGTACATGAAGTTGATGAACTCCATCGCACCCTCGTAGTTCTTGCAGTTTGTGGGGACGCACATCATGTCTACTGACCAGTTGGATCCCTCAGGGAGAACGAACTGGAGATCGATGTCCTTTTTGCCGAGTTCCTCGACTCTGTCGAGCATGACGATATGGTCACCGGACCATGCGATGGATGCTGCGAGCTCACCTGCTGCCATCTTGTCCTTGAGGTTATCTACGCCATATGCGGGGTGAAGCGCGCTCTTCTGCTTGATTAGAAGGTCGCGTGCCTTGTTAAGCTCTTCCTCATTCATGGAGTTGATGGAGTAACCATAGTAGTTAAGAGCGGTGCCGATCGACTCACGCATCGAATCGTACATACCTACTGAACGTCCGCTTTCTGTATCGAAAAGAACATTCCAGATGACCTTCGGGTCTGTTGTTCCTTCAGGAAGCTCGACCTTGTTGGCATCGTATACAAGACCTACTGTGCAGAAGAGGTAAGGAACTGCATAGTCCAATACCTGGCCTGAGATCTCAGCGTTGTCTGTGTACTTAACTTCACGGAACATGGGGTCCATGTACTTCTGGACAGCGGGAAGCTTTGACCAGTCGAGGGGCTGGATCCAGTCTTCTTCGATAAGACGGCATACCATGTATTCGGAAGGAATGATTACGTCATAGCCGTTTGAAAGGTTAGGATACATTGTCTCGTTAGTCTCGAATGTTCTGTAGACGACATCGTACTGGGGGAACTTTGCCTCGAACTTGGCGATGGTCTCTTCTGCGATGTACTCGCCCCAGTTGTAGATAACGAGCTGCTGCTTCTTTGCACAGCCGCATGACAGGATCATTGATCCGCCCATGACGAGCGCTGTAATGGAAGCAATTACTTTCCTTACGTTCTTGTTCATTTCTTTACTCTCCTTTTATGCTCATTTAGCTTTTACGTTTTTATCGCCGTGCCCGAAAACCATTTGCCTTACGATTTCTTAGCCGGCTTGTTCTTCTTGAACGATGACAGATTGGACAATACCATGAGGATCAGGACTGCACCGAACATCAGTGTGGTAAGTGCGTTCATCTTAGGGTTAACACCGAGTTTTGCCATCGAGTAGATCATCATGGGCAGAGTCTGGATGGAGCTGTCCACGTTGAAGTTACTGATGAGATAGTCGTCGATCGACAAAGTGAATGTGAGAAGGGCCGAAGACAAGATGCCCGGCATGATCTCAGGGATGATTACAAGTCTTAATGTCTGGAACCTTGTGGCACCCAGGTCCATAGCCGCTTCGGTGAGGCTCTTGTCGAGCTGCTTTATCTTGGGGCTTATGGATAAGATCGCGAAAGGTACGCAGAGTGCGATGTGCGACATGATGAGAGTGAACTCACTCTTCTGGACACCCAGGAATGAGAACAGCAGCATGAATGAGATACCTGTAACGAGGTCAGGCATGACATTCGGGACATATGTCATCGTCATGGCGAGACCCTGAAGCTTCTTATTAAGATAAGCAAGTCCGAGAGAGCTTAAGACACCGAATGCCGTAGATGCAACAGATGCTATGGCTGCGACCTTGAGTGTCTCGAGAAGTGACTCGAGGATCCCGCTTCCGTCTGAGCCCTTGAATAAGCTCTTATAGTTATCAAGCGTAAAGCCGCCCCAGATAAATGACTTGGGGAGTTTGTTGAACGAATAGACGATGAGTACTGCGATCGGAAGATAAATGAATATCAGCACGAGTACGAGGTAGATGTCGGGAATAAGCTTCTTTGCAAGTCTCATAACGCCATACCTCCGCTTCCGGCTTCTTTATCCTGACCACGAAGGATTCCCATCGTGATGAGAACGAAAATAAGTAACAGGAGCGAGAGCACATTGCCGGCCTGGTTATAGGTCGTGCTCTCGTTAAGGATAAAGTTCTGAACGGTGTTGCCGATCGTTGTTTTCGAGCCCTCGTTAAGGATGTCGGGGATCATGTAGAACGTTAATGACGGCATGAATACCATCTGGATGCCGGAGATAACGCCCGGCAGTGACAGAGGGAATGTGACCTTAAGGAATGTCTGTGTCTTTGTAGCGCCCAGATCGTAAGCTGCCTCCGACAAGCTGTCGTCGAGCTTAACGAGAACTGAATACAAAGGCAGGATCATGAACGGAAGGAAGTCGTTAGTCATGACGAGCTTGGTAATGATGTCCGCAAGCACCTCATTCTTGAGGAAGAGGATGGGCGCGTCGATCATGCCCCACTGCTGCAGTACTGTATTAAGAACACCTGTCTCGCTGAAGAAAGCACGCCATGCATAAGTCCTGAGCATCGTGTTCATCCACATCGGGAGCACGAAAAGCATGAGAAGCCTGGAACCGCTCTGACGCTTGAGCTTGGATCTTCTTGCAAGGATATAGCTTGCGGGATAGCCAAGGATAAGGCAGCCGATCGTTGTCCACAATGCATAGTCGAAGCTTCTTAAGAAGATCGAGAAGTATTCCTGCAAAGTCACTTCGGCGCCGTAGAACCTTGTCGTGACGGTCTTGTTCTGGAACAGGACTGCAAAGCCTGCTGTCGTAAATTCATATCCACCTCCGGGTGCGCTCTTGAAGAATGCGCGGAAGAAGATAAGGATCAACGGAAGTATGGTAAAGATCACGATCCATACGAGGTAAGGATAAGCGAAGATCTTGTAGTTCATCTTGAGGTTAAGTGCACCGTAAAGGCATGCGGCAACGCCTATGCCAAGGATGATGACCATGAGGTTTCCGGCAAAGGACTGTGCGACATAAAGTCTTTGAGGTGTGAGCTTGTTCTCTGTGAGCATCTGCTCAGAGACCATCTTGGAGAGCGTAAAGACGTGTGTAACGCCGCGTCCGACGAAGAGCACGAGAACGCTTAAGTAACCGATCTTTCTCTTCTTGCTGGAATTATAGTAGAAGGGATAAGACAGTGAGAGCGTGAGTGCCGCGACGGCAAGTACGATCGTGATAACGAATGTCCATGCGGCAAACTGCTGGAAATTCAGGTTAACCGAACCGCTCCTGATCCTGGTGAATACCCTCGGATTTAAGAGCAGCGTGAAAAGAGAATATGTGCGGAAAGGCACATACTGGATAAACAGCTCGAACATCGGAATAAAGATGCTGATGAACGAGTATAGTGCCGCGAAGATCATGACAAATGCATGAACCGGCATTACCTTGAGCCTGGCCTTGAGTTCAGTCATTAGTCTTCTTTGACCTCCTCTTTGACCTCAGAATCAGATAATTCCTCTTCATCGGGCTTGACGTCTGCTTCTTCCACGACGTTCTCGCCGATGCTGTTTGTCTTTGCTTCTTTTGCCTCAGCTCTTTCCTGGGATCCGGGATGCTTGATTCCGAAGCTTCCGAAGTCAGGAGACAGCTCTGATCTTCTCATGATCTGGATATCGTCAGGATCCACATAAAGACCTACGCGGCTTCCGACTGCTGAAGGGTCGACGTTCTGGACAAGCCACTCGATTCCGTCATCAGATCTTACGATCATCTCATAGTGAACACCCTTGAACACGAGGGATTCGACTGTACCGTTGATCCTGCCTTCCGCTTCCTTATCAACATAGAAGTCCTCAGGTCTTATTACGACGTCTACGAGATTTGCGATGCCCTCTGTAAATTCAGGGAACATAGGGTCGACGCACTCGAAGGTGATGCCGCTCGAGAGAACGACTTCCTTATCCTTCTTCATCGTGCCGGCAACGATATTGGACTCACCGATAAAGTCAGCGACATAAGCATTCTTAGGTTCGTTATAAATATCTATAGGTGTGCCGATCTGCTGAATGATGCCGTCCTTCATTACGATGATGGTATCGGACATCGTGAGGGCCTCTTCCTGGTCGTGGGTTACATATACGAATGTGATGCCAAGTTCCCTCTGCATCTCCTTAAGCTCGATCTGCATTTCTTTTCGCATCTTGAGGTCCAGAGCGCCCAAAGGCTCATCAAGAAGGAGCACTCTCGGGCGGTTGACGATAGCTCTGGCGATAGCGACTCTCTGCATCTGGCCGCCTGAGAGCTGGTCGATGTATCTGTCACCGTAATCGGCAAGGCCGACAGTAGCAAGCGCTTTATTGACCCTTTCCTTGATCTCCTGCTTGTTTACCTTCTTGATCTTAAGGCCGAATGCGACGTTATCGAAAACATTGAGATGCGGGAATAACGCATATCTCTGGAATACAGTATTGATATTGCGCTTATTGGCAGGAACGCTCTTTAAGTCCTTGCCTTCGAAGTTAACGATGCCTGAATCAGCCGTCTCGAATCCTGCGATGATACGCAGAGTCGTTGACTTGCCGCATCCTGAAGGTCCGAGGAGCGTGATGAACTCGTTGTTCCTGATGTAGAAAGTAATATTCTTTAATACCTTTGTGCCGTCAAAGCTCTTGCAAAGGTCTTTTATCTCTATGATGTGCTCGCTGCCTGTGCTGTCTTCAAGGATCTGATTGTAAGCCATTTATGTTCCCTCTCTCGAAAAATAGTACTTAAGGTCAATTAGAAGCTCGGAGGCGATGATATCCAGATCGCTTTTGCCTGACGGCCCGTGTTGTTCTCAAGGAAATGAGGCTTGTCACAGGCGATATAGAAGCTCTCGCCTTTCTTAGCCTGATACCTCTCCTCATCTATGACGATAGTGATGGTGCCTTCTATCACATAACCGAACTCTCCGCCCTCGTGAGGGTTGTCCGGATAAGTCGAACCGCCGGGTTCTATTGTGATGAGGATAGGCTCCATCTCATTCTTCTGGGCATTTGGTATGAGCCAGCAGATCTCATTCTTGAGATCCGGATCCTGCTTGATGGAGAAATCGTCCTTTCCATAGACGACTCTTGTCTTGGATTCCTCTTTGAAAAAATGGGCGAAATCCGTTCCGAGGGCATTTAAGATGTCCTCGAGCGTAGCCATTGACGGTGAAGTCTTATCGCTCTCCAAAAGGGAGATAAAACCCTTGGAGAGTTCGCATCTGTCACCTAACTCTTCCTGCGTGAGACCCTTTAAGAGTCTGAGGTTTTTGATCTTTGAACCGATTTCCATAGCTTTGGCTGTCCTAAACTTCAGGTTTACTAACACTAAACCGATAATGACCGCAATTATACGCCCTGCTAAACTTCATGTAAAGTATTTCTAAACAATAAAAGAGCTGAAATAATTGTTTTTCGCATCTTCAGGAGGGAAAAACAGGTGCTTTCTATTTAATGCACAAATCTGTCCTCAAAATCAGGAACTTCGTATGTCAAAATGTCTTGAAAAACCATAAATACCAAGTATAATAAATTTATTGAAGAGAATTAACAAATTTTTAACAAAAGCTTGACATTTCAGGGGGCCAAGGGATGGCAAACATTTTGGGTAACGTATTTAAAGGTAAAGACGGTATCGGCGGTCTCGCAGCACAGGGTGCCGGCGGATCTCATGGTGATCAGGGACATGCTTCCGGATCCAATATCGTTAATCTTCAGAATTCAGGACGTCCGGGCGGACAGACCACCCACTCCGCGTCTAATTCTGCTGCTGCTCAGCTCGCAAGAGAGCGTGCTGAAGCTGCCAAGGCTCAGATCGAGATGCGTAAGGCAGCCGAGGCAAGACGTAAGGAAGAGCAGTCCAAGGGTTCTGATTTCTCAGATAAGAAGAACATTACTCCTGTCGGATTGAAGCCGCCGATCAAGCGTCCGAAGTCCGCATCAGTTAACCATGCACAGTATATTGCTGAGCAAAATGAGGCAGTTGCTTCCGCATCTTCTGCTCCTTCAACGGATATCAAAGACAATAAGCCCATCGAGCGCCAGCCGCAGCCTTCAAGATCTGCAGCACAGTCAGCATTGGCACTCGCACAGTCTGTTGCTTTAAGAGCTCAGAATGAGGAACGCCGCGCAAGCTCAAAGGCCAAGGCTGCTGCAGCTAAGGTCGTAGAGGCAAGAAGCGCTGTCACAGCCGCTGAAGAGGCACTTATCGCTGCACGTAAGACTGAAGAGAAGTCCATAAGCAACGAAGCAGTTGCAAAGGAAGCTACACTTGAGGCTGTTAAGCGTGCCGAAGAAGCACGTGCTGCAGCTAACAAGGCCGAAGAACTCGCAAGAGCAGCTGTTGCCAAGGCTGAAGAGGAAGAGAAGGCAGCTGCCGCTCTTACCGCTGAAGAAGCTAAGCTCACAGAGCGCAGAAAGTCTGATGAGAAGGCAAGGATCGAAGCTGAAAGAGTCGAGCAGGAGACAAAGGCTGCTGTCATCACAGCTACTCAGGAAGAGGAAGCTGCTTCCAAGGAATATGAAGCTGCAAAGGCTGCCCTCGAGAAGGCTCAGGGCGATCTCGACTTTGCTAACCAGATGAAGGCTGAAGAAGATGCCAGAGTCGCTGCCGAGAAGGCTGAGAAGGAAGCTCGTGCCGCTGCCGAGAAGGCTATCGAAGAAGCACGTATCGCTGCCCAGAAGGCTGAAGAAGCAAGACAGGCTGCTCTCCTCGCTGAAGAGAAGGCTAAGGCTGCTGCTGCAAAGGCTGAGGAAGAAGCCAGAATCGCCGCTGCAAAGGCTGAAGAGATCGCTAAGCTCAGAGCATCAAAGGCTCCTGCACAGGAAGGCGCTGCTACTGAAGAAGCTGCTGCACCTGAAGTTCCCGCAGCAAAGGTTGAGCCTGTCGCACAGGCAACACCTGTAAGACCTGCTGCAACAGGAAGACCGGGATCAGCTCCCACAAGACCTGCTGCAAAGATCGCTGAGTAATTTATTTATCTGTTAATGATCAAGGGCTGTCCCAATCGGGGCAGCCCTTTTGCTATGTGTATGTTTTCGAGTAAGAAGCCAAGACTTAACCACGCTCGTTTAAGACTTTCTGGACTCTGTCCTGTGCAATCCCGGCGACAGACTTAATGTCTTTCTGGCCGGAGAAATACGGCTGCATCTCCTCTATAAGGATAAGATTGATCGCTGAATCCGTTATGGTCGACTGTTTACAGGACTCGATGATCTTTTCCACCCTGTCGATATGCTCTTTTGTAAACGTGATCCTCTTTACGTTAGGACCTGTACCGAAAATATTGGTTCCACCTTCTCCGTTATAGTAATCGACGGCAATCTGAGCGACCTTGCGGTTTGCTGCACGGCTGATTACAAACTCATCGTTCATACCTAGTGATTCCATTACCTCTTCTGACATAAGAAGCTTTACGAATTCACCGCATGCATCGACGTTCTTGGCCTGAGCGGAAACTGCAACTGATACATGAGGTGCATACAAAGGTCCGCGGCCGTCTGTCGAAGGGACTCCTAATATCGTCAGATCGCCCCTGATATCAGCCATATTCATGAAAAAACTTCCGAAGCCGTAACATGTTCCATAGTAACCCTTGGTAGTTCCAAGCGGGGTATCACCCTTGAATACCATTGCACCTACGGGTGCTCCCTCCACAACGGGTCCGCCAGCTTCAGAGGGCTCATTCCATGACTGGGCTCTTTCTCTGACATTATTCTTTACATATTCAGCCAGAGCTGCGAACTCAGGGCCAGAGAAATCCGCTTTCTTGTCTACAATGAACTTTTCTCTCATGGCATTGAAGAGCTTGGCAAAATAGTACGGCTGGCCTGACTGGATAAGATCCTTGCCATTCAATGTACCTTTAAGGAATTTCTCATATTCAGCTGTCGTAAATCCGACACCGGTGCTGCCGGCATTTTTACTGTCAGTCATGACACCGTCAACGCCAAAGCATAAAGGCAACTGATAAAGTGCTCCGTCTACCTTGGCGGCGTCGATTATGTTGGTGTAATACTTTTCGGGATCTAATGTTCCGACATATTTTGAGAGGTCAACCAGGTAAGTTGAGTTGTTGAGCTGGCCCATGTGGCTGACATTCATAAGGATATCAGGACCTGTTCCGTTAAGAAGATCCATGGCGAGCTGGTTGCTGAGCTTCGCGTTGCTGTTCAGCTCGACCGATTCCATATCATCCTGGCTTGCGATCTTGGAACCATCGACCATTCCATTGTCTGCATAACGGCCTGTGACTTCGATGAAGTATTCACTGTTTGTGCTGTTGAACTTGTTGATGGCATCGGCGACCTTATCGTTAACATAGCCGTCCGGTACATAAAGTTCCATTATGGTCTTGCCCGCATTCGGGTTCTTGTCTGCCTTTGTGAACTCCATGATGTAAAAAACGGGTTCTGCACTGTAATTCTGAAATGCACTGTAAACGGAAGAGTTTCCACAAAGAAGGATCTTGTCAGAAGAGACATCTGCAACGGAAAGGAAAGAAAGTCTGTTCCTGTTCTCTCCGCACCAGCTGTAATTAAAAGTGTCCGATAATGTCTTTGTCTTCAGATCAATACTTGATACTCCGCTTAAAGTTGTGTAGTAAAGAGTGTTGTCTTTTCCGGCAAGAATAGAATTCATATAATCAACCTTAAGCCAGGAGTAATCCTTACTGTCAGTCTGTTTTGCCTCACCGGTCGTAAGATCGACCTCATAAAAAATCTTATCGGCGCCTGATAAGCAAATAGCCAGGGCTTTGTTATCTCCCGTAGGAATAAAAGCAGAAATATCTCCGATGTCAGCGCCGTCCTTTTTAATCTCAGCGGTTACCTCTTTTCCGTCCGGTGAATAAATATACAGTTTGTAGCTCTGATTTGTTCCATCGTAATTTAAAGCAGTATCGATCCTGTAACCTGCAACATTGAATATTCTCTCGATAGAAGATTCCCTGTCCTTTGTCTTGCTGTCCAGTTCTTTTCCTGTTGCGGGATCGATTATGGATTCCTTATATGCAAGCTTTGCGTTTTCGGGATCGAAAAGTGATACAACAGCTTTTACCTTGCCGTCATTGTACGATACATTCTCAAGATGTTCGTAAGCCTTAAGACCTTTTACGAGATTTAACGATGAGACGACCTTTTTCGTATTCCTGTCTACCACGGTTAATGTACCGATAGAGAATTCATTGCTGTTGAAATTCTTGTTCTGCCAGACAGATTCATCCTCTATCTTATAGGTTCCTGTCGTAACAACTGCAATATACTTCTCGTCTGCTCCTGCAAGCAAAGTCTGTGTATAATCCGGCTTTTTGCTCGTGTCGATCTCCGGTTTGATCTCTGTCATTTCAGCAGTATACCAGGGTGTATCAGCAGCAATCTTCTGACCGCTGTGGCTCTGGTCTCTCAGATCAGTACCGCCGTCAGGTGTGGCACCCGGCTTCTTCTGACATGCTGCAGCCGATAAGGCAATTGCCATGACCAGCGTCGCAGAAATCAGTTTTAATGGTGTCTTTTTCATACACACATCTCCTTTTATCCCCATATTTGATTTTACAAAGGGATTGTATTCCCCCGAAAAAAACAAACAGCATCAATATTAAGGCAAAAGTTAGGTAAAAGGGCTGTCTCAAACTTGAAACAGCCCTAGTGATTACTTACTATACATCCTTTTAACCGCGCTCGCTTAATACTTTCTGGACTCTGTCCTGAGCGATGGAAGCTACATCCTTAATGTCCTTTTGTCCGGCGAAATATGCCTGCATCTCCTCTATCATGATAAGATTGATCGCAGCATCCGATATGTTCGACCTCGAACACGATAAGATGGCCTTTTCCAGCTTATCTATGTGCTCTTTTGTAAACGTGATCCTCTTGCCATTCAAACTTGAATCGAAAAGCATGAATCCGCCATCCCCGTTATAGTGCTCAATAGCTATATCACCGACCTTGCGGTTTGCGGCGCGGCTGATCACAAACCCGCTGCTTATGCCGATCGATTCCATGATCTCTTCTGACATAAGCATCTTTACAAATTCACCGCAGGCATCAACGCTCTTGGCCTGGGCAGAAACAGCAACTGAAACGATCGGTGCATAAGAAGGTCCGCGGCCGTCCGTCGAAGGGAGCCCCAATATAGCCAGATCACCTCTGATATTGACCACTTGTTCGAAATAGTTTCCAAAGCTGCAACAAGTTCCAAAGTAACCATTCGAGAATCCGGTCTGGGAATCACCCTTGAAGATCATCACACCGACTCCGCCCCCGGGAGGAGTACCGGTTTCATTATCATTCGTCATCCAGGACTCTGCTTTTGCTCTGACGTTATTCTTTACATATTCAGCCAAAGCTGCAAACTCAGGTCCGGAGAAATCAGCCTTCTTATCTGTGATGAACTTTTCTCTCATGGCATTGAACAATCTGGCAAAATAATACGGCTGGCCATACTCGATAACATCCTTGCCGTTCAATGGACCTTTAAGGAACTTCTCATATTCGGCAGTCGTAAAACCGACACCTGAGGCACCGGCATTTTTACTGTCGGTCATGATACCTTCGATGCCAATGCTCAAAGGCATCTGGTAAAGTGCCCCGTTAACCCTGCTTGCTTCTACTATGTTGGTGTAATACTTTTCGGGATCTAATGTGCCTACATACTTGGAGAGGTCGGCTAAGTATGTAGGGCTGTTGATCTGGCCCAGATCGCTTACATTCAGAAGGATATCGGGACCAGTACCGTTAAGAAGATCCATCGCAAGCTGGTTGCTGATCTTCGATTTGTTGTTCAGTTCAACTGATTCTATATCGTCCATGCTTGTTATCTGGGAACTGTCAGGAAGAGCGTCATTCTGATAACGGCTTGTAACTTCAATAAAGTAGCCGTCATTTGTGCTGTTGAACTTATTGATCGCATCAGCGACCGCCGAAATAACCAAACCGTCCGGCACATAAAGTTCCATTATGGTCTTTCCTGCGTGAGGGTTCTTGTCTGCCTTTGTAAACTCCAAGATGTGGAAAACAGGTTCTGACTGGGAAGTGTTGTAGACATTATAAGAAACAGCGTCGCCGCAAAGAAGGATCCTGTCAGGTGAGCATTCAACTACCGAAAGTAAAGACAGCATATTTCTGTTCTCGCCGCACCAGCTGAAATTGAAGACATCCTTTAAAGTCTTGGTCTCCATATCAACACTTGCCACACTGTTTGCTGTCGCATAGTAGATCGCACCTTCCTTGTCCATGAATGACGAATGGTTCTTGTCGGCTTTAAGCCACGAGTAGTCGTTTTTGTCCACTTCCTTAATTGTTCCGGCTTTGAGATCGGCTTCGAAAAATACACTGCCGTCATTTGCGAATCCTTCGATCAGTATCTTGTCTTTTCCAACAGGTATGGGAGCGATCATGTTGCCGATACTTACGCCACCCTTTTTCATCTCGATCGTCTTTTCGCTTCCATCGTCTGAAGTTACGAAAAGGTAGAAGAAATCCACACCATTATCACTGCTTAAGGAGGCTTCTATCCTGTGACATCCGACATAGAAAGTATACATAATGTAATACTCTCTCTTATGTGTCTTGCGGCCCGCTTCTTTTCCTGTAGCCGGATCGTAGATCGCCACATCAAACTCGATCGTATTATCGTCATCAATATGCTGGGTATCAGAATAGACCACCGAGATCTTTCCATCGGCATAATGAACACTCTCGACATGTTCATCTTTGCTAAGACCTTTAATGAGATCTATAGACGAGCAGACCTGCATTGTCTTTCTGTCTACTACGGTTATAGTCGAAATGGCGTAATCATTGCTGTTGAAATTATTCCAATCAGACATTTCCGGAATCTCGTAATTACCGGACGTAAGAGTTGCAATATACTTTTCGTCTGCTCCTGCAAACTCAGTCTTTACATTACTCACTTTCCTGCTCTTGTCGAGCTCAGGTCTGACCTCTGACTTGGCAGCATTGAACCAGGGCGAATCTTCAGCTACTTTCTCACCGCTGTGGCTCTGGTCCCTCAGATCTGTACCGCCGTCAGGTCCGGCACCGGACTTTTTATCACATGCTGCTGCCGACAGGACGACCGCCATAACAAGTGTTGCAGAGATCAATCTCAATGGAGCCTTTTTCATTTTCCTTCTCCTTTTATCCTCAATAAAATTTACCGTTTTGATTCTATGCCCCCGAAAAATACAAACAGCATCAAGAATTAGGCAAAAGTTAGTTAAACATAAACAGGGCTGTCTCAAATGAGGCAGCCCTTGTGTTAGTACCATAGAAAGTGTAATTGTTAGAGAGTAATTAACTCCGACAGTTGCACTTTTCTTATAATATGGGGAGTAATTGGCCTGACATCAGCCCTTTTGGATCAAGCATCCGCCACACAAACTGTCAGCCAATCCCCTTATTATAAGCATTCGATTAAGCAGGTAGGGATCAGCTCCCGCGTAACCAACTAAACTGAATTGTAATAAGTGCGGCTTGGAACAATTACTAATCTCAGATTTAGGAG
>Ga0256404_1001336_pt1 | contig 60718 bp, 61 predicted proteins | sample RumenRJG_01DNA_FD_185990 | JGI IMG/M metagenome (GOLD analysis project Ga0256404, IMG submission 185990) | Bovine rumen microbial communities from Lethbridge, Alberta, Canada - RJG_01 | ecosystem: Host-associated > Mammals > Digestive system > Stomach > Rumen | place: Canada: Alberta | collected...
CCACACCAGAAGAAGACTTCGGTGGCTTGGATGATGACGATGAGTTCTTATCGTAATCTATCAATCGACCTAGAAACCTACTCATCAGTAAATCTTAAAAAGTCGGGAGTCGCTTGCTATGTCGAGTCTCCCGACTTTGCTATATTGCTGATTGGTTATAGCTTCGATGATGAGGAAGTTAAAGTAGTGGACCTAGCTTGTGGCGAGCTTCCTCCTCAAGAATTCATTGATGCGTTAACAGATGACAGTATCACTAAGTGGGCATTTAATACCCAATTTGAAAGATACTGCTTATCCAAATATCTAGGATTACCTATTGGTACTTATCTATCTCCACGTCAATGGAAGGATACGATGATATGGGCCAATGTGATGGGCATTAACTTATCACTTGCCGGTGTTGGTGAAGTTTTAGAACTCGAAAACCGCAAGATGGAAGAAGGTGCCGCGTTGATTCGCTATTTTACCGTACCCTGCCTTCCAACTAAGTCTAATTATCACCGCACTAGAAATCTTCCAGAACATAACCCATTAAAGTGGAAAACATTCAAAGAATATAACCGCATGGACGTTGTCGTTGAGAAGTCTATCCAGCGTGCTTTAGCTAAACATCCAGTACCAGATTTTATTTGGGAGGAGTTTTGGCTTAGTGAAGAAATAAACGATAGAGGGGTATTAATCGACGTGGATCTCGCCAGATCTGCGATTGCTATTGATGCCGCTATTTCTAAAGAACTCATGGAAAAGATGAAGCTTCTAACTTCGCTTAATAACCCTAATTCGGTATCGCAGCTTAAGGAGTGGCTCGAAAGAAATGGAATCATTATAGATTCAATTGGTAAAAAGAGCCTTCTAGAGCTCAAAAAGACTCTGAACGAACAAAATATCGTGGAAGTGTTAAAACTACGCGAAATGACATCAAAAACATCAATTAAGAAGTATCAGGCGATGATAGATTGCATCAACTCTGATAATCGTGCTAGGGGATTATTCGCTTTTGCCTCATGTAAGACACTAAGATGGTCCTCTAAAAGAATCCAACTTCAAAACCTAAAAAGGAATAATCTTCCTGACTTAGAAGAAGCTCGTTCTTTAGTGAAGAAAGGTGATATCGCTGCACTCAACATGCTCTACGATGATGTACCTGATGTACTTAGCCAACTTATCAGAACTGCATTAATACCAAAACCTGGTTATAAATTTGTCGTAGCGGATTTTAGTTCGATCGAGGCGAGGGTGTTAGCGAAACTAGCTAATGAACAGTGGAGGCTTGATGCTTTTAAAGAAGGCAAAGACATCTACTGTGCTTCAGCTTCAGCGATGTTCCATAAGGAAGTCCACAAGCATGACCCCGAACGCCAAAAAGGAAAAATAAGCGAGCTTGCGTTAGGTTACTCCGGAGGAGTATCTGCTCTAAAAGCGATGGGTGCTCTTGATATGGGTATTCCTGAAGAAGAACTTCCTGACATTGTTAAGCGTTGGCGTGCAGCTTCTCCAAATATTGTCAAATTCTGGAAAGATATCGGTAATGCCGCTATTAAAGCTGTCAAAGAAAGAACGACCACTCATGTTGGAGACATTGTCTTCAGATATAAAGGTCAGATTCTTTATTTAGAAATCCCATCTGGTCATTTCATTGCTTATATCAAGCCAAGAATCGAACGTGACCAATACGATAGGGAAGTCATCATGTATAAAGGTGTCAACATGGCCAAGAAGTGGAGTGATGTTGAAATCTATAACGGCAAGATAGTGGAAAATCTCGTGCAATTTTATGCGAGAACGATATTAGCCTTTGCTATGCAAAACCTATCTAAGAAATACGATATCGTTGCTCACATACACGATGAAGTAATCATTGAATGTCCTCTTGATACTAAAGTCAAAGATGTCTGCGAACTCATGTCCATTACTCCTAGTTGGGCCACTGGTTTACCTCTTAAAGCAGAAGGTTATGAAACTTTCTTCTATAAGAAGGATTAAAAAAGTGAGCAGAAGATGGCACTTACCGCCATTAACCATTAAGGAGGTGCGTAACATGTACGACATCAATAAAGGTACCGCAACTGTTAGCGGTCAAACATTCCCAGTCTATAAGAGGGAAGTCAATGGTGCTAATCAGCTCGAAGTTGTAGCTGGCACCAACGGTTACTGCGGCGGTGATAGTGGTCACGGCTCCAGAACCTACATTAAAATTCGTGATTTAGGTGGCACAGACATCACCGTTAAAAAGTTAGAAAACAAATATGGTGATGAAGGTGTCGAACTTATTCTCGGTGGCGATAGTGAACTTTGTACTGTTATTGAAGGCTTAGAATTCATCGTTAGTGTTCTTAAAGCTCAAGCTAAAGGACAAAACCTCTAATGAAGTTTACTCTCTATTCCAATAGCTATAGGGGTAGGGCCGATAAAACGCTCTATCCCTATAAGCATGAAGTCGTTGATGAAGAATCTTTGAAGAAGGCAGTGAGTCATGACTATGTCGGTGTTACCTATAAAGATAACCACCGCACAGAGGCCGATTTTGAAAGCTGTGATGTTATCATGGTTGACCTCGACAATGATCACTCCGAAAATCCTGAAGATTGGAAGTCATTAGAAGACATAAAGAACACTTTCCCAGATGTAAGCTTTGCTTATCAATATAGTCGCAACCATAACAAGATAAAGGACGGCAAACCAGCCAGACCTAAAATCCACTTATTATTCCCCTGTGCTCCAGTTGCTAGTGCAGAGGAAAACAAATACTACAAGCAACTAATTTATTTATATTTCCCATTCATTGATACTAACGCAATGGATGCTGCTCGTTGCTTATTTGGCACCGAAGACCCACAAGTTGGAATAGTGGAAGGGAAGATGAACATCGATGAGTTCTTCAATGAAGAAAACTTCGAACAGAATATCGGTAAAGTCAAGAAAGGCTTCCGTAATAAAACTATGTCAGTGGTGGCCGCCAAAATCTATAAAAGAATGGGTGCTACCGATGAAGCTACCGAAACCATCTACAAATATAACGAAGAGCATATGGTTCCACCTCTTGATAGAGAAGAGCTAGATGCGACTGTTATTCCAAGTGCTAAGAAATTCTTCTTCACTAAAGTGATGGCGGACCCTAACTATAAACCCGCTGACGAATATGAAGAAGCTGAATGGCAAAAGAAGCTATTCAGGAATAAAAACGGTGGTATTGCTAATACGCTTCTTAACTTAGTCGCTATTATCCAAAACGATGAACACCTAAAGAATATCGTTTATAACGAACTATCTGATTCATTAGAAATTGTCGGTGAAGTTCCGTGGGACCATCCCGGAAAGCAGTGGCGTGATGCAGATGATTCACAAGTTATCTGCTATGTGGAAAATACCTATCACGTTCACTTTTCTAAAGAAGTTTATATGACTGCTTTGCAGAAAGTAGCTGATGATCGCAAATATCACCCAATCAAAGATTACTTTAATAATCTACCTGCTTGGGATGGCGTGAAGCGTGTTGACACTTTGCTCATTGATTACTTCGGTGCCGCTGATAACGAATATGTACGAGCGGTTATTAGAAAGATGTTAGCGGGTGCCTATAGACGTGTCATGGAACCTGGTATCAAATTTGATAACATTCTCTGTTTAAACACCAAACAAGGAACTGGTAAATCTACGCTTATCGCTAAATTAGGTGGGGAGTGGTATAACGACTCACTCGCTATTAGCGATATGGATGATAAGACCGCCGCAGAAAAGCTTCAGGGATATTGGATCCTTGAAATCGGCGAACTAGCAGGTATGAAACGTGCTGATGTTGACAAAGTTAAAGCCTTTGTCTCTCGCCAAAACGATAGATACCGTCCAGCCTTTGGAAGAAGAGTTACTGCTCACCTAAGACAATGCATTTTCTTTGCTACCACTAATAGTGAAAACGGCTTCTTAAGAGATACGACAGGTAATCGTAGATTCTGGGTTGTTAAAGCTAGTGGTGAAGGCACCAAAAAAGCATGGGATTTAACAAAAGCGGAAGTAGACCAAATATGGGCCGAAGTTAAAACCTATGCTCAAGAAGAACAATTATTCCTTTCTTACAAGTTAGAAGAACTCGCTACTTATGAACAAAGCCAAGCGATGGAAATCGATGAGAGAGAAGGAATGATTAAAAAATATCTCGATACTTTAGTCCCTGCTGATTGGGAATCGATGACTTTAGCTGAAAGGCGTGCGTTTTTATCAGGCGATGAGTTTATCACCAAGACTCGTGTCGGTACTGTTAAACGCGACAGAATCAGCAATATGGAAATCTGGTGTGAGTGTCTAGGTAAGGACCAAAATGCCCTAAAAAGACCTGACTCTTTGGAGCTTGCCAGCATCATGGTAAGAAACACGGAGTGGACACGAACTGACTCAACTTACAACTATCCTCTTTACGGAAGACAAAAAATCTATAGACGAAAGGCCAAGTGAGACACGAAGTCTCCGTGTCAAATTCCTCTCTGTGTCCAAGAACGTGTCGCGTAGTAATACTTTGTATTAAAAATCCAAAAACACGTAGTACACGAAAAATTGTATATAGAGAGGAATATAGATAATAAAAGGCAAAACACGCAAAAACACATACACGAGAGGTATATAAGGAAAATGTCGTGTCATCGTGTCTTCGTGTCAGAAGTCTTATGGCAGAAGAAGCAAAAATCGAAAAGAAGCTTTGTCAGGAAGTAAAGAAGATAGGTGGTCTGGCCCTTAAGTTTATATCTACAGTAAACGGGTATCCAGACCGATTAATATTGGTGAAATTTGGTCGATTGGCTTTCGTGGAAGTTAAAGCACCCGGTAAGAAGCCTAGACCATTACAAATTAGAAGAATCAACGAACTTAGGGACATGGGTTTCAAAGTCTATGTTCTTGATAACAAAAACCAAATCAACCACATCATTGATGAAATTAAAGGAGGCGATAGTGGATGGAATACGTAGCACACGATTATCAAGCATACGCGACTAACTTTATTGAAAATCATCCTATCGCGGCAGTCTTGTTAGATATGGGAATGGGTAAAAGTGTTATTACTCTTACCGCTTTAAACGAGATGCTATTTGACTCCTTTGACATCCATAAAGTTCTAGTTATTGCCCCATTAAGAATTGGAAAGATTACGTGGCCTGATGAATTAAAGAAATGGGATCATCTTAAAGATTTAAAAGCGGTAGTAGCGATTGGAACTGAAAAGGTCAGATTAAAAGCTCTTAAAAGTAAAGCTGATATTTATATCATCAACCGCGAAAACGTCATGTGGCTTTACGAGATGTGGAGTAGAGGAGTTATTGCTAATGACTTCGATACCATCGTTATTGATGAATTATCTTCTTTCAAAAATCCGAGATCCTTGAGATTTAAGGCTTTAAGAAAGATTAGATGCTTCACCAAAAGAGTCATCGGCTTAACCGGAACCCCATGCCCTAACTCGCTTTTAGACCTTTGGGCAGAGTTTGCGATATTAGATGGTGGAATGAGATTAGGAAAGTTTATCACCCATTACCGCGAGCAGTATTTTAGACCAGGAGCCACGAATGGAAATGTTGTCTTTAATTACATCCCTTTACTTGGTGCAGAAGAAGCAATTTATAAAAGGATTGATGATATCACCATCTCCATGAAGGCCATTGACCATCTAAAGATGCCTGACTTAATCAAGAACGAATATAAGGTTTATTTATCCCCAAGCGAGCTAAAGAAATATAGCGATTTCAAGAAGCAACTAGCTATGGAAATAAAAGGGGAAGTGATAACCGCCGCTAATGCCGCTGTACTTTCTAACAAATTACTACAAGTGGCCAATGGTGCCATTTATGAAGAGGGTTCACGTTCTTACGTTGATGTTCATGATAAGAAACTAGAGGCTTTAGAAGATATCATCGAATCCGCTAATAGAAAGCCAATCCTAGTCGCTTATTGGTTCCAACATGACCTAGAACGAATAAAAGCAAAGCTTAAGACAATTCCAGATTTAGTTTATGAAGAAATAAATAGTCCAGAATCGATAAGAAGATGGAACAACAAAGAAATCCATGTCGGACTGGTACAACCGCAGTCAGTTGGGCATGGCTTAAATCTCCAATCTGGCGGAAACACCATAATTTGGTATTCGATGTGCTTTTCTTTAGAAGCTTATCAGCAAACCAATTCCAGATTATATCGACAGGGTCAAGAAAGTGACACGGTGGTGGTTATTCACTTAGTTGCTGATAAAACAATCGATGAACATGCCCTGCGTGTATTAGAAGGAAAAACAGATACGCAAAATGCATTACTTGATGCGGTCAAAGCAGAAATAGGAGGAAAGAGCGATGACTTATGATGAAACAAAAGCTTATTTATCGCAGTATTACTATGCTTATCAAAAGGTAGATTCCTTAAAGGAAGAACTTCGCTGTTTGGAAGAATTAGCCAATGGTACACAGGGCATCAACTACGATGAACCAGTGGTGCAGAAGTCTCGTTCTTTAAAGGCACCTTTTATTCGCTATATCGATAGAATCCAAAAGAAGGAAGAAGAACTTTCTAAAAAGGTGGAAGGGCTTCTTAATCTTAAAGATGAAATCCATGAAGCCATAGCGACTGTCAATGACCCAGTGATGGAACTAGTTCTTACTTATCGCTATATCAATTTCTGGGAATGGTGTGATATAGCTAGCAAGCTTCATTATGCGGAAAGCTATGTTTATAAGCTTCATCGTAGAGCCATATCCTTAGTTTTGATAAAAGAGGATAGTAAAAGGCAGTAAAACATAGTTTTAGATAGTTTGAAAAAGTCGCTTTTCTCTGATATGCTAAAATCAGCGAAAGCTATAAACAGAAGCCCACTAGAGATAGTGGGTTTTTGCTTGTGTGTTTTTGACATACTTGACCTCCTTTCTGGTCCCACCTGAGTTTGTTTCTTTCCTTGGGTGGGCCGCTTGATGGAGGGAGGAAGGAGAAGAGATGCCACGTAAGCCATTAAAACCATGTCGTTATCCCGGATGCCCTAAGTTAACCAGTGGTTTATATTGCGAGGATCATCAGGGAATCATGGACCGCAACTACAATCAATACACGCGTTCAGCAAATCATAATAAAAAATATGGACGTGCTTGGAAGCGTATCCGTGATAGGTACATAAAGGCACACCCATTATGTGAGCTTTGTTTAAAGGAACAGAAGATTGTACCGGCAACCGAAGTACACCATATCATCTTCGTTGAAAACGGTGGTGGAAATGATGACAGCAATCTTCTAGCGGTTTGTTATAGCCACCACAGATGGATTCATAAAAATTTTAAATCTGGTGAAATCAAAAAGGGGTAGGGGGTATCAAATCTCTACAGACTTTTTATCGGACATCGGCCCGGGGTTTCACGCGAAAAAATCGCGAAATCAAGAGGGTAATAGGGCAAGAAAGGAGTAGCCTATGGCTAAAGGTACGAATACACATGGTGGTAAACGCCTAAATTCAGGCAGAAAAAGCAAATCTGTACTTGAAAAAAACGAAAGCGGAAATCCGGGTCATAGACCACTCAAAGTCATTGATGTTCCTGATGCGATTGAAGGGGTAGAGATGGAAGGAGTGGACATGCCTGAGCCTGCAGAATTCTTATCTGCAATACAAAGAGATGGGTCCACGCTACAAGCTGGTGATATTTATAAGAACACTTGGATGTGGCTTAAGCAGCTCGGTGTCGAGAAGCTGGTGCCAGTCCAGATCATCCAACAATTCGCGATGAACTCCGCTAGATGGATTCAATGTGAAGATGCTGTTACCAAATATGGTCACTTAGGCAAACACCCAACAAGCGGTAACCCAATGAGGTCACCATATGTTGGTATGGCTATTGACTATCAAAGGTCTGCATTACAAATTTGGCTCCAAATCTATCAGATTGTTAAAGAGAACTGTTCTGTTGATTATCGCAACGGACTAAACCCTGCGGATGATGTGATGGAAAGACTCCTAAGAAGCAGGGGAAATTAACCGCAAAAATTGTATCAAAGTAGTGTCTTATTAAGTTGCTATTACTTTGTAATAGAGCGAATATATGAGTACCAGAAAAGAGGTACTTAAAATGAAAAAAATGGTAAACAAAAAAGCCTACAGAAAAGCCAAAAAAGAAAAGGAACTTGAGATGTGCAAAAAGTCATCTGAGTACCATTTTGGAAGCTTCGTTAATGGAAAATGGGAAGTTCTTCCTTTCTAAGAGGTAACAGTATGGCAAGACACATCGAAACTAAAAAAGGACTCAATACCCTAGCCGATAGAATGTGCAAGTGGGGATTTGAACACCAAGGCAAACCAGAATACAAATTTGAAGAATTCGATTACTGGTGGAAAGTGGTGGCCGGTTGCATCACAGAAGGCTTGGCCATGGATGAGGTAGATTACGAAAACGCACCTACATGGTTCAGAGAGCTTTGGAGGGGGTTGAAATAATGTACTTAGTAACTGAAGGCAAAAGAAAAGAGAACCAATTAGGATACGCTCCTAAGACTCAAGAATATGTTTATTACCATCATGGTAAGGAAATATGGAGGGAAAAAGGAGATACCAGTCTCCTTGATTACTTCAATGAAGTAAGAGCAGACATTCGCATGTTCAGAGATGAGGATATCAAAGACAATCCAATCTGGAAGAAATACAGCGACTCCTGCTTTGAATTTGAAAGAAAGGAGCGTGGCTGGTAATGCAAGACAGATTAAGACTATTCCGTTGGATTGATGAATTCATGGAAGGCAACTTCGATGACGCTGATGTTAGAACCCAAATATTAGCCGGTTGGTACGATTGGTTCTGCAAAGATAGCAGCTTAGCTAACAAAACCAAAAAGATGGGTAACATCATTAAACAAGTCAAACGTGGTGGTAAGGTTGACATCGAAAACTGGTATGTTTGGTTCAAAAACAACTGTCCACTAAATGGGCCATTGTATGACGATTTTAGATTTGCTGACTTGGAAACTGGTAACGTGATGTTTACCATCCAAATTGACTGTTGCTGGAATAAGAGCAGATACGCGGTTTATGGAAGAACACCAGATGGAGAATTCCATTCCGACGAACCTCTATTTGAAACTGACTCATCAAGAGAGCTTGTTAAATGGCTTAACAGCCCTTGGGAAAACTAGGCTTAAACACAATTAGAACAGCACCTTCGGGTGCTTTTACTTTGTAAAGGAGATAAAGGAGATGTTTGATGCCGCAATAGAAACTTTATACATGTCCTTTGTTTCTTTGATTATCTCTTGGGTCATAGCTTTACCGCTTGGCTCTTTAGTCAGCGAAACAAGACCAGGAGGATTATTTCCTTCTCGAATAGCAAACTTTATTTTAAACAGAATCATCGACATTGGCCGTTCCATACCATTCATTCTTTTGGTGGTATTTTTATTTCCTTTCACGAGGCTATTAATCGGAACCGCAATAGGAACAACAGCGATGATAGTGCCTTTAACAATCTGTGCCATTCCTTTTGAGGCTCGATTAGTGGAAGAAGCTCTATCTGAAGTTCCCTATTCAATTGTCGAGGCCGCTAAGATTGATGGAGCTAGTAATCTTAAGATTATCGTAAGAATTAAGTGGGCCTGTAAGGTTCCTTATCTAGTTAATTCGGTCGGTATTAGCTTGATTAATATCATCGGTTATTCCGCTATGGCTGGAGTAGTTGGTGGAGGTGGCATTGGTAGCCATGCCATTATTTTTGGCTTCCAGCGTTTTAACTGGAATATCATCGCAATTGATGTAGTGATAATTGTGATTATTGTTTGCTTAATTCAAATCATTAATAACCTGTTAGTCAGGTTTCTTTTATGGAGGTGCCTATGCATAAAACACTAAAGTTTCTCATACTTGCCTGCTTGCCTGTGCTTACGCTAGCAGGATGCAAAGAATCAAACCAAACAATCGTAGTGGGAGCAAGTTCAACTCCCCATGCTTTAATCTTGGAACAAACCAAAGGTTACATTAACGAAAAAGGCTATGAATTGGAAATTAAAGTCTTTAATGATTATGTCCTTCCAAATTATGCCTTAGAAAATGGTGAGCTTGATGCGAATTATTTCCAACACAAACCTTATCTAAACGAATTTAATGAATCTAATGGGACACATCTGGTCCCTGTTCTTGATGTTCACTTTGAACCAATGGGTATCTATGGTGGCAATAAAAATACGCTAGGTTCTTTTGAAAGAGGTGACAAAGTCATCGTTCCTAGTGATAAGTCAAATTACGAAAGAGCAGTGGAACTTTTAGAAGAAACTGGAATGGCCACTGCAAATCTCGTACAAGTTGAAGCTCAGAACATTCCGCTCATGTTAAGCGACTGTGCTTATGCTGTTATTAACGGCAACTATGCTTTATCTTCAGGAGTAGTGAGCCGCTGCTTGGTTACAGAAGATAAAGAATCTGAAATCGCTAAAACCATGGCGAATGTCATCGCTGTTAAAGAAGGCAAACAAGAAGCTGAAAAAACAAAAGTTCTAGTTGAAGCCTTAAAACAAGAAAACATCAAAAGCTATATTGAATCACAATTTGGAGATTCAGTTATCTATATGGCTTAATTTATTATTTGTCTCTTAGAGAATAAATTCTCAAGAGTCTAATAATAAGCACTAAAACCCCACGAAAAATGGGGCTTTTTGATGTCTATACTCAATAACTAGTTATTCAGTATAGGTAAAAATTGATAAAAGGAGGAATGCCTATGGCATACGAGCGTTGTAATAAATTCCATCCAGATAAGACTGCGGATAGAATTGCTGGTGCTTTAGTCGATATGGCTTACCAGCTAGAAGAGAACCCACGCATAGCGGTGGAAGTATTAATTGGACATGGAAAATGTCACATTATCGCGGAAACTTCGGTGGTTCTTGATATCGCTAAAATCAAGAAAGCGGTAAAGAGAATCGCAGGTGAGGTTGAAGTTGATTATTTAGAAGTCCCACAAGACCCTTTGCTTTCTAGAAACCAAGAAGGGCAAATTAGATGTGCAGACAATGGCATATTTAAAGGTTGCCCTGTCACCAAAGAGCAAAGAGAACTCGTGGACATCGCAAACAAGATTACTTTTAAGTATCCATTTGATGGCAAATATGTACTCGATGGAAAGAAGCTCATTATTTGTCAGAGCCATGCGAAAACAAGCGACCTTAAGAAAATGTATCCTAATGCGATTATAAATCCTTTAGGAGATTGGACTGGAGGCACCTCTGTTGATGTTGGCTGTACTAATCGCAAGCTTGGATCTGATATGGCAGATTCAGTCACTGGTGGTGGCCTTCATGGCAAGGACCTCAGCAAAGCTGACGTGTCAGTAAATATCTATGCTTTCTTAAAAGCTCAAGAGACTGGAGAACCAGTCAGTATTTCCTGTGCTATTGGTGATGAATATGTTGATGGAAGACCATACGCAGAAATAGTGGAAATTGCTAGAGATTTCATTAGAGGTCTTGGTGGTTTCGAGAGATTCGGGGAGGTCGGTTTATTATGAAAGAGCCAAATTTACTCGAATACGAACTTGTAGAAGTTAAAAAACTTATCCCTTACGCGAATAACAGCAGAACTCATACTGAAGAACAGATTCAAAAGGTCATGGCCAGTATAAAAGAGTTCGGTTTTATTAATCCTATTCTTATCACGGATGAGTACGTGATTACCGCAGGCCACTGCAGATTAATCGCTGCTCAAAGATTAGGTTTTGATAAAGTTCCGTGCATTAAAGAAAACTACCTCACACCAGCTCAAAGAAAAGCTTATGTTATCGCTGATAACCGTTTAGCTTTAGATGCTGGTTGGGATGAAGAATTACTAAAGATTGAATTGGAAGACTTACAAGCTTCTGACTTTGATATCTCGCTTACTGGTTTTGATGAAAAAGAATTAAACGATTTCTTTAAGACCGAAGTGGAAGTGGAAGATGATGACTACGATTTATCTGCCGCTTTAGAAAAAGCCTCATTTGTTAAAAGAGGTGATGTTTGGATTGTTGGAAGACACCGTCTCGTATGCGGTGATGCCACTAATCCAGATGACGTTAACTCGTTAATGGATGGTAAAAGGGCCAATCTCATATTGGTTGACCCACCTTATGGTGTGAACTTTAAATCCAGCTCTGGTTTAACTATTAAGAACGATTTCCTTAAAGGAGATAACTTTGTTAACTTCCTCTACGGTGCGTTTGTTAATTTAGTTGAACACGCAGAACCAGGTGCTAGTGCGTATTGCTTCCATGCAGATACAGAAGGCACCAAATTCCGTGTTGCTTTTGAAGAAGCTGGATTCCATCTTGCAGGCTGTTGCATATGGGTCAAAGACTCCTTAGTTTTAGGAAGAAGTGACTATCAATGGCAGCACGAACCCGTGCTTTACGGGTTTTTGAAAAATGGAACTCACCATTGGTACAGTGATAGAAAGCAAACAACCATCTGGAATTTCAAAAAACCAAAACGCAATGAAAACCATCCAACATCAAAGCCATTAGACCTTCTTTCTTATCCAATTCAAAACAGTTCACAAGAGAATGCGATTGTTGTCGATACCTTTGGTGGTAGCGGTAGCACCCTCATGGCTTGTGAATTAACAAACCGTATCTGCTATACGATGGAACTCGATGAAAAATATGCATCAGTTATTCTTCGCAGATACGTTGAAAACACTCACGATGCCGATGGTGTTTACTGCATTCGTAATGGAGAGAAATTAGCCTATAACGATTTAGTGATAGAAGTTGAACCAAATGCGAAAGCTTAAGAAGTATACTCCTACCAAATTCATGGCTAAGGACTCCAAGTACGATAAAAAGAAGGCAGATTTCGTTGTTAGCTTTATTGAACAGCTATGTCATACCAAAGGTATATGGGCTGGAGAAAAGTTCGAGCTTATTGATTGGCAAGAACAAATAATCCGTGACCTATTTGGTATTGTTAAGCCTAACGGTTATCGCCAGTTTAATATGGCCTATGTTGAAATCCCTAAGAAGCAGGGGAAGTCAGAATTAGCCGCCGCTATAGCAATTTATCTACTTTGCGGTGATCAGGAAGAAAGAGCTGAGATTTATGGTTGTGCCGCTGATAGGCAAAACGCGACCATCGTCTTTGACGTAGCCTCAGATATGATTCGCATGTGTCCAGCATTAGCAAAAAGATGCAAGATACAAGCTTCCATAAAAAGAATCACTTATCTTCCTACGAATAGTTTCTATCAGGTGTTATCCGCTGAAGCATATAGCAAGCACGGATTTAATATCCATGGTGTTGTGTTTGATGAATTACACACCCAACCAGATAGAAAACTCTTTGACGTTATGACCAAAGGTAGTGGTGATGCTAGACAGCAACCTCTCTACTTTTTAATTACAACTGCAGGGTCTGATACTAAAAGTATCTGCTATGAAGTTCATCAAAAGGCAAAAGACATCCTAGACGGAAGAAAACACGATGTGACTTTCTATCCAGTTATCTATGGTGCGGAGATGGATGATGATTGGACTGACCCTAAAGTTTGGAAGAAGGCTAATCCATCATTAGGCATTACCGTTGATATCGAAAAAGTGAGAGTGGCGTGTGAATCTGCTAGACAAAATCCAGCGGAAGAGAATACATTCCGTCAACTTAGACTCAATCAATGGACTAAGCAATCAGTAAGATGGATGCCAATGGAAAAATGGAATGCGTGTAAGTTTGATTACACTCCAGATTTCCTAAAAGGAAGAGTCTGCTATGGTGGGCTAGACTTATCAAGTACCACCGATATTACCGCCTTTGTTTTGGTGTTCCCTCCAACCAGTGAAGATGAGCATTATTATGTTCTTCCTTATTTCTGGATCCCGGAAGAAAACATGGAACGAAGAGTGGCCAAAGACCATGTCAATTATTCCCTTTGGGAAAAACAAGGATTTTTACAAGCCACTGAAGGCAATGTTATCCATTATGGCTTCATAGAAGAATTCATTGATGAACTAGGCAAAGTCTACAACATCAAAGAAATCGCCTTTGATAGATGGGGTGCGGTTCAAATGAGCCAAGACCTCAATAATTTAGGGTTTACAGTTATTCCCTTTGGTCAGGGATTTAAAGATATGTCCCCACCAACGAAAGAACTGATGAATTTAGTCCTAAGTGGGAAACTGCGACATAACGGACACCCAGTTCTTAATTGGAACATGGATAACGTTTGCGTAAGAGTTGATCCCGCCGGAAATTTAAAGATGGATAAATCAAAGTCCATCGAGAAGATTGACGGAGCCGTGGCATTAGTTATGGCTCTTGATAGAGCAATCAGAAATCAAGGAACTCAAGCTTCTGTCTATGACAGTAGAGGGCTCCTTTTTATTTAATTGGAGGTAATTATGGGAATTTTTCACAGAAAAAAGATACCGAAAGTTGATGACAGAACAGTTGGTTCATCTTTTGCATTTTTCTTAGGCAATTCATCTAGTGGAAAAGTTGTCACTGAGAGAAGTGCAATGCAAATGACCGCTGTTTATAGCTGTGTCAGAATCCTAGCGGAAGCAGTCGCTGGCTTACCTCTACATTTTTACAAATATGGAGATAACAACTCGAAAGAGAAAGCGGTAAATAATCCGCTTTATTATCTCCTACACGATGAGCCAAATCCTGAGATGACAAGTTTCATCTTTAGGGAAACATTAATGACTCATCTTCTTTTATGGGGAAATGCCTACGCTCAAATTATCAGAAACGGTAAGGGTGAAATTGTGGCCTTATATCCACTTATGCCTAACAAGATGACCGTTCAAAGAGATGAGAATGGCGAAATTTTCTATCTTTATTCCAAGTCGGTCGATGAAGGAAAGCCACAAGAAGCTGGTTACATTCCTTTAAGGAAAGAAGACGTTCTTCATATTCCGGGACTTGGCTTTGATGGATTGGTCGGGTATTCCCCAATCGCGATGGCAAAGAATGCTATTGGATTAGCTATTGCCACTGAAGAGTATGGCTCGAAGTTCTTCGCTAATGGAGCAGCTCCTTCCGGTGTCCTAGAACACCCGGGAACCATAAAAGACCCTACTAAAGTAAGAGAAGCGTGGCTATCTCAGTTTGGTGGTTCTAGTAATAGTGGTAAGGTCGCTGTTTTAGAAGAAGGAATGAAATACACTCCGATTTCCATTTCTCCAGAACAAGCACAATTCTTGGAAACTAGAAAATTCCAAATTAATGAAATCGCTCGAATCTTTAGAATCCCACCACACATGATTGGAGACCTAGAGAAGTCGAGCTTTTCTAATATTGAGCAGCAATCCCTCGAATTCGTGAAGTACACGTTGGATCCTTGGATTATTCGTTGGGAACAATCACTCAATAAAGCTTTGCTTTCCAAAGACGAGAAAAATAAATATTTCTTTAAATTCAATGTCGAAGGTTTGCTCCGTGGCGATTATCAATCCCGTATGCAAGGCTACGCTGTAGCAAGACAAAACGGATGGATGTCCGCCAACGATATCAGAGGTTTAGAGAATATGGATTTAATCCCTGCTGAAGATGGTGGGGATCTTTATTTAGTAAATGGCAATATGCTCCCACTCAATAAGGCGGGTGCTTACGCAGATAACAATAAGGAGGATGACACCGATGAAGAAGTTTTGGAACTGGATAAAGGTGACAAACGAAGCGGGCGTAGAGGAAAGAGTACTTGAGTTCGATGGAACCATCGCTAGTGAATCTTGGTTTGATGATGACATTACTCCGAAGATGTTCAAAGAAGAACTCTTTAGTGGTAGTGGCCCAATCACAATCTGGATTAACTCACCCGGTGGTGACTGTATCGCCGCAAGTCAAATTTATTCAATGCTCATGGATTATCAGGGTGAAGTCACGGTTAAGGTGGATGGTATTGCTGCTAGTGCAGCTTCTGTCATTGCTATGGCAGGAAATAAAGTTCTCATGGCACCTACGGCTTTAATGATGATTCATAACCCTTCCATGATGGCTTTTGGTGACCATAACGACATGGCAAAGGCAATCGACATCTTAGATGAAGTCAAAGAATCGATTATCAATGCCTATGAAATCAAAACTGGTCAATCAAGAGCAGTTCTCTCTCATTTGATGGAGAGTGAAACGTGGATGAACGCTAAAAAAGCAATCGAGCTTCATTTCGCTGATGGCATTTTAGAAGACTCTAAGAAGGAATCGCCAGTGGAGGCATATGCATTCGCTTCTAAAGAATTCGACATGCAACTTGTTAATAAAATCGCTTCTAAGACACGAAAAGAAGTGAAAACAGGCAGGAACATTAACGAACTCAAAAACAAGCTCACAACTATCAAAAAATTCATTTAATGGAGGAAATCACTTTATGACTAAGCAAGAATTAGTTACTAAACGTGCGAATCTTTGGAATGCGATGAATTCCTTCCTTGATTCTCACAGAAACACTGATGGTGTATTAAGCGTTGAAGATGATGCTAAATATGCCGATATGGAAAAGGAATTCGATTCCTTAACCAGAGAAATTAACCGTTTAGATAGAAAAGATGCTATCGAAAACGAACTCAACAAACCAGTTAATACTCCAATCGTTACCAAACCTGTTAATGGTGATGAAGAAGATAAACCTGGTCGTGGTTCTAAGAACTACAAGAAATCTTTCTGGAATGCTATGCGTAGCAAAACCGTTAGACCAGAAGTTACTGATGCTCTCCAAGTCGGCACAGATACTGAAGGTGGCTATTTAGTCCCTGATGAATTTGAAAAGACTTTAATCGAAGCATTAGAAGAAGAGAATATCTTCCGTAAACTCGCCACAGTCATTAAGACTTCTAGTGGTGATCGTAAAATCCCAGTTGTGGCCTCTAAAGGCTCTGCTTCTTGGGTCGATGAAGAAGGCTTAATCCCAGAATCTGATGATTCCTTCGGTCAAGTCTCCATTGGTGCTTATAAGTTAGGCACATTAATCAAAGTTTCTAACGAATTGCTCAACGATTCCGTTTTCAACTTAGAAGCTTACATTTCTAAAGAATTCGGTCGTAGATGTGGTGCTAAAGAAGAAGAAGCATTCTTCAATGGTAATGGTACTGGCAAGCCAACTGGTATCTTAGATGCAACTTATGGTGCTATTACTGGTGTTACAACCGATGCAGTCGATAAGATTACCGCTGATGAAATCATCGACCTCTTCTATTCATTAAAAGCTCCATACCGCAAGAGAGCTGTTTGGGTCCTTAATGACTCCACAGTCAAAGCGATTAGAAAACTTAAAGATGGTAATGGTAACTACTTATGGCAACCAGCCTTAACAGAAGGTACGCCTGACACCATCTTAGGTAGACCAGTCTACACATCTGCCTATATGCCAAGCATCGCTGCTGGTGCAAGAACCGTTATCTTCGGTGACTTAAGTTACTACTGGGTTGCTGATAGACAAGGTAGAACCTTCAAGAAACTCTCTGAATTATACGCCACAACTGACCAAACCGGCTTCATGGCCACACAACGTGTCGATGGCAAATTAATCTTAAGAGAAGCTGTCAAAGTCTTAGTACAAAAAGCAGCCTAGTGAGGTAGATTATGGGCTACAACACTAAAAATTACACCGAACAAGGTGGAGAAAAAACTGTAATTGGTGGCGAAATTGTCATCAAAAATGGTGGTAAGTTAGTGATTGAAGAAGGGGGCTCTGCTGAAGGACTCCCTTCCCCTGAACCACAAGTCTTACCAAAAGCTGAGAATCAAGTTGATAGTGAAGCGACATCAGTTGCTACATTAAAGACAGATTTCAATGCTTTATTAGCAAAATTAAAAGCAGCAGGTTTGATGGAAGAAGACTCCGAAGAACCAGCTGAAGACCCAGTTGAAGAACCAACTGAAAATAACTAGTGGAGGTGAGCGGTAATGACTGCGAATGATTTATTATCTCGTGTTAAAGAGAATTTAATTATTAGCTTTGATGATGACGATGCGTTAATCCTCTCTTTCATTACCGCTGCCATCGAATATGCTGAAAGTTATCAACATTTAGAAGCGAATTATTACGCGAATAACACAATGGGTGAAACTACTAAGCAAGGAATCATCATGCTAGCTTCTTATTTCTATGAAAGTAGAGATGGCTCCAGCGGTGGTTTCTTTGCTTCATCGCCTAGTGCTAGTGAGCAAACTTGGAAGACTGTTAATTTGCTTCTTCGTTTAGATAGAAATTGGAAGGTTTAACTATGTTAGGCTCAATGAATAAAAAAGCGAAGATTATCAAATTGATTTCTTCTAAAGATGAAGAAGGCTTCACTGCAGAAATGGAAATCTTAATCGCAAATATCAGGTGTTACAAAGAAGGAAGACATGGTAGTGAAAGATGGGCTAATTTAGCGGCTTTTTCTGAGGCTACCGATTTATTCCGCTTTAGAAGAATTCCTAATACCAAAATCACAGAAGAGATGTTTATTGTTTTTGAAGAAGAACGATATGACATTTTATCGGTTGAAAATATCAAAGGTAGAGGGATGTATCTCGAGGTATTAGCAAGAGTTCATAGGAGTTCAAATGGCAAAGGTTAGTATTAAGCTTCCTGATGAATTTCTAAAGAAACTATCTTCTCTTGGCGAAAGAACCGATGAGGTAGCAAAGAAAGCTTTAACTGAAGGCGGAGAAATTATTCTCGCTAGAACTAGAGCTAATCTTATCGGTGTCATTGGTAAGAATTTAAAAGGCGAATCCAGATCCACGGGTCAGCTAGTTTCATCCTTAGGGTTATCGCCAGTAATGGTGGACCGTAATGGAAACTACAATATTAAGATTGGATTTGATGAGTACCGTGATGATGGTTCTTCTAACGCTGGAGTAGCTAACATTATCGAATATGGCAAACATGGTCAACCCGCTAAGCCATTTTTAGCACCAGCTAAACGACAAGTTGGCAATCAAGCACTAGAAAGAATGAAGCAAGTGATAGAGGAGGAAATGACAAAATGAACATTCTAAAAGAATTAAATTCACTTTGTGAAACGCTCAATATACCAGTGGAGACAGGTGTCTTTTCTGGAAAAGCTCCTAATGCATATGTTGTACTCGTTCCTCTTAATGATTCATTCCCGCTTAACGCTGATAACTATCCGCAACTTGACTATCAAGAAGTGCGAATAAGCATATTCACAAAATCCAATTACACAAAACTTAAGAATAAATTCATCACTCGATTATTGGGTGGTGATTTTTATATCACTGACCGTAGATTCAACGGTTATGAAACTGGAAGCGGCTACTACCAGTACACAATTGACGTAGCCAAACAATATGAATTAGAGGAGGAAAACTAATACTATGGCAACAATTGGTTTAGACAAATTATTCGTTGCACCTATTACAGAAGATAGTAATGGCAATGAAACATACGGAACTCCTGTGCAACTTGCTAAAGCAATCTCAGCAGAATTATCCGTTGAACTTAATGAAGCGATTCTCTACGCAGATGACGGTCAAGCAGAATCAGTGAAAGAATTTAAATCTGGTACTTTATCTTTGAATATTGATGATTTAGGACACGCAAACGCAGCTCTTTTGTTAGGTGCTGAAGTTGATGAAAACGGTGTTCTCATTTCTAGAGGCGAAGATAATCCAACATATGTAGCGGTTGGCTTTAGAGCTAGAAAATCAAATGGCAAATACCGTTATTTCTGGTTATACAGAGTTCAATTCGCAGTACCAGGCACTTCTTTAGCAACCAAAGGCGATTCTATTACCTTTAGTACACCAACAATCGAAGGAACAATCTTCCAAAGAAAGAAAGTTGATGGTAGAAGCAAGCACCCATGGAAAGCAGAAGTCACTGAAGACGGAACCAATCAAACCGTTATTAATGCTTGGTATACCGCGGTTTATGAACCTGACTACCCAAACGTATAGGAGTGATAGTTCATGGAAAACGAAAGAACAAGCACAATCAAAATCGGTAAAAAAGAGTACGAACTCATTCTTACTAACAAAGCCACTAAAGAACTAAATAACAAGTTTGGTGGCTTAGACAAAATTGGCAATAAACTTGCAGAAGCAACTAATGTGGCTGATCAACTTGATTTAGTCATTTGGCTTATCGTTTTACTCGCCAATCAAGCAATTCTTCGCTCAAACTTAGAAAATGGTGAAAGCAAAGAACTTCTTAAAGAAGAAGATGTGGAAGTACTAACTTCTCCTGCTGATTTAACGACTTATACAGAAGCAATCATGGACTGCTTGGTAAAAGGTACGAATCGTGAAGTAAAAGGTGAAGAATCAAAAAACTAAATAGCGGCCCTGTAGACACAAATGAGATGTTTACTCGGCTGCTTTATTTTGCACTAAAACACTTACACATTTCCGAGAAGGAATATTGGCTCATGCCTTTTGGCTTAACTCTCGATTTATGGGAATGCCATCTCCAAGAAACTGGAAGAAGCAAACCACATCGAGAAGTTTTTATTGATGACATTATTCCTGAAGGAATCTAAAGAAAGGAGGATACTAGAATGGCAGATACCTTTGGTTTAAAAATCGGTCTCGAAGGTGAAAAAGAATTTAAAGCCCAACTCAAAGAAATAGAACAGTCATTTAAGGTTCTTGGTTCCGAGATGAATCTAGTGTCCTCCCAGTTTGATAAAAACGATAAATCTGTGGAGGCTTTAACCGCTAGAAACCAAGTCCTCCAGAAATCTATCGATACCCAAAAAGATAAAATCTCTGTTCTTAAACAAGCTTTAGATAATGCATCGAAGTCATTCGGTGAAAATGATGCCAGAACTAAAGCATGGCAAGTCAAATTAAATAATGCCCAAGCAGAACTTAACAAGATGGAAAAAGAGGTGGAAGAAAACACCAAAGCCATCGATTCAATGGGTGACGAGCTTAACAAGACTTCTAAAGAAGCTGATAAATTTGGCGATGAAGTCAAAGAAGCTGGCAAGGATGCAGAAGAAAGTGGTTCTAAGTTTGAAGCGTTAGGAACAGTATGTGCATCAGTTGGTGCCGCTATAGCTGTAGCATTTGCCGCTGTAGCTGCAGCTGCCATCAAAGCTGGTAAAGCACTAATTGAGATGACTAAAGAGGGTGCTGCTTATGCTGATAATGTTCTCACTCAGTCAACAGTCACAGGGATTGCCACTGACAAGTTACAAGAATACATGTACGCAGCGGAACTAGTGGATGTTTCCGTGGAAACCCTAACTGGCTCCATGAAAAAGAACATCTTGGCGATGAAAAATGCTGCGAATGGTAGTGCAACTTATGCTGATGCTTATGCAAAGTTAGGTATCTCTGTTACTAACGCTGATGGTACCTTAAGAGATAGTGAAGAAGTCTACTGGGAGTTAATTGAAGCTTTAGGCAACATTGAAAATGAAACCGAACGCGATGCTTTAGCAATGACTCTTTTAGGAAAATCTGCTCAAGAATTAAATCCTCTTATAGAGGCAGGGGCAGATAGAATGAAAGAACTAGGCGAGCAAGCTCATCAAGCTGGGTATGTCATGAGCGATGATCTTCTCAAAGCTTATGGTGAGTTTGATGACCAAATGCAATATCTCAATAACGGGGTAACCGCTGCTAAAAATGCACTAGGAACCATTCTTCTTCCATTGCTTACTGATTTAGCAAAAGAGGGAACGTCCTTATTAGGTGAATTCACTAGAGGTATTCAAGAAGCTAATGGTGATTTAAATAAAATCGGTGACGTTATCGCTGAGGTTCTTCCTAAAGCTTTAAATGTGGTCATGAAATACGTCCCAACAATTCTTGACTTAATTAAGACTGTGGTTATTTCCATAGGAAAGGCTATCATCGATAACATTGACATCATCGTTGATAGTGCGGCTTCTGTAGTCTTTGAAGTATTAAATGCTTTAATTGCCGCTCTACCAAAAATAACCGAAGGAGCAACTAAGCTCATATTCGCATTAGCAAAGGGCATCGTAGATAATCTTCCGATGATTATTGAGGCTGTTATTGGTGCGGTTACAACAATCATTAAAACATTAGGAGAAACTCTTCCTCAAATTTTGCCAACCATAGTGGAAGTCATAGTTAATGTCGTTAAAACGGTATTGGCAAATCTTCCACTTGTTTTGGATGCAGTTTTAACAGTTATTAAGGGAGTTGCCAAAGGCATACTCGATGCTTTACCAATTCTTATAAAAGCTTTACCCGATGTAATCAAAGGAGTAGTTAACTTCATCGTTAAGGCAATCCCGATGATTATTAATGCGGTAATCGAGATAGTAAACGGAATAGTGGATGCTCTTCCAGATATTATTCAGGCTATCATTCAGGCATTACCTGAAATCATACAAGCGATTATTGATGGTATTATGGAACTTCTTCCTATGCTTTTAGAGTGCGTTATCAACGTGGTGATGTCCATCATCGATAATCTTCCAACAATCATTGATATGTTGGTAAACGCTCTACCACAAATTATCACATCAATCATTAATACCTTACTCAGCAACATTCCTAAATTCATCGAAACTGGCGTGAAGCTTTTCATGTCTTTAATTGAGAATTTACCGAAGGTAATTATTGAGATTGTTAAGAATCTTCCTCAAATTATCACAAGCATTGTTAATGGCTTAATGAGCGGCTTTGGTCAGATTGTTGAAGTAGGTGCAAACTTACTAAAAGGTCTATGGGAAGGTATTAAATCAATGGGCAGCTGGCTATGGGATAAAGTCAAAGGCTGGGCTAATGATTTCTGGAACGGATTCAAGAGCTTTTTTGGCATCCATTCCCCGTCTAAGAAATTTGAGTTCTTAGGTGACATGATGATGGAAGGCTTAGGAGAAGGTTTAGAATCTTCAGGAAGACAAGTCATCAAAGATGCTGGCCTTATTAAAAGGGATTTGATGAATGAATTTGAAGACTTAAATACCGATATCGCTAGAGTTCCAACTGACTACAACATCAATACGGATGTTCCTCAAATCGCTCCTTCAACACCAACAGCCACAAACATTGGTGCAATGGCTAGTAGTGGTCCGGTGAACATCCAATTAAGCATTGAAAATTTCAACAATTATTCTGCCGATGATATCGAAGCCTTAACCGAGGAAATCTTATCTACGGCTAACGCCTTTGTTGTAAGGAAAGGAGTGGCTTACTAATGACTAATTATTTTGTTTTTAACGGCCAGTCCTCTTTAGAACTTGGCATTCGCATCAAAAGCAAGAACATCTTTTCTGCTCCTAAATATGACATGAGTTTAGTTTCAGTCCCGGGGAGAAATGGTGATCTTGTTAATTCAAATAAACGATTCAATAACGCGACTATTTCTTACACTTGCTTCGTTCCTGCTAAGTCGATTACAGAATTATCGACCAAATTAAGAAACATTAAAAAATGGCTCTATGATGACGTTGATTCCTATCACGAATTGACTGATTCTTATGAGCCTGATTTTATGCGTTATGCTATTTTTAATAGCAAATTAGACATAAGCGATACTGCAAATAAAATAGGAACATTCACGATTCAGTTCTCTTGCCATCCGTTCAAATACCTTATTAGTTCAATGGAAGAAGAGGATATCGAAAGCAGCATGACTGTTTATAATCCTTATCCATTTCCTGCGAAGCCGCTTATTAGATTGATGGGAGACCAAGTTAACTGGTTTCGTTTTTCTATTTCTAATTCAAAAGGAACTAAGCAGTGGAGAGTTGAACCATTTATTGGTGCTATCAAAATCGATAGTGAACTCATGACTTGCTTCTATGAAACAGTGCTTATGAATGACACGGTAAGTGGTGATGGATTCCCGGTTTTAGAACCTGGGCTCAACACGATAACTTTTGATTACCCTAATCGTCCACAAAATCAAATTATCTTCTTTATTACATGTAGGTGGAACACGCTATGATACCAATTTTATATGAACATAATGAATCACAATTTAATACCTTTGGTATTGGACCATTAGCGGAAGCTTCTTCTTGTGAAGTTACCGAAGAGAGAAATGGTGGATATGAGCTCGTACTAAAATACCCAACAAACGGTAGGATGATTAATGAAATAACCAAGGAAAGAATTCTAAGAGTGCAAGTGAATGACAATAAGTCAATTCAGGCTTTTAGAATTTATCGTATTTCGGTTCCTATTAATGGTTTTGTAACCGTTTACGCACAGCATATTTCATATGATTTGTCTGGAGTTGTTGCTTTTACATGTGGTTTTGATAGTTCTAATCCACAACAAATCATGAACTTTTTAACAACAAGAAGGCTTGATAGGGTGGTTCCTTTCACCTTCTTCAGCGATATTTCTGATGCTAAAGCATTTGCTATCGACCAACCTAGAACATTAAGAAGCGTTCTTGGTGCAGAAAAAGACTCGCTTGCTGCTATATTTCATGGCGAATTCTTATGGGATAACTTTGAAGTAAAATTCCTCGCTAATAGAGGAGTTAACAATGGTGTAACTATCCTCTATGGAAAGAATCTAACTAAGTTAGAACACAACACTGATTTGAGTGGAGTCTATTCTCACTTGTGCCCTTTCGCAAAGATTAAAGAAGGCGATACCATCACTTATTTGGAACTGCAAGAAAAGAAGATAGCGTTAACGACCACGCTCAATGAAACAAAGGTTTTAATTAAGGACTTCTCATCCTTGTTTGGATCTGGAGAGGGAAAACTTCAACCAACTGAAGCAAACTTAAGACAAGTTGCTAATGATTTTATCTTGGCAAATCCTACACTTGGTATTGAGGTTCCAAATATCACTCTTTCTTTTGAACAGATGAGAGGGCAATTTGGCTATTCAAATCTCCAAGAAAGAGTTAATTTGTGTGACATTGTCACTGTTAAATACCCTGATTTAGGAATCGATATCCAAACAAAAATAGTCAAAGTTGTCTATGATGTTCTAAAAGAAAAGTTCAAAAGCATAACTATTGGCTCTAGCAAAGCTTCTCTTGTTGATACCACAACACATACTCAACAAGAAGCTGATGCAACAAGCCAAGCTGTGACTGAAATTCCTTCTTATGTCGAACAGGCTATAAAAAATGCTACAGACCAAATCACTGGTGCTAATGGTGGATGTGTTCTTATCGATTATGATTCAAACCATAAACCTTATGAGTTATTGGTGATGAACGACTATGACAAAGACGAAGCTACTAAAGTGTGGAGATGGAACATTAACGGCTTAGGCTACTCACCTAATGGTTACAATGGTCCTTATACAACCGCAATTACAGCAGATGGTCAGATTGTTGCTGATTTTATTACAACGGGTACATTAAATGCTTCTTTGATTCATGCTGGTACTATTGCATCAAACGATAACCAAAGCTATTGGAATTTAGAAACTGGTGATATCAAACTTACTGGTGAAATTAACGCAACCACTGGTTATATCTCTAATTTCAAAATCAATAGCGATGGAATAAGTACTGGCCCAACATCTATTAGCGATCATACACATGCAGGGTTATACCTTGCTAATAGTGGTATTAATTTTACTAGTGGTGTGAGTAGCACTGGCTATTCAACTGTTGAGGTAAGACCATACGGTTCAATTAATAATGTACCAATTGGTCCTCATCTTCATGGCGAAAATTATAATCACACAGGCACTTTTACTTTAAAAAATAATTTCATTCTCAGTAGTAACTTTTTATCACTAAAGTCTTATATTGAAGATAACAGTGGCATTGGAGGATATGCTTCATATAGAACTAAAATCTATAGTAATGATGCTGCTCAAGATTATGTAAGCTCCTTTGTCTATCCTTCTATAGAAGGGGAGGATGAATATGTACAGAACGGCAAAGAATCTGGCTTAGCTTCTTATACGATTAGTGTTGGTCACATATGGGATGATTACATTGGATATGTTCCTGATATTTATATCCAAATGGTTTCTTATAGTGTGTCAAGTAGCAGCAATTATGGTCAGCTATTTGGAACGTGGAGATCAACTTCAGCAATTGTCGTAAGTTCAGATAAGAATAAAAAGAAAGATATTGAGGTGCTAGACGAACGTTATAGCACTTTTTTCAACCACTTAAACCCAGTGAGATTTAGGTATAAAGATGGAAAATCTTCTAGATATCACACTGGCTTAATCGCTCAAGAGGTGATTGAAGCTTTAGAAAAATCTAATCTAAGCGAAAAAGAATTAGCGGCCGTTTGTACTCTTCATAATCAAGATGAATCTGATGAATTAGGGATTAGATATGAAGAGCTCATTGCTTTATGCGTTAAAGAAATACAACGACTCAATAAACGAGTTGAAGAATTGGAGGATAAGAAATGAGCCAAACAGTAGAAGTTATTATCATCATTGCTTCAGTCATTACTGCACTAGGAACCATTATCGGATGTTTTACCACAATCCATAAATGGATACTTAGGCAGAATAAACAAGATGAAGACATAAAATCCATCAAAGAAGAGCAAAAAGTCCTTACAACAGGTGTTCTCGCATGTTTAAAAGGACTCAAAGAGCAAGGTTGTGATGGTCCAGTGACTGAAGCGATATGTTCAATTGAAAATCATTTAAATAAGGAGGCACACAAATGAATCCAGCAAAACAATCTCCAAGAATTGAAACCGATGGAACCTTAAGGTGGTATGCAGGGGATACTTTCTCGTTAACTTTTAATTTCACTTTAAAAGATAGCGGTGGACAGCCAATTCCGGCAGAACCAACAGACACAATCAAAGTGTCTTTTAAAGATTTTAACGGTAACCTCGTGCATGAATTTACTGAAACAGGTAGTTCTAGTATTACCATGAACGTCACTCAAGAAATATCGAACAAATTCCCAGAAGGAGTCTATTCCATTTTGGTGAAGTTTAATGGCGAATACGTAACAACATTACTTAAAAACAATAAGGTGGTGGTTGAATAATGGTTACTGATATTGAAGTCATCGTTAATTCATCCATTATTGTTTCTCTTGATGTGACTCTTTTAATTGTTAAAGACCATGCAGCTTTAGAAAACTTAGACTATGCCCATTCTGGCCACACTGGCTTTGCCAGCTCTGAAGCTTTAAATAACGGATTGGCTACAAAACTAGATAAGGTTACTAGCACAGGCGAAAACAGAAGAGCTTATATCGTAACTACTAGTGGTGGCCAGTCAGTAATTGTTATCGCTAATGCTTCTTTAGCAGATGCAATCCCAGTGAGAAATGACTCTGGTACATTCATGGTTGGAACTCCATCAGACAATAGCCATGTAGTTCCTAAAATCTATGTCGATAATTCAATCGCAGCTCTTTTAGAGAATGGCAAAATCAAAGCCACATTAATCCCTGATGAATTCGATGAAGTAATGGAATTTGAAAAGGAAGTAAGCGGTGCAAGTTTTATCGATGCAACATTAGCGACTGAAGTTGGCTCTATTGTTTGGTGTGCTGCTACAAAGCCAATCGCTGGTGATACCTATTATCGAAAATTCATAGTAAACAACGATGGTACTCAAGCTGGCTTAACAACAATTGACCCCGCAAAAGGAAAACTCTATGTTGGCAAAACCGCTAATAACTTATTTGGCTGGAGTGGTTCTAATTTATTAGAAATCTCTAAATCTTTATCATTAGGCGAAACTGCAACAACTGCTTATGCTGGCAATAAGGGAAAAGCTAATGCTCAAGCAATAGCGGCCCTTCAGGCTAAGCAGCTTCAGGTGGTCGGCTTCTATGATAGTGCCTATCCAAGCTTAAATAGATTGACGTTCCCAACCTCTCAAACTCAAATAATCTTCTTTGGCTATAAATATGATTCTGGTGATCCAATTAAAGGTGGAAGCGTTCCTCTCTTTAATGACAACATCATGGAACTAGCACCAAATAGCCCAAACAATGAATACTTCCGTGTCAAAGCAGATACTTCTGGTAGTAACACGGTTTTAACTATTTATCAAAACCTTATGTCGTATGTTCGTTTCTTAGTTGTTGAAACTAATGTCGACTTAACAGGAGGAGCATAAAGATGGATTATCTAAATCTAATTAGTGTTCCAGCGATTGCGACTGCCATCTACGTCATCATTGAAATCATCAAAAAGTGCGTAGGAGAAAATGAGAAGTTTTATAAGTTCATCCCATTAATTGCTCTAGTTCTTGGAGTGATTGCTGGCGTTCTTTGCTTCTTCTTTATTCCTTCAATTATCCCAGCTTCAAATGTTGTGATAGCGATGGTTATTGGTGGTGCTAGTGGCTTAACTGCAACCGGAACAAATCAAATCTTTAAACAAATTACTAAAAAAGAATAAATTATCCCTGTGAACGGAGAAATCCTAGTAGCAGGGATTTTTTTATTGGTGTAAAATAAGCTTGTTAATCCTCGTTAACATGTCAGGCCACACAGGATGTGGCACTTATTAATGGAGGAGTTACATGAAAACTAAACAAGAGTTGCTTAATAAATATAAAAGCAACGAAGAAATTTATAATTTAATCAATGCCCATTATGGTACAAAGGAGTCATTTCAGATACCTGATTTAGGCATTATTTTCTTTGATAAGGAACTTTCTAAAGGCATTGTAGGCGGGGGAAAGCTCACTTATGAAGATTTCCTTGATTTGCAGTTTCAAACCAAAACTGACTTTAGAGGTTCATTTTTTATGTGTTGGGTATATTGCCCAATGGGATTTAAAGGTGAAGTAGAAACTTTTGCCAAAGACAAGATATGTTTTAAACGAATTTACGATGAATATATGCTTCCTGACACAACCATTGAAATGGGTAAGGAAGATCATGTTTGGATGAGCTCCGAAGGATTCGGAAAATTGAATAAAGGCGATTGCGTTTCTTTCTCTGCTGAAGTTTATCGCTACATTAAAAAGAGCGATGGAAAAAGACTTGATTATGGTTTAAGGAATCCAGAAGACGTAGAGATAATAAGCAAATATGATTTGCCATCTGATGATGATTTAATAATGCAAACAATCGATGGTATACTTTGCGAAACCTGTGAAATGGCTGACTTCTGTGCCACTAGATCTAATTGTATGAGGGATCCTAAAGAACGAAAGCTTCTTAAGAAGCAAATGTTTGAAATGGTTAAAAGCACCTCTAAAAAGGAGAAATAATTATGGGACCAAAGTGGTGCATGAATTATGAATCCGGTGAATACGAATGGATCGATGAAGACGGATACAGTTGGGACCAAGGCGAATATGTCTATAATTGGGATGACAGCGAATATCAAAGAGAACGAGATGAAGATGATGACTGGTAAATATTAGTCCTCCTTTTATATTCTCAAAAAAATATATTTAAAACTTAAAAACTTAGTTTTTCTCAGAAGCTGTTATGATAAGTTTGGCCCAGAAACGACTAAGTTTTTTAATATCTTCTTTAACTTTTTTCTTGTCCCTGTTGTTTTTTAGTTGCTCAGCGTAATATAGGCACGTACCATATAATCCTTCAAAGAAGAATATCGATAAATAATCACCAGGAACATCATAACCAACAGATTTAATTAACTCATTTATATATTTACCATAATTGGCGGCTAGGGCGTTTTTGAATATCTCCATCGGGAAAGTATCGCCTTCATGGATGAGGTTTTGAATTTGCTTATAATGCTTCGCTACCCAATCATAGGTAGCCAATATCGATTGATATTCAATTTCTTCAGGGTCAGTTTCTTTCCTTAAGATTTTTCTATATGCTTCGCTATATTCTTCGTTAATTAAATTAATGGAAGCTAACGCTAATAAATTGTCTTTATCCTTATAATAATGATAAAAAGTCATCTTTGTTTTATTAGCTAAAGAACATATCTCATTAACAGTGATATCATGATAGTTCTTTTTTGATAATAGTTTGAATAATGATTTCTCAAATTCTTTTTTAGTTTTATCTGGATTTCTCATACCTACAGATTACGTTTATTTTTGCTTATTATACAACAATAACTTTACTTTGAATATTCTGAAGTATAGTTAAGGCTTGTTTTGCTTGAAAATATATCAGGAATATATTATTTTTTGTGTAGTAATTATATACATAACAAGAAAGGAAATTCGTAAATGAAAAAGAAATTAGTCTTAATGACGTCTGCTCTTATGGCTATCTCTCTTTTAGCGGGTTGCAATAAACACACTCATGAATGGGGTGAAGTGACTTATACATGGTCAGCTGATAATGCGACATGTACTGCTGAAAGAGTTTGTAAAGGTGATGAAAGCCATAAAGAAACAGAAGTTGCAAATTCTACTTATAACGTAGTAAGCGAAGCGAAATGTGAAGAAGATGGAACAGGAAGATATTCCGTTTCATTTACTAACGAAGCGTTTACCACTCAAACAAAAGACATTACTTTAGAAGCCATCGGCCACGAATGGGGTACTCCAACTTATACTTGGAGTGATGATTATTCTTCATGTACAGCAACTAGAGTGTGTAAAAACGATCCAAATCACATCGAAAGCGAAACAGCCGACTCTGCTTATACAGAGATTATACCTGCAACATGTGATACAGATGGTAGTGCAGTTTATGATGCTGCTTTTGAAAACGAAGCTTTTGAAGTCCAATCGCATGAAATTACTTTACCTGCTACCGGCCATGAATGGGGTGCAATCACTTATACCTGGAGCGATGATAATTTAACATGCACAGCGAGAAGAGTGTGTGCACATGATGCCACTCATGTCGATACAGAAACTGTCAATTCTACCTATGTAGTGGTTGAAGAAGCAAAATGCGAAGAGGATGGAATAGGTAGATATACAGCCGATTTCACCAAAGAAGCATTCGCTAATCAAACCAAGGACATCGCATTAGAAGCTATTGGCCATGATTATCAATTTGCAGAATTTGTTTGGACAGAATTCACCGCTCAAGCAAAATATGTTTGTTCTCATGATGCTAGCCACGTTCAACTTCATGATGCAACAGTGACTAATGAAGTAACAACTCAACCAGGTTGTGAAACCGAAGGCGTTAGAACCTATACTGCTACTTATGATGGTCATACAAGCACTAAGACTGGTCCTGTTTCTGCAACTGGTCACGATTGGGATACTCCAACTTACACTTGGTCTGCTGACCACACTTCTTGTAAAGCAGAAAAAATCTGTTCTAACGATGCAAGTCACAAAATCGAAGAAACAGTTAATTCTGTTCGTACAATTGAAAACCCAACATATGAGGAAAGTAGCAAACGCGAAAGATATACAGCCACATTTGCTGATTCCTCTTTTGAAACACAAATTTATGATATTGTTTTAGAAAAGTATCATGGCGAAACACCTCTTCTTTCCAAAGATGGAAAACACGTTAAATACGGTATTTACCCACAAACAAATGTTAATGATGCAACTTTAGTTTCTGCTCTAAATGCATTAACAACTCCAGAATCTAATGGTTGGTATTTATATGATAATGAATATTACGCAAAAGTAAGTGCTACAACAAATTACTCAAGTTATGTATTTGATAATGGTACAACCATCGTAAACGGAACCACATATTGGTTCAAATGTGAGCCTATCACATGGAATGTCCTTTCAAATACCAATGGTGAATACTACATCCTCTCTAGCGTTTTGTTGGATGCTCATTGTTACTATAATTCAACTTCAACTAGAACAATTGGTGGTAAAACTATCTATCCAACTAATTATGAATATAGTGATATTAGAACTTGGCTCAATGCTGACTTCTATAATTCAGCATTCGTTTTAGGCAATTCTTATATTCAAACCACAACCGTTGATAACAGTGCTTCTACAACAAATTCAAGTAGCAATAAATATACTTGCAATAATACTCAAGACAAAGTGTTCTTACCAAGCTATCAAGACTACATCAACTCAAGTTATGGTTTCTCAACATCGACTGGTTCAACAGATACTAGATGTTGCAGAACTACCGACTGGGCAAGAGCTAGAGGTGCTTACTATGACACTGACAGCGGTTCTCATCAATATAACGGCTACTACTGGACTCGTTCTCCTAGAGGCGATTACGCCAACGGCACGATGCGTGTCGGCACCTCAGGTTACATCGACTCCTTCAACGTCGACCGCACAAGCAGCAGTGTGCGCCCCGGCCTTTCAATCACCATTGCGTAGTTCACAAAGCAATAATCAAAAAATTCATTCTATATATCCTAACTAAATCCTTAGCCGCATTTCTCCTTGCATTATGGTTAAGGATTTTTTGAAAAAAAGAAAAGCCCCTTGTTAGGGAGCTAGTTACTTAGACATTAAATCGTTTATTTCACCGTTAATGTCATAAATAGAGATGTTAATCCACTTACTCAATTGCTCGAGTTTAGTTGGATTCATCTCTTTTAATTTGACCGGAGAGAGTAGTGTGAAGTTTTGAATCGCTTCTCCAATAATGGAGTGGACATACTCACTGATGCGGTTAGCCTCAAACAATTCATCAGCGTACTTTTTCACAGCTTCTGCTCTGTAGCCTTTTTCTTCTTTGAAGAACGCTAAGTTATAAAGCATTCTAACGCTATCAAAGAAGGTTCCAAATTGATGTCTCACTGATGAGACGGTCACTGGAAGTTCATAATCGGACATAAGTGTTTCTCCTTTAATAAAACTATTATTGGTAACTCTCGTGCTACCTATATTTAACTGATAAGCTAACCTTTGCTGCTTATGTCCGTGTAAGTAGTATACAAGATTTCTTAAGGAAATACATATCTACATCAAATGAAAAAATCTTCTCTACAAAGTAGAGAACTTTTTATTTTTGAGCACGATAGGACTCTAACCGCCATTAACCATTAGGAGGTTGGTGGCATGACAACTGAAGAAAAGAATAAAGCACTTACGCTTAAAGCTAATGGTTTAACAGAAAGAGAAGTCTCAAGAAAAATGGGCATTGCCTTTTCAACTATTCAAAACTTCTTTACTAAAGCAGATTTAACTGATGTCTATTTTGTTTGTTTGGAATGCGGTAAAGAAGCTGTAAACAAAAAGACTATGGGAAGACCTAAGAAGTATTGCTCTAGAAAGTGTGCCATACGTCACAAATCTAGAAATAGGCCCTTATCCGTTTTACACAAGTGTAAATGCTGCGGTAAGGAATATCGCCAAATTCGCAGCAAGAATTCTATCTTCTGTTCGAGAAAATGCTACCTCGATTATCGTTATGGAAACAAAAGAATACCAGATCCAAATTCATAGATTTAAAACCGCTCAAAAGATAGCTCTTTCTCTATATGAAGAAGGGGTTCTTTCTAAGGAAGAATTAGATAAAATTACCACTCGTTTAAAGAAGAAATACGGCATCAAAAATAAGTCCGTTTTCATCGATTAATAAGTGGCTATTTGCCATTTTAAATGGCAATATACTACTGAGGATTGATACCAAATGGAAGTCAAAAAAGTTAGTCAAAAAACGAAGATTCCAAAGAAGATAAGAGTATGTGCTTATGCTCGTGTTTCTCTTGAAAAAGAAAGCATGCTTCATTCGCTCTCTTATCAGGTTTCATATTACTCAAATTTCATCCAAAAGAATAAACAATGGCTCTATGCTGGAGTGTTCTCTGATGAGGGTATAACCGGCACCAAAGCAAGTAGACCAGGTTTTCAAAAGATGCTTGATGAATGCAGAAAAGGAAACATTGATTTAATTCTTGTCAAATCCGTATCTAGATTTGCTCGAAATACAGTGGACCTTCTTAGTGCATGCCGCGAATTAAAAGAACTAGGTATTGACGTTTATTTTGAAGAAGAAAGAATTCATTCACTTTCCTATGAAGGAGAGCTTCTTTTAACACTAAGAGCTAGCTTTGCTCAGGAAGAAAGTCGCTCTATGAGCGAAAACATCAAATGGAAGATAAGAAAAGACATGCAAGAAGGTAAACCACCTAGAAATAGGGCACTCGGTTATGAAATCAAAAATAGAGAAGTTCGCTTTATTGATGAAGAGGTAGCTATCGTTAAGCTCATCTTTAAACTTTATCTCGAAGGGAATGGCGAGATGAAAATAGCTCGTTATCTTAATGAACAAGGATATAAAACGATTTTTAATAGGCCATTTAAGCCAACCAACATAGCACCAATCCTAAGAAATATCACATATACCGGGGATTTGCTTTTACAAAGAACCTATCGAAAGGACCATATTTCTAAGAAAAAAACGAAGAATAATGGAGAACTGCCACAGTATTTAGTGGAAAGTAACCATAAGGCGATTATTTCTAAAGAAGACTTCAATAAGGTACAAGAGATATTAGAAAAGCAGATAGTAAGATACAAAGTATCTCGAGAAACCGATGTGACCTATCCTTTTACGAATATTGTCAAATGTGGTTGTTGCGGTGGTACTTATCGCAGAAGAAAGTGCAATGGTAAAGCCTATTACCTCTGCAAAAACAGAATCATGAAAATGGGAGTGGAATGTACCGCTCAACAAATACCAGAACCTGAATTAATCCGTATGGCTTGCGAGGTTCTTGGAGTGAATAACATTGATGAAAAAACATTAAAAGCAAAAGTTGATCATATCGATGCTTTGCCTAACCAAGAAGTCGACTTCATCTTAAAAGATGGTCAAACAATAAGAAAGCAATGGGCCTTTAAATCTAGAAGGGAGTCTTGGACACCTGAAATGAGAGCCCAAGCAGTAATAAATGGAGCGAAAGCTAATAAGAAAGGAAAATAGTATGCCAGTAGTAAAAGTAATACCACAAAAAATTAATCCAATGACAAAGCAGGCAATTGCTACGACCAAGAAGAGGAGAGTAGCTGCCTATGCTCGTGTTTCTACCGATAGCGATGAGCAGTTTACTTCATTTACCGCTCAGGTTGATTATTACACCAACTTAATCAACGGTAATCCAAAGTGGGAGCTAGTTGATGTCTATACCGATGAAGGTATTTCTGGTACAAACACCAAACACAGAGAAGGCTTTAATAAAATGATTAAAGATGCCCTTGCTGGAAAGATTGACTTAATTGTGACTAAATCAGTGTCGCGTTTTGCTAGAAACACAGTCGATTCCATCACAACGATTAGAGCGTTAAAAGAAAAAGGAGTGGAGGTCTTCTTTGAAAAAGAAAATATCTACACGCTTGATGCTAAGGGTGAGCTTCTTATCACTTTGATGAGCTCTTTGGCCCAAGAAGAATCTAGGTCAATTTCTGAGAACGTTACATGGGGCTTTAGGAAGAGGTTCCAAGACGGCAAATTCTCTATGGCTTATAAGACTTTTCTTGGATATGAAAAAGGGCCAGATGGTAAACCAGTTATAAACGAAGAAGAAGCTAAGGTTGTCAGACAAATTTATAGATGGTTCCTAGAAGGAATGAGCTGCTTTTCAATCGCTGAAAGATTAAACGAAATGAAAGTGCCAATGCCTAGCAAGAAAATAGATAAAGAAACAGGCGAATACGTATATAGGTGGCAGTGCCCTGTCATCATGAGCATTCTTTCTAACGAAAAGTATAAAGGCGAGGCAATTTTGCAGAAAACAATAACAGTGGACTTCCTCACTCATACCCACAAAAAGAATGAAGGCGAGGCACCCCAATACCATGTCACCAATTCACATGAAGCTATCATTCTTCCAATCGAATGGGAAATGGTGCAGGAAGAACTCAAAAGAAGAAATGATACAAAGTCTGCTAAATACACTGGAACATCCATCTTTGCTAGCAAATTAATCTGCGAAGACTGCGGTGGATTCTATGGCCAAAAGGTATGGCACTCCAATGACAAATATCGTAGGGTCATCTTTAGATGTAACCACAAATTCACTAAAAAAGGATGCAAGTGCGAAACACCTACCATTGATGAAGAGCAGATTAAGAAGGCTTTCATAGATTCATACAATCAACTCGATAACGGTTATCTACTTGATGACATTGAAATGATGAAAGAAGTAGCTAAGGATACTGCTGAAATTGATGCGGAAATGGGTAAAGCAGAAAATGAGCTTTATTACGCCATTGAAGTAGCCAAACAAATGGTGGATGAAAACGCCGCTACAGCAATGGACCAAGAAGAGTATCTTAAAAGATACAAAACTGTCGAAGATAAGATAAACACCCTTAATAAGAAGATTGATGACTTAAAAGCTCAAAAGAAAAGAAAACTAGCGTTAGTTGGTAGACTCTGCTTGCTAGAAGATAGCATCAAGAATAAAGAAGGAACACTTAACTTCTTTGATGAAAAGCTATGGAACCTACTAATTGAGAAGGTTTTAGTGAAAAGGAATCAAACCCTAGAATTCATTTATTACGCTGGGTTCAAAAACGAAATAACGCTATAAAAATATAGAAAAAGGGCTAAAAAGCACCTATAATAGCAACTGACCGATGAGTTAGCACATTGACCGATGTCATTAAAAATTGACCGGTTCGTATCAAATCGCTAATTCATAGCCACAGTCGTATAAATGTGTCGATACAAATCGGCACTTTTTATTTTTATAGGGTTTTTCAACAAAAATACGAAATCTACCAATGTCAGAATTGATTGGGTTTGTAGTGGAAAAACGTAAAACCTTACGTTCAAATTCCATACCTATATGTATCCTACTTCAACCGCTCTACGCATTATGTTACTTTGTAAGGATTTGAAATAAATAAAGGATAAATCAACCAGCAGTTGAATGAATATGCAACCTATGGTTTATTAACTCAACAAACTTGCGATATGATTTTTATTGACAATGTTGGAAAATAAAATCGTTCCCGGAGGAAGTTAATCATGGCAAAAGAAACATTTGGACAAAGAATCACTAATTTAAGAAAAGAAAAAGGATTAACACAAAATGATGTTGCTGAAAAAATAGGTGTTACTGCTCAAGCGGTATCAAAGTGGGAAAATGATCAAGCAACACCAGACATCGATATCCTTATTAAATTATCAGACATATTCGAAATATCATTAGATGAACTATTAGGAAAGGAAAAGAAGATAACCGTTCTAAACGAAAGACCATCAAAAAAAGACATTAATAAAATGGTCTTTCGCATTCAAGTTTTAGATGCCGAGGATGGCGATACAGTCAACATCAATCTCCCATTGGCTTTAATTCGTGTTTGCGTAAACAAGGAAGATGGAAAAATTAATTTATTAAATGGCAACAAAAATCTTGAAGGGATCGATTTTAACCAATTAGTTGAACTAGTGGAACAAGGCGTTGTTGGTGAATTAATTACTGTTGATAGTAAAAATGGTGATAAGGTAAGGATTTTTGTTGAATAATGAAGATAGTTATAAAAGATAAAAAAGAACGTAAAAATGTTGTTTTATATTTTCCTCTTTCATTTATCAAAATGCCATTTGTAATTAAAAAGTTTAATAGTAGTAGCAATATTAATTTGCCAGAAGAAAATAAAGAATTACTAAACAAAATTTATAAAGTTTTAAAGCGGTTCGTGAAAGAAAATGGCCATTTCAATTTAGTGGAAATAAATGAAAATAATGGCGATGTTGTGTTAATCAGAATTTAAAAATTCAAATATTCAAATAAATTTATTACATCGATGATTATGAAGCGCCTAAATCATTACTTAATGGCACATTTAATAGCAGTTAATTCAATGAGAAATAATTCTAGTTATGTGTCTTGGAAAAGGACTAATATGAAGTATTAAAATAAAAATGACTCATCACAAAAAACGTGGTGAGTTTTTATGATAAAATAAATAATCGCTACATTCCGTTGCGTGATTTCCCATTTTAAATGACAGACAATAATTTCGAGAAAGGAGAAGACAGGTGATTGATTTTAGAAAAGTTGGAAGAAAAATATCTTCTTGTCGAAAAAGAAAAAATCTATCTCAGGACGAACTTGCTGAAAGAATGTATGTCTCTCGACAGCTGGTTTCTAAATGGGAAAATGGAACCGGAATTCCCAAAATTGACCACATTATTGATTTATGTGAAATCTTGGATGTGAATTTTGAAGAACTGCTTTGTTTAAATGATGAAAAGGAGGGTAGCAGAAAATGATTCTTAGAAAAATAATTATTGATGATAAAGAGGTGTATGAACCAATCTCAAAAGAAGATGCTTTAAAACTTGATGATAAAAGCATTTTAACATTCACCAGCGAAGATGAAGAAGATGAATTTGAAGAACTGTTAGAAGAAATGGAAGATTCTGAAGATGACGAAGAACCATTCGTTAAAGTAGGTGGAGTTCGTATCATTAACAAACATAAAAAGCATTCCAAAAAAGGAAGTAACAAAATAATCGCTTTGTTGCCATTTATGGAGGATGAGGAAATCCACGAAATAGTGGAATCAATTCTCAACAATTCAGAAGATTACAAGGATCTCCCTCTTGTTGCTGTCATGCCGTTTCTTAGCGATGAAGATTGTGACGCTTTATTCATGAAATTTGTCGTTGAGGAAAAATATCAAGATGACATTGAATTAAGTTCGCTCGCTCCGTTTGTCAGTGAAGAATGTTTATCTAAATTAGTGGATGCCTATATTGAAGGGAAATATCCTAATCTTGAATTAGATGATTTGTATCCATTTATGTCCTCAAAAGATGTGAAGAAATTATTTAGATTCTTTATTCAAAAACGCAAAGAAGAAAAAGAATAATTTCTAATGCAAGTAATGTAAGTTATGTGTCTTGGAAAGGACTAATACAGAAGTATTTAGGCAAAACCGAATAAGGCTCACTTAGTGGTGGGTCTTTTTTCTTGACCTCGGTAGTGGCTATGATACAATAAATAAAGTCCAAAAGTTGATATTAGTATTTCCATCAACTTAGGGCTCGAAACTCCATACCCGCCATTCAAAATTGGGTGCAAAATTGGGTGCAAATGCCTCGATTGGGTGCAATTGTATCAAAATGGTTAAATGGAGACAAAATGAGATGCACAGAGTGATACCCTAGTTGTATCACCTTTTTCTTTTTTTAATCCTAGTAGATATATAGAAGCAATTGAATCACGATAAATTTATGAGAAATCACTTACGATAAAACGGAATTTTGTAAATAAATACTAATGAACGGCCAATGTTCAAACTACAAATTTTATTAAAACTTGCAAAAAAAGTAGATACATCGATATGGATGGTGATATTTAAGAAAATTCGAGAAAAATAAAATTAGACTTTAGAAAACTCGGAGATTTGAAGTATTTATATTGAAAGAAATATTGAAGTATATTTTATTGATACTGGTTTAGCGGCATATCTATGCAGACGGCCAAATGCAGAAACATTACAAAACGGAAATATGGATGGTGCTTTTTTTGAGACTTTTGCCATAAGTGAGGTCGTCAAAAGTTACTATAATTCAGGTAAGTCCATAGATAACTTATATTATTATCGCGATATAGATAAGAAAGAAATTGATCTATTAATAATGGTGGCAAATTGTATTTATCCTATTGAAATCAAAAAAAGCAAAGAACCAAATAAGCCAGATGCGCATTTGAGTGCATTAGATAAATTTAATGTAGAGATAAAGCCTGAACTTGTAATTTGTATGAGTGACGAAATTATCCCATATAATAGAAAACGCTATTTAGTTCCAGTTGCTATTATTTAGGCTGTGTTTCTTTTATTTTGAAAAAATATCACAAGTGATAGAGACCGGTATTATTTTGGTGAAAGAAAGACAACAAAGAAAAAAATGTGTCGACGTAATCGGCACTTTTTTGTTTTATATCTCGATATTATAAATTTTGTCTTATCTTGAACAATTAGTTAAAGAATAAATTTTGCTCTCTAGTTTGAGAAATATAAGTGTATGTCTAAATGGAAAATAAATCAATTTGAAATAAAAGTTTTTAGTATAGTTAATTTAGTTTTGAAAATTTTTGACATTGTTTAATGATTATTACTTTATTGAAGGGACGGTAAAAAGTTATAATTTAATCAACTTGAAAGGAGCACGTATATGTCGAAAAAAATAACGGGAACAATATCGATATTAATTGCTGCAATCTTAAGCCTTGTGCTAGGTGTGCTTTTGATAGTGTTTCCAGACGTAACATGGTATCTCATAGCAATTTTTATTTATGTATTTTTATGGGTTTTCTTTGTTTATGAGGTAATAAGAACAATAAGGTATTGGAAGAAAACGAAAATACATATTATTGGTGCTGTTATTTCATTAACATTTGCCGTTTTACTTACATTCTTCTGGGATGCAGTAGCAATTGGCGTAGTTATATTAATTGCACTTGCAATTTATGCATTAGCCTTAATCAACATAATTTATGGTGTACAATTATTTACTACCAAGAGCAAAGGCGGAATAATGAGTTTCTTAAAAGCTCTTATTCAAATTGTTTTTGCTACCGTTATCCTTATTCTTCCTCAAGAGAATATTTATTTAGTCTCGTTAGTAATTGGTATTTATTACATCGTTTATGGCGTTGCTGATATTATTGATTTCTTCCGTGAATTGCTTTTAACCGATATTAAAGGTAAAAGGGTTAAACAAAGAATTCATATTAATCCACCAATCCTCTTCACGGCTTTAGTTCCTATGAAATTATTGCGTACTCTTGATGATCCTGATGAAGAAGAGGAAGTTGCAAAATGGACAATGGAGAATAATGCTTTAAAAGAACAATCACCTGACCTAGAAATCTTTATTCATTTAGGTAAAAATGCCGCATTTGGATTAGGACATTGCGATATTATTTTCGAAGGAAAAGCGTATTCATATGGTACTTATGACCTTGATTCAAATAAATTCTTTGGATTATTCTCAGATGGTGTAGTTATGATTGCTGATGGAGAACCATATAAAGAATTCTCTGTCAAACACGAAAAGAAGAGATTACTTGGTTATAAAGTTGTCTTAAATGAAACTCAAAAAGAAGCTATTAGAAAGAAACTTGCTGAATTTTTAGAAGATTCTGTCGAATGGAAGCCTACTAAAGAAGGTGAAATGATGGATATGGTTCATGATTGCAATGCAAAATATTTTAAAATCCAACACGGACCATATAAGAAGTATAACGCTTTAAAAACAAACTGTGTGGGACTTGCTAATATTGTTTGTGGACAGGGTGGAGGTGTTGACCTCATGAGCAACCAAGGAATTATTACCCCAGGTACTTACTGCGATTTCTTAGACCGTCAATTCCGCCGTAAGAACAGTATTATTGTTGAAAGAAACATTTATAAATAGGCTTTTAAAATTCAGTTTTCAAATAAAACCATATCTTATCACAAGATGTGGTTTTTTCATCAAATGAGAATTTCTTATAAAAAGGTTATAAAATTTATTAATAATGTAATGTAAATTTCAATTCAAGATAGGGTAATGAACTTCTATAAACTATGCAAAAATTAGTTATTTTAGAACCCAACTTGTTAACAATTCATTTTCTATGATGGTTTGACAAATAAATATTTTCATATTTTGAGGTTATATAAATTTAGTACTAAATTATTCTAAAAATTCATCTTTTGTGATTTTTTAAAGAAAATAATGCTGAAATACCTGGTAAACTTGCAATATTTCATGCTTCATTAATAAAAGTATACTTAAGCATTAGTTAAACTAGTACAAGTAGTCAGCATTTGTGATTATTTTATAACTGATGTATATCGAAAAACCTTGCAAATCTGCACTATTTTTCAAAATATGAACATTTAAATCCTTTATTAACAAATCTTGCTGATTTATAAAGCTTCTAAAAAATTTTCTCGATAAAAGGGCGATAAAGAAATAATTTGATTATTTGTGATTATTATTGATTAAATTTGAGCGAAAATATTTTGAAAAAACAATGTTTGTTCATACAATTTAATTCATAAAGAATTAATAGTAAATTATATTAAAGAATTTTTGAATCGTATCAGGGAGAGATTATGATTAAAATTAAGAAACTTATGGTAGATGGTTTAGAGAAAGACATCTACACAGATTCTAAAAACCCACAATTTACTTTTTATGTCGAATCGGATGAAAACGAAGTCTTTGTAGAAAAAGCGATAATTGAATGCAACGGATGGAAAGAAGAAGTTAGAGATCTTTTGAATCTTTTTTATGCTGGTCCTGAATTAAAGCCTGAAACTGTTTATGAAGTTAAAGTTGAGGTTAAAACAAATAAGGGAGACGCTAGTGAAAGTGTAAAATTTGAAACTGGATTATTAGATAAACCTTGGAAAGCTTCATGGATAACTGATGGGGAATATGTTTTTGAAGAAAAAGGTGCCTCTCCTAAGGTTATGGTTTTTAGAAGACCTATTGAGATTTCTAAAAAAATTAAAAGAGCAAAACTATTTGCAACTGCAATGGGTATTTATGAGGTAACTTTAAACGGTAAAAAAGTTGGAAATAAATACTTTGCTCCAGGTTTTACATCTTACCCAACAAACTTACAGTATCAAATTTACGATTTAAAAGATGAACTTTTAGAGAAAAATGAACTTTTAATTGAAGTTGCTGGTGGATGGGCAGTAGGTCCATTTATCTGGTCAAGAATTAATAAAGTTTATGCTGATAGACAAGCATTACTTTGCGAACTCCATTTGACTTATGAAGATGGAACTGAAGAAATTATTGCTTCAGATGAGAAATTTGATGTTTCTTTAGAAGGACCAGTTGTTGACGCTGAATGGTATAATGGCGAAATTTATGATGCAACAATTGAATATTCAGAAATTAAATATCATAAAGCAAGCTTAGAGAGGTTAAAAATTAATCCAAAAATTGTTTGCGATTATGGTGCTGATGTAGTTGCTCATCAAGAGATGACACCAAAACTTATCGACGATTCTTTAGAAGGACCAAAATATATTTATGATTTTGGACAAAATTTCGCTGGGGTTTTATCTTTAAAAATTAAAAACGCAAAACTCGGTCAAAAAATTACAATTAAACACGCTGAAATTCTTGTACCTGATACCGGCGATTTAAACACTGACTTCTTAAAAGGCGCTAAACAAGAATTAGTTTATGTCTGTAAAGAAGGCAACCAAGAATACTCTCCTAGATTCACATATATGGGATTTAGATATATTTCTTTAGAAGGTATCGAGCCTGAAAACATCGAAATTAAAGCAATTGTACTTTATTCCGATATTGAAGAAATTGGACATTTCGAATCCTCAAATCCTTTAATTAATAGACTTAACGAAAATATTATGCGGTCATCAAGATCCAATTTTATGGATATTCCAACTGATTGTCCTCAAAGAGCTGAAAGAATGGGACGGACTGGAGATATCTCGGTTTTTTCGCCAGTCGCTTTATTTAACTTTGATATTTCTAGATTCTTGAATAAGTGGTTAAAAGACGTTAAAGCAGAACAAGGAAAAGGAGGAGGAATTCCAATACAATTCCTCATCATGGGTATGGATTCCCTGAAACTATGCCTGTAAAAGCTATTGATTTCTGGGGAGATTGTTGTATTTACATACCTTGGAATGAATATTTAGCAACTGGCAATAAGCAAATTTTAGCTGATATGTACCCAGTTATGAAAAAATATTATAAATCCTGCTTATTCTGGGCACACTTATTTAGCCTTGGCAAAAATAGATATATCTGGAAATCAATGAATATGTTGCATTTTGGTGACTGGATTGCTCCTGACGTTCCTACAATGGGCGAATGGCAAGGAAGACATGTTTATACAGCTACAGCAGCTTTAAAATATAATGCAACTATTATTGCTAAAGTAGCTAGGGTTTTAGGCAAAACCGAGGATATCAAAAAATACGAAAAATATGAAAGCAAGGTTAAAGAAGCGTTTATTGATAAATTAACTGATGGAAATGGAAAAACTAAAAAAGAGTTCCAAACCTCATATGTCTTACCACTACATTTTGATATTTTTGAAGGTAAGAATAAAAAAGAAGGTGCAAATAATTTAGCAAGAATTATTAAAGATATGGATTATTGCATTGGAACTGGATTCCCAGGAACGCCATATATATTATTTGCTTTAGCAGATAATGGACACGAAGAGGATGCGATGAAGATGCTCCTTAACACAAGATGTCCTTCTTGGCTTTACGAAGTTAAAGTTGGTGGAACAACCATTTGGGAAAGATGGGATGGTCTTGATGAAGACGGAACTTGTTCAATCGGAAAAGATGGAACAGGCGGCATGGTCTCATATAACCATTATGCATCTGGCGCCGTTGCAGATTTCTTCTACAAGAGACTTGCAGGAATTGAACCAATCGAAGCTGGTTATAGAAAGTTCAAAATTGAACCTCTTGTTACAAAAGATTTCAGTTTTATTAAAGCAGAAACAAGATCAAGATTTGGAGAAATTTGCTCTAGTTGGAAAGTCGAAGGAGATAAATTCACAATCGATGTTAAAGTACCAGTTGGAACAAGATGCGAAGTTCATATGCCTAGCGGCGAAATAAAAGAAGTAATTAATGGGAAATATAGTTTCTCAGAAAATATAAAATTTTAAAAAATAGTGGAGATTTACATGGAAAACAGATATTTAGAAGCAAAAAGAATTTATGCAGAATATGGAATTGACACCGAAAAAGCGTTAGACGTTTTAAAGGATGTCCCTATTTCAGTTCATTGCTGGCAAGGCGATGATGTTTTAGGATTTGATGGCACTGATGCTCTTAGTGGCGGAATTCAAACTACAGGAGATTATCCTGGACGTGCAAGAACTTTTGAAGAATTATGTGCAGATATTAAAAAAGCATTCGCTTTAATGCCAGGAAAGAAAAGATTAAATTTACATGCATGCTATGCAATTTTAGGTGAGGATGCAGGAAAAATTGATAGAGATCAATATACTATTAAACATTTTGAACCATGGATTAAATTTGCTAAAGAAATTGGCTTAGATGGAATTGACTTTAACCCAACTTTCTTTGCTCATCCAAAAATGAAAGATGGACTTTCATTATCAAGTCCTGATGAAGCTACAAGAAAATTCTGGATTGAACACGCCAAGAGATGTTTAGAAATTTCTAGTGAACTTGGCAAAGCTTTTGGAAAACCATGTTTAATGAACATTTGGATTCCTGATGGATTAAAAGATGTTCCAGCAGACAGGCTTGGACCAAGAGTCAGATTAAAGAATTCACTTGATGAAATTTTAGCTGATTATGACCATGATAATGTTATCGTAACGGTTGAATCAAAAGTTTTCGGAATTGGCGCTGAATCTTACACAGTAGGAAGCAATGAGTTTTATCAAATTTACGCTGCAACACATCCAGGAGTTTGTTGTCTTTTAGATAATGGACATTATCATCCAACTGAACAAGTTGCAGATAAGATTCCTGCATTATTAGCTTTCTATGATAGAGTTGCATTACATGTTTCTAGACCAGTTAGATGGGATAGTGATCATGTTGTTATCTTAAATGATGACGTTAAAGATATTTGCACTGAAATTGTTAGAAATGACGCCATTAATAAAGTTACAATCGCTTTAGATTTCTTTGATGCTTCAATTAATAGATTATCAGCTTGGGTTACTGGGCAAAGAAGTGTTGAAAGAGCGCTTTTAACAGCTTTATTACAACCTCATAAAGAACTTAAAGAATTGCAAGATAAAGCACAATTTACTGATGTAATGGTCTTAATGGAAGCTGCTAAAGATTTACCATTTGGTGATGTTTGGAATGAATATTTAAGAAGACAAGGATTGTCAACTAGATATTTAGAAGAGATTAAAGAGTACGAAAAAGAAGTCTTATCTTTAAGAAAATAATAACCACGTGCATTAGTTTTCTTTAAAAGGACAGCGTTTCACGGTCCTTTTATTGAGTATGACGGGCATGCCATATATCTACGGTGAAAGTCCGAAGGGAGGTATTTGCCGACCAACCCGATAGCGACTCCCAAAGTGCCTCTAGGCAACTATGCATGAAAAGAAGGGATAGCGAAATCGTGGCCTAACGAATAGAAACCTAATATCAAGGCGAATTAAGTGGACAAGTTGACTCAAAGCAACAAAGTCCAAAAGGCAAACGTAAACTTAATCCGTAAATTAGGTAGGTAAACGAGGAAAGATGTATGGCTTATCCCGTGAGGTCCTATAGAGGAGAAATCCTAGAAAAGCGAACTATAGGAAGTCAGCAGAGGTCATAGTACTCAATAGAGGAAGGACCAAACAATTTATATCGCTTTAACAAATGTATGTTCTAAGATGTATCCGACAGGAAAAGGTATGAGCGTATCTCAAAGAATATCCATTACGTAGGAATTAAATCTTAGGAGCGGAAAGGAGAAAAAGCGGAAAGTATGTCTAAATTACTAGACTCAATATTATCCGATAGCAACATAGCCCTAGCTACTAAACAAGTAAAAGCAAACAAAGGTAGTGGTGGTATTGACAACATTACTGTAGAACAAATCGATGAGTACATGTTAAGCAATTGGAATAATATTAAACAGCAAATCCAAGAAAGAACGTACAAACCCTTACCCGTTAGAAGAGTGGAAATCCCTAAACCTAATGGAGGTGTGCGTAATCTTGGTATCCCAACTATTGTCGATAGAATTATCGAACAAGCAATTACTCAAATAGTAAGTCCAATATGCGAACCACATTTCAGTGATTTCTCATATGGATTTAGACCAAATCGAAGTTGCGAACAAGCAATAATAAGACTATTAGACTTGTTTAATGACGGGTTTATATGGGTAGTTGATATTGATTTAGAAAAGTTCTTCGATAATGTCCCTCAAGATAGACTTATGTCTTTAGTACATAACATGATTAATGATGGAGATACGGAATCCCTTATTAGAAAATATCTTCAAGCGGGTGTTATGATTAACGGACAAATTGAAAAGTCAAATCTTGGTACACCTCAAGGAGGTAATTTATCTCCATTATTAAGTAACATAATGCTTAATGAACTAGATAAAGAATTAGAATCTAGAAATCTTAACTTTGTTAGATACGCAGATGACTGCGTTATCGTAGTCAAATCTCATGCAAGTGCGAATCGAGTTATCCACTCCATAACTTCATGGATAGAAAGAAAGTTAGGATTAAAAGTTAATATGACAAAAACTCATATAACTACACCTAATAAACTTAAATATCTTGGTTTTGGGTTTTGGAAAGATAAGAGTGACCATAAATACAAAGCAAGACCACATGAAGATTCTATTCAAAAGTTTAAAAGAGCATTAAAGAAATTATGCAAAAGAAAATGGAGTGTTAACCTCGCCTATCGAATAAAGAAACTAAATGAAGTAATAAGAGGGTGGATTAACTATTTTGCTTTAGGATATATGAAAACAATTCTGGAAAAGCAAATTGACCCACACCTTAGAACAATGCTTAGAATCGTTATTTGGAAGCAATGGAAGAAACCAAGCAAAAGGGAATGGGGATTGAGGAAACTTGGAATTGACAAAGACTTAGCAAGAATAACCGCGTATATGGGAAGCCATTATATGTGGATTGTAACTAGAACTTGTGTATCTCGAGCAATTTCAAAAGAAAAACTGACCAAAACGGGATTAGTCAGTTGTCTAGATTATTATTTAGCAAGACATGCTTTAAAAGTAAGTTGAACCGCGTAATGCCGAACGGCACGTTACGTGGTGTGAGAGGGAGAGGAAATTAACTAATTTTCCTCCCTACTCGATTTTTAAATGATGATAATTTTGTTTTTGTTGCGTCCTAATTTTTCATATTCATCATTAGTGAATTTGTGATTTGTGATTAGGTAGTTTATTTGATCTAAGGTGCAAATTTTTGCCAAAGTTCTGTGTCCAATTTTAGTGTCATCTAATAACATAATAACTTTATCAGAATTTTTAATCATAGCTTGTTTTAATTCACTGACATCGATTGTACTTTCGTAAAATCCATGTTCTATGTCATATCTAGCGCTACTCATTAAGGCAAGATCTACATGGAAATTTGTGATATTTCTTAAAGCAAGATTACCGCTTAAAGAGTTAGTTGAAGTATGAACCTGGCCACCACATAAAATTAATTGATGTGTCGTGTGGCTGACTATTTCATTAGCGATGAATAGGCCGTTAGTAATTATAGTAATATTGTTATAGCGGTTTAGATAAGAAACAATATTGAGCAAAGTTGAAGATGAATCAATGAAAATTGTCATATTGTTGCTTAAATGATTGGCAGCTTCAGCACATAAAGCAGTTTTTTCTTTTAGATTTTTTGTCTCTCTAAGTTCAAAAGAGATTTCATTATTTGGTTTTTGGGTATTTAAAATTACAGCTCCAAATGTTCTAGTAATTAAACCTTTGTTTTCCATTTTGATTAAATCCCTACGGATTGTTGCACTAGAAGCAAAGATTTTTTCGGACAATTCAAAAACATTATGGGATTTCCCATCTGAGAGAATTTCTAGAATCTTTTTCTGCCTATCAATGTCGTACATAATAAAATCTTATTTTTATTGTATTCGAATTAATTAAAAATTGGAATGATTAATTTGATTATTTGTGATTAAATTTGAAAAAAATTGAAACCATTTTTTATATCATTTCATTGTTTCTACATTTAATGAATTCTTATGTTAACATTGGTAAAATTTTGTCATGGAAAGAGTTCTTGCTTTAGATATTGGCGCTAGTAGTGGCAGATTCATAGTGTTCTCATTTGATGATGGTAGATTTGAAACGGATGAAGTTTATAGATTTTATAATGGGCAAGATTTCTTTGAAGGCCATTTAAGATGGAACCTTGAGAAATTATTTATTTGCATTAAAGAAGGACTTAAAATAGCACTTAATAAGTACAAAGACATAAAGAGTTTAGGTGTTGATACCTGGGCAGTCGATTATGGTAGATTAAACAAAGATGGTAATTTAATTGAGCAGCCTATAGGTTATAGAGATTCTCGTAATTTTGAGAGTATGAATAAACTTTTAAGCGTTTTGCCATATTCAGAAATTTATAAAGAAACTGGCATACAAAAATTAAGTTTTAACACTATTTTTCAACTTTATGATGATGTTCAAAATGGACGTGAACTTAGTAAAATCCTTCTAATTCCTGATTTAATTAATTATATGTTAACCGGCGAGATGAGAATGGAGCTTACCAACGCTTCGACAACAACTCTATATAATCCTGTTAAAAAAGAATTATCAAAAACATTATTAGAAAAGATTGGGGTAGATGAATCAATTTTTGCTAAATTAATTAATCCAAGCGAATTTGTAGGTTATTTAAAAGATGAAATTGTTGAGGAACTTGGTATATATAGAATTCCTGTTGTGAGTGTTGGGAGCCATGACACAGCAAGCGCGGTAGCAGGAACGGTTTTAGTAGATAATGCGGCATATTTATCTAGTGGTACGTGGTCGCTTCTAGGCGTAGAACTTGAAAAACCTTTGATTAATGAAGACACTTTAAATGCTAATTTCACTAATGAAATTGGATTAGAACATAGAGTTAGATTTTTGAAAAATATTTCAGGGCTTTTCATTATTCAAGAGCTCAGAAAGGACTTTGCTAAAGATAAAGAAGTGAGTTTTCAACAACTTCAAGAAGAAGCGAATTTAATCAAGAATAATCATTTCTTTATTGATGTCACACATAAACTTTTTAATGAACCAGGAGATATGGTGAGTAAGTTTTATGAATATTTAAAATTAACAAAGCAATTTACAAGAAAGTTATCACGTGGAGAAATAGTAAGATCGGTTTATGAGTCGCTTGTTTTTAAATATGTAGATGAGATTAAAAATTTAGCAAAACTTACTGGTAAAAAGATTGAAAAATTATGTGTTGTTGGTGGTGGGAATAAGGCCACATTATTGAATCAATTGATTGCTAATGCGCTTAACATCCAAGTTGAAACTGGATTAGGTGAAGCAACAGCGTTTGGAAATGCATTAGCACAATTTATTTATTTGAAAGTGTTTGAAAATCTAGATGTAGCTAGAGCACATTTAGAAAACAATATTAAAAAAGAGATTTATGTTCCTAAAGATGTAGCAAAATATGAGCGAAAATATCAGGATTATAAATCTAAAATAAGAGGTAACAGTATGAAAGTATTAGAAGCAAAATTTGTTAAGGATTTCATAAGATTATGCGATGAAGGACGGAAGAAAGGATGGCACGAAAGAAACGGAGGCAACGTTTCTTATAGAATCAAGGATGAAGAAATTGCCTCTATCTTTGATGATCTTCACGATGGTGTTTGGCAACCAATTGGAACAGAAGTCCCTGAACTTGCAAATGAGTATTTTTTAGTTACTGGCAGCGGAAAATATATGATGAATGTCAAATTATATCCCGAAGACACATTATGTATTATTAAATTAGATGAAACAGGTACAAAATATAAAGTTGTTTGGGGCTTAGTAAATGGCGGTAAGCCAACTAGTGAACTTCCAAGCCATTTAATGAATCTTGAAGTTGTAAAAAAGAGAACAAATGGTTTATATAGAATCGTTTATCACTGCCATGCAACAAATATTATCGCTTTAACATTTGTCTTGCCTCTTGAAGATAGAGTTTTCACTCGTGAATTATGGGAAATGGCGACAGAATGTCCAGTTGTTTTCCCTAGAGGAGTTGGTGTTGTACCATGGATGGTTCCTGGCGGAAAAGAAATTGCTATTGAAACTAGTAAATTGATGAAAGAATATGATTTAGCAGTTTGGGCGCATCATGGAATTTTTGGCACAGGGGACACATTTGATATGGTTTTTGGGCTTGTTGATACAGTCGAAAAGAGTGCTGAAATTTTAGTTAAAGTTTTATCTATGACTAGCCAAAAGAGACAAACAATCACCTCTGAGAACTTTAGGCAACTTGCTAAAGACTTTAAAGTTGACTTAAAAGAAGAATTTTTAGATTAATTCTATTATATAAATTTACCTCCGATAAAAGGCGATTGTAGGGTGTCGCCTTTTATCTTTTTTTAAACTTCGCTTTTGCGTAGCAATATTTGAATTAAATTTATTTTTACCAATAAAAATTAAATAAGTTATATAATTGAAATACGAGGAGAAAAAGATTTTTATTAAGTATTTTGCCACTTTTAGCTTTTGGTTTGGTTGCTTGTGGAAACACAAAAGCCGAAGACAATAAAGGAAATAATAATGGAACAGCTCAAAATGGCGAAAACCAAGGTGGAGAAAACGAAGGTGGAGAAAACCAAGGCGGTGAGAACGAAGGGGGCGAGAACAACCCTGGCGGCGAAAACGAAGGGGGCGAAAATAACCCTGGAGGAGAAAACCAAGGTGGAGATAATGAAGGAGGAGAAGGTGAAAACGAAGGCGGAATCCGAATTCTCTTAAATGGTAACCCAGTTAATTTAGCAAATTTAGTTGAAGAAGGTGCAACTGACCTTGCTTACTTTGAAACTGCCTTATCAAAAAATGATGTTGTCTCTATTGAACAAGGAGAAACAAGCTTTAAATTAGGCGGCATCAACGGACAAGCTGTTGAAGGTGATGTATATAGTTTTACTGCCCCAGTTGACGCAACTTATAAATTTTATGTTAATAAGGATGGTGAAATTTGGATTGTTTATTCAACTGCCAGTGAAGGTGATGAAGATGCTGAATTTGTAGTTTTAGTTAATGATGATGAAGTTGAATTACAAAATTTAGTAGCAGTAGGTTCTAGCGATCTCGCATTTTACCAAATTGATTTAGTCGAAGAAGACGAAGTCATCATTAAAAAAGAATCTGTAGCTTTGAAAATTGGTGGAGTCAATAGTCAGCCTTCCGAAGAAGAGACTTACAGTTTTGTTGCTCCAATTGATGCAACTTATAACTTCTACATTAACCAAGATAGTGAAATTTGGATTACCTATTCAATTCCTGTTGAAGGCGCTGTTACAGTAAATTTATACACAAAATTTGATATTACTGATGAACAATTATTATTACCAACATTCGCTTATGTTTGGAGTGGAGAAGAAGCTGGTACATGGTTTGTAGCAAATCATATTGAAGAAGAGTGGGAATCGACAAATAATAGACACTTCACATTTTCTATGGAAAACCCTGTTGGCAAAAATATTCTTTTAGCAATCTTTAATGCTGATAGCGGGTATAGCGCTGAAAATTTATCAGGCGAGGGATGTTGGGATAATCTAGTACTTCAATCTGGCGATGCCAAAATCGAAGACTGGACAGGAGGAAATATTGGAGCAAACCTCAACGCTAAATAACTTTAACTACGTAACAAAAATAGATAAATTAAAAAGAGAGCAGATCGCTCTCTTTTTTAAAAATCCCTGCAAAAAGTGAATTTTTAAATTTTAAACTTACCTCTCTCAACAAAATTATGGTGTATAGATGTATCATCGGAATTAATAGTTATAGAAGTGGCACCATTTAAATAATAATCTTTGTCTTCATAATATCCAAAGATTTCGGTTGTTTTTAAAGCGAATGTGAAACGCGCGTTATTATAATTTATTGTAAAATTATTGTAATGTTCGTGGCCGCATATAAAATCTTTGACGCCGCAACCTTTGGCAATTTCTGTGAACCCATTATCATTCACTTTAGCAAACCCCATGTGAATTATGACGTCGCTTTCGGCGCATGTATTATCAATATTGTTGTAGTAATTTAAAGCTTCAAGAAATTGAGGCAATTCTTTATGAGTAAAGACTATACCGCTAGAATATTTGTTTTCATTATATTTTTTAATGCCTTCTGCATTCCATTTAAACCATTTAATTTGTTTTGTGGTGATTTCTTCGTTATATCCTAAATCCATCATATATAAGGTTTTGATAATCTTATCTTCTTCTTTAATATTAATGATGTAGTTTCCTAATGCTCCTAGATTAGTAGGACCGCGATTAAACAAGCAAAATTTAGCGTTTTCATAAAGGTCGCAGCAATAGTTTTGACTAGCAACAGCTGAATCTTTTTTGTTTCCATAATCGTGATTGCCAAAGATTGGGGCCCAAGGAGTTTTAAATTCTTCCATATAGGAAATTATTGCTTTTAAAGATAATAAATTTTCATTGCTCCAAGTTTGATCGCCAGTTAATGTGATTAAATCTGGTTTATAAGTATCGACCAGATATTTTAATTCTCTATGTACAGTGTCTTGATGAAATAAGTCTTCTAAATCGGCCATTTGAATATCAGCAAAATTAAGAATGATAAAATCTTTATCTTTTTCTTTTTCGAGTGTAATTGTGTCATCCATAGTAAAAACTTGTTTGCTTGACCATTCATTATTAATGTCTTTGCCTTTATAGCGGTGGAGAAAACTAAAATATATTATCCCAAATGAAGCAGTTGCTACACTTAAAATAGAAACTAAAGAAATTAATAATATCTTTAAAGATTTTTTCATAAAACGGATGTTTAGTGAGCTTTTTATTTAGAACAATAGTAGTATGATCCCTTTTTAATTTCTTCTGCTTTTTCTTTTCCGCAAAGCATTTCAACAAATTGCAAAGCAAACTCAATTGAAGCTAGAGGACCTTTACCAGTAAGAAGATTTCCGTCCCTAACAAAATATTTATCGAGATATTCGCCTCCAAAGTTTTCGTTCATTGAGCTGAAACAAGTGTACTTTTTACCTTTTAAAAGGCCCAAATGCCCTAGAATAGTTGGAGCAGCACATATGGCCCCAATATATTTATCATTAGTTGAGAATTGTTTAACTGTTTTCAAGAAATTAACGTTTTGACTCAGTTCTAAGTATTGAGGACCTCCAGCGATAAATAGACCATCGTAGTTGTTTGGATCAAATTTAGAAAAATCATATAAATTTGTGATTGAAATTTGATGAGCAGAATTTAAAACAACTCTGTCATTTAAGGAATATAAATGAACATTAACTCCAGATCGCCTTAAAATATCAACGGTTGCAATCATTTCTAATTCTTCAAATCCATCAGTAAGGATGCATGCAATATTTTTATTCATTATAAATACCTCTCGTATACTTAAGATTATATATGAACTTTAATGTTTTTCTAACTTTAACTATTTGATTAATGAAACTATCTATATTTTTACTACTAATATGTATCAATTGTAACAAAAATGCTCCAAAAAATCCTTGCACTAATTCATGTGGTTTGATATATTATTTAAGCACGCGATAGCGTTGACTTGTGGGCCCTTAGTTAAATGGTATAACGTTAGCTTTGCAAGCTTAAATTAGGAGTTCGATTCTCCTAGGGTCCACCAAAAACTGTATGCCACAGTAGCTCAGTTGGTTAGAGCAGTCGGCTCATACCCGGCATGTCGGGGGTTCGAATCCCTTCTGTGGTACCAAAGTGATAGTTAATGGACTCTTAGCGCAATTGGTTAGAGCTATCGGCCCATAACCGGTCAGTTACAGGTTCGAGTCCTGTAGAGTCCACCAAATTGGAGAAATACCCAAGTGGCTGAAGGGGTTGGTCTTGAAAACCGATAGTAGATGCAAGTCTAGCGAGGGTTCGAATCCCTCTTTCTCCGCCAGAGTTATCGCGGGGTAGAGCAGTCTGGTAGCTCGTCGGGCCCATAACCCGGAGGTCATTGGTTCAAATCCATTCCCCGCAACCAAACGAAATATATGGTATCGTTGAATCGATACCTTTTTATTTTGAGAAAGCAAATTAAAATAATAAATCATGAGTTTGCAATTTGAATTTGCTTGCGAACCATTATAATTTTTGCTCTTAAGTGTCGACAATTTAAGTTGGGGAATATTGGTAAAAAATATTTTTATAAGAATCAGTGTGTGAAAATAAATTTGATCATAATTAAATAATACTGTCTAATAAAAAGAACAACCTTAATGAAAACTGGTTGCTCTTTTTTTGATGTTAAGAAGATACGTGGTTTTTCGTAATTAATATTTGTAGAAGTTAAATAACGCTATATCTTCTGGAAATATAATCAAGAACTGCATAGAATTTTGGCCAAGAAACATCAACTTGGTGTCTTCTTTTTTCGCTTATGATAGGTCTGTCAACGTATCTTGCGTGTGGTTTTATCATTAATGGGCCTATATGCAATGATTTATACCATTGCCACTCTTTGTTTTGCACGTAGAATAATAATTCCTTCTTCCCTACTACATTTCCATAATAGACACTTCCGTGATAAATATAGTCTGCCGCTAGGTTTTCTGGTTTAGCCCCTTTAAAGATACATCTTTCGACAAATTTTAGAATAAAATCTTTGTTTGAATTTAATTCATAATTTGCTTTTCTAATTCTTGAAGCGAGTAAATACATAAGTTTTTCATATGGCATTCTTTTTTGGCCAGTTCCATCTAATGTACCATCGCCAAATTGGAAATAAAGAATTGTGTCAATTGTAGTTTTTGAAATGCCTTGTTCCTTTAGAAAACTTACAAAAGAATCAATGTGCTCTTCATGTACAATTTCAGCACCCCCACTTTTAAGTGAAACATTAATTTCTTTACCATCATATTGGATTATAATGTCAGGTTTAATTGGCTCTTCGGTTTTTACACATGTTACTTCTTTTTCGTCATCAAGCGCGCCGAATAAATTTTTCATCATATGTTTAAGATTTTGCGATAATTCTGATACTTTCTTGTTATTCAAACCATTTGCCATTTCGTCTTCATTAACAAAACCAAAATTATTGGTCATAAGGTACACCTCCTTTCTAAAGAGAATTATCCCTTCACTATATAGAAGGTAGATAATTCTCTTAAAATTCATTTTTGGTAAAGAAAATTCATTTTTAAATGTAATCTTAATACTGCCTTAATATTTTCAATCTATCTCGAGGAAGATAAATAAATATTTCAATTATTATTGACTTACACAAAAAAGAAATCTTTTATAATTTATGTGAGGTGTTTTATGAAATTGAGCAGATTATTTTTTCGGATTTTATTTCCTCTTATAGTTCTAATTATTGGATTTATTTTAGTATTTTATTTAGATTTAACTAACGGCCCTTTACGGTGCTTTATTTTAGAACTTATCGCAATTGTTGCATATGTAGTTGTTCGAATAATCTTTAGAAATAAAAAGATTGCATTTAGGCTAATTCCATTAGCAGGTTTTATTTTAGCTAACGCAATTATTTTGCCTTTAGCTCATCCAACTATAATTTCAAGATTAGCTCTTGACTTTAATGAGTATGAGAAAACAGAAGTCTTAAAACTAAAAGACGGGGATATTCAAGGTGTATATAACAAGGATAAATCTGTTGAAATTTATGCTGGCATTCCTTACGCAAAACCACCAATTGGAGAACTTAGATGGAAAGAACCACAAGACGTTGAAAAGTGGAATGGCGTCAAAGATTGCTCTCATTTTGCGCCTAAATCAATGCAACCAAATTCTAATCCTGTAATGAATACGTTAGTAGATATGTATGCGGAAAAAGGATGGCATCCAAATTGGAATATGATTCCTGAACAAAATAAAAGTGAAGATTCTTTATACCTTAACATTTGGAAACCACATACTGAGAAAACTGATTTACCAATTTTAATCTATATTCATGGTGGCTCATTAACTAATGGAACAAGTGCTTTTAACGACTATAATGGCGAAGAAATGGCTAAAAAAGAAGTGATAATGATTACAATTCAATATCGTTTAGGTGTTTTTGGATTCTTCGCTCATGAAGATTTAATTAATGAAAGCCCAAATCACACTACCGGCAATTATGGATTGCTTGATCAAATTAAAGCCATAAAATGGGTTAACGACAATGCCTCTTATTTTGGTGGTGATAAAAATAACATCACAATTGCCGGAGAAAGCGCAGGCTCTTCAAGCATAAGTGCAGTTTGCTCATCCCCTCTTGCTAAAGGCCTCTTTAGAAGAGCAATAGGCGAATCAAGTTCACTTGTAGTTAAAAAACCACCCCATACTTTTAGAAAAATGAGTGAAGCTCTTGAAACAGGTGAAAACATAATGAAAGAACAAAACTGCAAATCAATTGAAGAACTTAGAAAAATTAAGGCAGAAGACTTAGTAAATACAAAATTTGCAAACTCAAGCATGACTCTAGATGGTTACGCTTTAACTAAAACCCCTTATGAAACGTATTTGGCGCACGAAAATAACGAAGAAGCCTTACTTAATGGCTACAATGTCAAAGAATCAGACGCGTTTGTTGTTCCTAAATTCCTTTTAACGCCTACCAATAAAGATAATATCTTAGCTAGATTAGAATCCTATTTTAATAAGGAAATCGCTAGAAAAATGTACGATCTATATAAAGATAAGATCGAAAAAGATGCATTTTCAGCATTTAACGAAATCATTAGCATCTACCGGTTTATTGGCCCTCATTATTCGTGGTCAAAATTAGCCTTAAATAATGGCGTTAATGTATATAAATATCAATTCACAAAAGAAAACGGCTATTACGGCACATATCATTCAGGTGAAATGATTTATTGTTATGGAAATGTGAAAAAATCTCCTTACGGATATAGATATAATGAAAGCGATATTAAATTATCAGAAATTATGCTTTCATACTGGTCTAATTTTGCAAAATACGGAGATCCAAATGGCGAAAAATTACCTGTATGGCCATTATTTAATGAAGATAATTCTGTTATGGAATTAGGAGAAAACGTTGGACCAATTGACGATAAATATATAGAACTTTATGATATTATTGATGAATATATCGACTGGTCAATATCTCAAGAAACATTATAGAATTACGTGGTAGAATATATATATAGATTTTATGGATTATATTAAAAACCCTGCAAATCTCGAATATTTTTGGAAAATTTAGTATGAATAAGATTGTAAAAAGAGTGTTAATTATTTCTGGAATAGCTGTTGGAACAATAGTTTTAGCGGCTGGTTCATTCGTTGGCTATGTTTTATTAAGTTACTATAGAATAGGAAATACAAGTGTTGGAATTGATTCTCACGCAACAAACGAAGTAGCAAAAATTGGACAAACTTATAAAGCACTATCATATAACATTGGTTTTGGAGCATATTCACAAGATTTTACATTCTTCTTGGATGAAGGATATGACATTAACGGAAACAAAACTTGCGGACATTCATCATGGGCTAAATCAAAAGAAGAAGTTCTTAAAAATGTAAATGGCGCAATTAATGTAGTTGCAAAAGAAAAGCCTAATTTTGTATTTTTCCAAGAAGTAGACACTGACTCAACTAGAAGTTATAGAGTTAATCAAGACAAGATGATTCAAGACACTTTTACTGATTATGATCACATTCATTGCTCCAATTTCCATACGTCCTTTTTACCTTATCCACTTTATCAAATGCATGGGATTGTAAATAGTGGCCTAACAACTATTTCTAACTTAAAACTAAATGATGCAAAACGTGTAGAATACACTGTTTCCACTGAATTTAATAAATATTTTGACCTTGATCGTTGTTTTTGCACTTCATATGTTGAAGTTGAAAACGGCAAGAAGCTTTATATTGTAAATTCTCATATGTCGGCTTACGACGAAGGTGGGAAAATAAGGTCAAAACAAGTAGCTGAGTTAAATAGTTTTTTATCTAAAGTTAAAGAAAACGGAGATTACGCAGTTGTCGGTGGGGATTGGAATCATGATTTACTAACCAATAATCCAGATTTTCATTACGATTTAGAAAACAAACCATTTGGTGTCAAATTAAAAGATCCTGACTGGATATCCCCTTATTTTAATAGTGAAAAAATGTCATTATGCGCTGACGGATTTAAGGTTGTTACTAGTGATAATCATCCAACATGTAGAAATAATGATATTGAATATGAAGAAGGAGTAACTTATGTTTGCAATGCTGATGGTTTTGTTGTCAGCGAAAATATAAATGTAAAAAGCTGCAACGTGATACAAACTGAAGGCGGTAATAAGAACTTAAAAGGATTCTCTTTTTCTGATCATGATCCTATCGAATTTGAATTTGAATTAATGTAAAAACCCTGCAAATCTCAACTATTTTCATCTAATATTTCAGAAATAAACTCAATAACTCCGTTATTATTGTTATCTTTTTTAGTGACATAATTTGCTAAATTTTTGATTTCGTCTGTGGCATTAATCATTGCGCAACCATAGTGAACTTTTAATAAATCTAGATCATTAAGTTGATCACCAAACCCAAAAACATTCTCTTTTTTGATGTTGTACTTTTTTCGCAAGTAATCTAGTGCGATACCTTTTGAGGAATTAATTGACGACACCTCATAGGCATAATAACCATTAATTTCTCCCCAACTTATATATTTGAATTGAGGATAATTTTTAATAATTCTTTCAAATTCATCTTTAAATTCTTTGTTTACACAAAAATCTGCATCAATTGGATTATTTATTAAGCTTGTTTCGATGTCATTTTCGTGCATTGAAACTCTTGGACTCTCATGAAGAATATAAAAAGGAATCTTATTATAATCCAAATAGTGATAACTAAATGGACATCTAACTTGGTATGCCCAAAGCATATGTTTAACCTCTTTGAATAATGATAAAAATGTGTTTTTATCCATAGAAAAATCAACGACTTCTTTAGTTGTGTCTAAGTCATCGTTAAAGAAAAAAATCGCTCCACCATTAGTCGCGATAAGAGGCATATTAACCCCTAGTCTTTTATAAAAATCAAGTGCACCTTGGAATGGACGTCCTGTTGCAATCACAAAATAATTGCCACGTGCAACAAAATTTCTAACAAATTCTACCGTTTCATCAGTAATCGTCTTATCATCAGTTAAAAGAGTATTATCTAAATCAACACCTACTAAATACTTTTCCATAATTATTTTAGTTTGCTAAATACCTCTCCGACAGCATCATTAATTTCTAATGAAATCTTGCGATTAATTGGCACACTTTCCTTATTAATTACAACAATATTATTACCGAAAAAATAACTTAAAAAAGACGCTGCAGGATAAACGCGTAAAGAAGTGCCTGCCACAATTAATAGATCAGCTTCCTGCATTTTGATTATAGCCTTTGTTATAACTTGTTCGTTTAATGGTTCCTCATAAAGGACAACATCTGGTTTTATTAGTCCCCCGCAATGTGGACATGTTGGTACATTTTCCATCTTTTCGATGTCTTCGAGATTATATAAACGCATACATTTTTGACAATAATTTCTATGAATTGAGCCATGAAGTTCAATGACATTTTTGCTACCTGCCATTTGATGCAATCCATCAATATTTTGCGTAATGATTGTTAAATTCTTTTTGGCTTCAAGTTTAGCTAAATAAATATGAGCAGCATTAGGTTTTGCCTCTTTGTTGATCATAAATTCTCTATAAAACTTAAAAAAAGTATCAGTGTTGTATTCGAAATATGAATGCGAAAGCATTACTTCATATGGAGCTCCATATTTTGATTTTAAGGCATATAAGCCATCTTTACTTCTAAAATCTTTTATTCCGCTTTCGGTCGAAACACCAGCACCGCCAAAGAAAACTATGTTTTTAGCTTTATCAATTAATGCCTGTAAAGTTTTAATATTTTCGTCTGAAATCATAACTACATTATATGTGATATCTATTAAATTTTTAATTAAAAAGTAGTATAACATTAAAGCTGCGGTAGTGACGTAATTGGTAAACGTGTTAGCCTCAGAAACTAATGGAGCAATCCGTGCTGGTTCAAGTCCAGTCTACCGCACCAAAATAGACAGACTGAGACAATGCAATAATATACAATATTATTGAGCAAAAATTGTCTCTTTTTGTTTCCTCGTTGCAAAATGCTATTGAATAGCCTTACTTGCTATACTTATCTTTAATAAAGTCGATGAAGTTTTCTTCGAGTGTAGAGAGTTGATGACCCTTACGCCAGACAAAGAGGTAATCGACTTTTTTCTCTTCACCTTCAATCTCTTTAGAAATTAAGGAGTTATTCATAATATAAGCTGTCTTAGGGAAGATAGATATACCCACTCCTCGACCCGCCATAGCAGCTGCATCTAAGTAGTTATCCATTTCACAGACAATATTTGGT
>Ga0256404_1001338_pt1 | contig 60617 bp, 51 predicted proteins | sample RumenRJG_01DNA_FD_185990 | JGI IMG/M metagenome (GOLD analysis project Ga0256404, IMG submission 185990) | Bovine rumen microbial communities from Lethbridge, Alberta, Canada - RJG_01 | ecosystem: Host-associated > Mammals > Digestive system > Stomach > Rumen | place: Canada: Alberta | collected...
TGTACCGATATCACCAGCAGGAACATCCTCGTCAGCTCCGATATATTTTGAAAGCTCTGTCATAAAGCTCTGGCAGAACTTCATGATCTCGTTGTCTGACTTACCCTTTGGATCGAAGTCAGAACCACCCTTACCACCACCGATAGGAAGTGTTGTAAGTGAGTTCTTGAAAATCTGCTCGAAACCGAGGAACTTGATGATACCAAGGTTTACTGATGGGTGAAGTCTAAGACCACCCTTGTAAGGTCCAATAGCATTGTTGAACTGTACACGGAAACCTCTGTTAACCTGTACGTTACCGTTATCATCTACCCATGGAACTCTGAACATGATCTGACGATCTGGCTCTGTAATTCTCTCAAGGATAGCAAGCTTACGATATTTCTCCTCATCCTGCTCGATAACAGGACGAAGTGTACTAAGCACCTCTGTTACTGCCTGAAGGAACTCAGGCTGATCTGCGTCTCTCTTCTGTACTTTCTCAAGTACCTCATCAACATATGACATAGCTTTGTCTCCTTTAATATATTATTCTTTGGAACCCTATCCAATATTGAATTAGGTCACTTTATCCAACTAAAGCAGAATTATATACTATTTTATAATTGTTGTAAATAAGAAAATTAAGTTTTTTTGATTTTTTATTATTTTTTTAATGTTTACTTGACATAAAGTTGTGTTTTTTACGTTTTTAGGAACAAAAAGAGGCGTTATGGTTTACATAACGCCTCAAACTAGTTAAATACTATTTTTATTCTCGTACCAATTTCTTTTCTAGATAATATCTCAAAATGTCCATTATGCTTATCAACTATCCACTTTGCAATCGATAGTCCAAGACCAGTTCCCTGAACTTTTCTTGTATCATCCGCTCTATAGAAACGCTCAAACATATGTTTTACATCTACTTCAGCCATTCCTATACCATTATCCTGTACCTGAATGTAAGGCTGTCCTTCCGGAGTGTTAAGTCCAACAGAAAGGACTATCTCATCTCCTTCTGCTGTATACTTTGCAGCATTATCTACAAGTATACGCATAGCTTGCTTTATCATAGATGCATCAGCATTTAGATGAACATTCTGAGAAGCCTCAGAAAACTTATATATATGTTTCTCATCTATCATTAATGACTCTTCATAGATTTCTCTCATTATGTCATTTAGACATACATTTTCAAAAGTCATAGTATTTCGGCCCGCATCACCTCGCGCTAAGAACAGTAGTTGCTCAACAAGATGATTCATGTGATCAGATTCATTTTTTATGGCCGATATAGATTCTTCAAGGATTTCCTCATCTTCTTTGCCCCAACGATCAAGCATATTTGCATAACCCTGTATTACAGAAATTGGGGTTCGAAGTTCATGCGAAGCATCATTTACAAATCGAGCCTGCTGAAGATATGTATCATGCATTCGACTGAGCATGTTATTCATTGCAGCTTCTATTCCTTGTAAATCAGAATCTCCAAGTGACATTTCAGTTGTCTGTTCTGGAGAAATGTGTTCTATAGCATTTTCTATAGTATGGAACTTTGCCTCATCAAAGGACATTCGACTCATTTCATCCGCACGTATGGCCATCTCATTTATAGGATTAAGCTTCTTCTTAATACCTCGATACTCACCATAATATGCAAATATAAGATTAAGACACTGGAATATTACAGCTACTACAATAAATGAAATAATTATATTAAACTGAATAAAAACATTCTCATTTATAAGTGTGTCTTTTCCAGAAGTTACCACATAGGTCAGGTTTCTTATCCCTTCTCCTCTTGTGGTAAGTATTCTATCTATATCTCCTTCCGCCCAATGGATTATCTTATCAGGCAGCTCCGTTCCAAAATGATTCCATTCTATCTGAAAAAGTGTCATAAGCGACAAAGCTATAAAAAGAAAAAAGTTAGCTGAAATGTATAACCCAAGCTTTGTTCTCACCAACTGCCCATGAAGACTTAGCGCTATAGATGACATATTCTTTTGTTCAGGGCCTTTTTTACTCATATCGCTTCTTATTCACCATTAACCTGCTATATTATTCAGACTTTATTACATAGCCTACACCACGAACTGTCTGTATCATTTTTATATTATATACTTCATCGATTTTCGAACGAAGATAACGCACATACACATCTATAACATTTGTTTCACCGAGATAATCATATCCACATACTTTTTCTAATAGAGTGTCACGAGATAATACTATATCCATATTTTCCAGGAGGACTCTCAGCATTATAAACTCTCTATTAGTCAGATCAACTGAGTGACTTGCATATGTTACGCTGTGCTTTGGAATATCCATCATAAGATTCTTCCATTGATAATGATCATCGTCTATTTTCCCTGCAAAGTCTTCCGCAGCAGATGATACCTCCGACATGCTTCCAAATCTAGAGGATACACCAGCATTTCCTGAAATACTAGCGCTATGAAGCTTTAGAGCAACACGTATTCTAGCTAGCAGTTCTTCGATTGCAAATGGTTTCGTTATATAATCTACTGCACCTGCATCAAGTCCAGATACTTTATCCATAACTGCATCACGTGCAGTAAGGAGGATCACCGACGTCTCTTTCTCTCTTTTCAGACGTCTTAGAACCTCCATACCACTAAGTTCTGGAAGCATTATATCTAGTAATATCAGGTCATAGTCCTTTGCTAGAGCCATATCAAGCGCTGTTCTACCATCCAGGGCTTTATCTACCTTATATCCCTCGTGCTTTAGTTCCAGCTCTACGAATCTAGCCAACTTTTCCTCATCTTCTACTACTAAGATATATGCATCCATCCTATATTCAAAACCTCCAAGATTTAATCCTTATTAATCTTTAGCAGATTAGTTTTCAGGAGTATCTTCTACTGTACCCTCAACCGGGCCTTCTACTGTACTATCATTTGCTACTGTTGAAGTTGTATTCTGAGTATCATTTGCTGCTGAAGTCTCTGCTGCTTTGTTGTTGAAGCTCTCATTCCAACTTTCCTTTACCTTACCTGCAAATGTTGATGCCTGATCTATAACTCTATTAACCTCATTTGCATTATCCTTACCTACTACTGAATATCTGCAGTCAAAGAAGAGTGATATAACGATTACTATAAGAAGAAGTTCCCACGCTGCAAGCATAGCAATGATTGATATCCAAAGTGGAAGCTTGATAACTTCAACATCATTTCTAACCACTCTTACAGAATTATCAACCGTGTATCTGAATCCTCTCTTGATAGCAGCTCCAAGATCCTTGAAGAAGCTCTTACCTTCTGTCTTGTTTGTCTGATCAACTACCGCTGGAACATCTTTATAAGGAGATGACTCAGGAGATGTAGTAGTGAAGCTTGCCTGACTATTAACCTTTCCTGCTTTCTCAAGAGCGATAATTGCATCAAGCATATCTCCATTAGCTGCTTCAAGTGCATTCTTTGCATCCTCATAAGATACATTTGCCTTCTGTACTAACTTTTCAACTTTCTCGAAATCTACCATTTTTATTACCTCATCTTTCTTAAATATGTTTTATTTATTCGGTTCAGTTCCTTCTGTTTTCGTGAACCGTATTTCCTTTTGACAATACACATAATAAACTTAATAAATAAAACAGTCCTTTAAGAAAGATTAAAAAAAGATTAAAAAAATCGATTAATTATTTTAAGCATTTTATTCGTGATCCAGGTTTAATATACTTTCCATTCTGTCGTAATCAGTATAGAATGTAACACTTACGACCTTATTCGAAGCTGCGCTTATTGTAACAGCAAGGCAGTCATTAGCTGATTCATTATAGTAGTAATAAGTATTAGCGGTTCCATTTGCAAGATCAACTACAGACTGTTCAAAACCTTCATATGCATAACGCATCGAGTTATTCGCAGTCGAGGATGATTGTCCAACTCCTACTCCAAAGAACAGATAATCAGGACAATCTGTATTAACACCTACTCTATGTTTATCTAATTCTAAAAGCTTAAGATCTCCGTTTGTGCGAACCTTTACATGTCCCCCGGTAATACCTGGGATTTGAGCAGCTTCTACAGTTATATCCTCAAATGAAGTATTAAGTTCTTTTGCTATCATTGCTTCAGGATAATACACAAGCTGTGATATCTCTTCTCCCGAGTTTTTAGATACGGAATGAACTCCTCTACTAACAAAGAAGATTATAAGAAGTAGTAAGACAACTCCCACCGCTCTTAGCACAAATGAGTTCATTATAGTTGCCGCTCTACTCCTATTCCTATCTGATACATCCAGATCATTAACGCCTGTTTCATCAAATAGTGATTTAAAGTTAACATTTCTAAGCTTATATGCGGCTGTTAATAAGACAGCAACTATAACAACAACAGCAGCTATTATATTGAAAGCAACAATATAAAGCTGAAGAAGTGATAGAATTATCAGTACTGCCTTAACAACATACTTGAGTATTTTAAGGAAAACATAACCGGCACTTCCAGTAAAGTTTATATCATTTACTCTAGTCAGAATAAATTGAATAAGACTATTAATCAGGCCAGTGATCACTAGATATACTATAATTGCTATAATTACCTTATATATGTAATCTAGCAGAGAATCACTCTGATAATGGAGCCATCTCTGGATATCCACATATCTGATAACTCTGAGTTTTGATACAAAACTAGCATTCTCAACCAGTACCCACTGTACTATAGCAACACTCAGGATTATTGTATCTAGCGTAAATTCGATAGGTCTAAGAATAAGGCTGACAGTTTTTTTATCTCTCGAGCCCTTCTCAAACTGTGTCTGTAACTTCTCAAAGAGCTTTTTCAGTCCAAAGCATACAAGGAAGTATATAAGTACAGCAAAGAAGAGTTTTGCAAAAAGGTCTATTAGTTCAGGACTTTTTGCATGAAACCACTGTCTTGTTCCAAATCCTTTCGTTAAAGATGTGCTTAAAGATAAAAACATACTACTTTTCATATTTACTTTTCCCCTTCACATATGTGAATCACACTTTTTCCAGCATTTATAGTACCACAAACTGATATAAATCTCCACCTTGTTGAAAGATATATCAAATGCTATACTAAATGCTATGGATAATTCAGCGATTAATAATCTTTCATATAATATATATAAGATAACTTGGGATAGAATCTGGATATCTTTCTTTATCAAGGAAGTACCTAGTGAAGCAAATATATCCCTTGTTAATTTGCGTGATAATACATCATTTACTCTTAAGAGAGAAGGAAACAGTGACGAATTTAAGCTAAATATAACTAATCCTGGCAACTGTGAAATGCTGCCAACCAGTATATTTAAGCTCTCTATCCATGATAACGGCTCTTCCACATCAAATCTGTCAGAATATGAAATGAGCCTTTCTGATTCCATCGATACAAGAACTCTATCTAGACAATTCATATATTTTCACGAAGAAAGAGCATATCGCGTCCAGTTCTCGAATAAAAATGGATTCAAGATAAAAACTTCTGATGTTGAACTGCCAATAAGTACTAAAAAGAAAATATCTTCTCTTTTAAGAAGAAGCAGGCACAATCTTGCAAAATCTGTGCTACGTCTCATATACAATACAGAGTATCTTCTCTTCCACCGTAAGGGAAGTACAGATATACACAGAATAAAGAATCCCCGCATTCTTCTTATGTCAGACCAGAGCGAAGAAATGGGATCTAACATGGCAGCTTTTAAAGAAGCTCTACTTCACGAAGGCTATCATCCTGAAGAAGCCCTAAGAGCTGTCACTACCCAACATTACAGTATTATGCACTGGACCAAGACACTGAAGAAGATTGCATCCGCTGATTTTATCTTTCTTGACGATCATAGCCAGACAACCGACTGGCTTACTATCCGAGGCACTATTATAACTCAGCTATGGCATGCTGGTGCTGGTTTTAAATCAACCGGCTACAGCCGTTTTGGAATGCCTGCAAGCCCAGCTCCTAAATCAGGTCACAGACAATATACCTATGGTGTAGCTGGTTCAATGAAGATTCGTCATTTCTTCTCTGAAGTTTGGGGCATAAATGATGAACAGGTGCTTCCAACCGGAATGCCAAGACTGGATATATTCTTAAATGAAGATTATAGAACAAAGAAAACTGAAGAGTTATTGGATAATTATCCTGTGTTATGTAAACCTTGTTCTGGAGGTGCATCAAAAGAAAAAAGAGAGAATATAATACTCTTCGCACCAACTTATCGAGGAGAAAACAAGCGTCAGGCGTATTTTCCTTATGACAAACTTGATATGAGTAAGCTTTACAAGTTATGCCAGGACATAGATGCTACAATTATCTTCAAAATGCATCCTTTCGTAGAAGAAAAGGTGCCTATACCTGAAGAATACCTCGACCGTATGGCCGATCTTACCAGCTATCCAAATATCAATGATTTATTCTATATTACTGACTTATTGATTACAGATTATTCTTCTAATATATATGAGTTTTCACTTATGAAAAAACCTATGCTTTTCTATGCATTTGACATGGAAGAATATACAAAAGAAAGAGGCTTCCACAGAGATTACAAGGATAATGTTCCTGGTAAAATCGTAGAAACCTTCGATGAGATGATAACTTCAATACGTACATCTGACTATGAGTTTGAAAAGGTAAGTGAATATCTAGACAAAAACTTTGACCACATAGATACCCACGCATCAGAACGTATAATAGATTGGATAATACGCGGCAGAAAGAATATTAGTAAATAACCTAGTAAGTTCTCTTCATGTTATTTACTATCTGCTTATAATTATTTAGGAGGTCTTGGTATTCACCAACAGCCTTACCTTTAAGCTTTCCGCTTGCTCTTTTTTCATCAATAAGATCCTCCAGCCACTTGATATTCTCAAGTGCACTAGACTTGTAATTGTTGCTGATATCAACTTGGATTTGATTAGCAACTGCATCTAATTCTTTATCTTTCTTACTAAATAATCCCATTTTAAACCCCTTTAAAAGTATAATTTGATAAGTGTATTTTGATAAATATATTTAAAAATATTATTTTGATAAGTGTGTATAAACGTCAGCACCAGTCAAAGCTGCGACCAACAGCTTTTTGCCAACCGGCAAGACGTGTCTGTCTTTCTTCTTCAGTTATAGCAGGCTTATAAACCCTGTCTATACTGATAACTGTTCTGAGTTCGTCCCTTGAACTCCAGTATCCCGTACTAAGTCCTGCAAGAAATGCAGCTCCCATAGCTGTACTCTCAAGACAACTTGGGCGGGCTACCGTAGCATTTATAATATCTGCCTGTGTCTGCATCAGGAAATTATTTGCTGATGCTCCGCCATCAACCTTAAGCTCATTTAGCTTAACACCAGAATCTTTTTCCATAGCAGATAGCACATCGCTTGTCTCGTAAGCGATAGATTCCAGAGTCGCTCTGATTATATGATATTTATTTACGCCTCTGGTGATTCCAACTATGGTACCTCTGGCATACTGATTCCAGTAAGGAGCACCTAGTCCCGTAAATGCAGGAACAACATAACAACCATTTGTATCATTAACCTTAGTTGCCATGTACTCTGAATCTTCCGCGCTGTCAATAAGTCTCATCTCATCTCTAAGCCATTGAACAGAAGCCCCCGCAATAAACACTGAACCCTCAAGTGCGTATGTAACCTTACCATCTATTCCCCAGGCGAGGGTTGTTACCAGACCATTCTTAGAATACACAGGAGAATCTCCTGTATTCATAAGAAGGAAACAACCTGTACCGTAGGTATTCTTAGCATTTCCCTTCTCCCAGCACTGCTGACCAAAAAGGGCCGCCTGCTGATCACCTGCTATTCCAGCTATAGGTATCTCTCTACCTAAAATGTGTTTGCTGGCATTTCCATATACAAAGCTGCTATCCTTTACTTCTGGAAGAAGTGAACTTGGAATATTCAGCTCTTTTAGTATATCCTCATCCCATTTTAACTCATTTATATTATACATCATTGTACGTGATGCATTTGAATAATCCGTAACATGCACCCTGCCATGTGTAAGCTTCCAGATAAGCCAGGTATCAACCGTTCCAAAAAGAAGTTCGCCTCTTTCAGCTCTCTCTCTGACGCCTTCCACATTTTCTAGAATCCATCTAAGTTTCGTAGCAGAAAAGTAAGCATCTATAACAAGACCGGTCTTTGACCTTATAGTATCTTCGAGTCCTTTGGCTTTTAAGCTATCACAGTATTCCGCCGTTCTACGACACTGCCACACTATAGCATTATAGACTGGTTCCCCGGTTTGTTTATCCCATACGATTGTAGTTTCACGTTGATTCGTTATTCCTATACCTGCTACGTCCTCCGCAGAAATACCTGCCTTAGCCATAGTCTCAACAGCAACTCCAAGCATAGTGGACCAGATTTCATTTGCATCATGTTCAACCCATCCAGGCTTTGGATATATCTGAGTAAACTCTCGCTGCGCTACAGAGACAATCTTTCCATCATGATTAAAAAGAATAGCTCTGTTGCTTGTAGTTCCGGCATCTAATGCCATAATAAACTTACTCACATTTCCCTCCTAATCAGTTTATAAATATCAAAAAACAACCGCTAAGTTCATTACCGGTTTCGTTCTAACATATTCACATGCGTATGCGTAATTATATGACTACGTATAGTAAAAGAATTGATATTTAGATATCGCCCTACTTGGTTCATAACTGTTCACCCAAAACTAAAGTATCCCCAAAATACCAAACCCACTATTATTATAAACCATTTCTATACGATTTCCAATGTTTTCCTATGATTTCTTTATCTAAGTTTTCCCCTATAACTATAAAGAGCTCCTGCCCCTCAGGACTAGGATTTATTCTGACTCCATGTCTTGTAGCATTTACCTGAAGCCAGGCATCATTCGACCTAATAAATCCCTTTATTCGAACAATACTTCCAGCTTCTTTATCATTAAATATACCTTTAAGAGTTTCCTCTAACGACTCTATATCAGTTTCAACATGAAAGAAAAAAGCTGAATCAAATGAATCTTCCACGCTATGAAGATTAATCATATCCGTTGATGTATAACCACTTCTTGAAATCTTCTGAAAGTCCTCATCAGTTATACTTCCCTCATTCCATATATATAGATTGTCAAATATTCTAGAACACTTAAAATCCTCTAGTCCTTCATTTATAAAATCCAGACATTCTTTCTTTATAATGCTCTCCATCTCAGATTTCTTCGACTCATCTAGCTGATCATACGCTTCTTCTATCTTACTTAAAATGATGATTCCAGCCTTTGATAATTCTGAGATCATAATATATCTTGCTGCATCCGACATAGACTTATCTATATCAGCTTCAACAATTGATATAATACTACCCATCTCATACCATCTATCAAGTGGTTCTTCATATAGCATGTCCAGAAAATCATCTACATCAAATATTCCTGACGGTTCGAGTATGACATGTGTATAATCCTGCATCGCCATAGATATAAGCTTAGTCTTGAGACGCCTTCTGGTACAATCCTTATCTCCACCTATAACCATCTCTAGATGACATTTATCTCCAAGAGATGAGCCAAGAAGTAATCTATCCACATTAATCGCACCATAATCATTAACTATGATAGCAACCTTCTCGCCACATCTCACGAGATAATCTGCGTATTCCTTAATAAATGTTGTCTTTCCCGAACCAAGAAATCCAGTTACTAAATCAATCTTTTTCATATATATATTAACCTGTATAACCTATTGCGCCACCAGTATGAAGCATAATGAAAACTCCTACCACAAGTAGTACTGCTCCAATCGCTCTTATAACCGGCATAGAATCCTTTCTGCAAATCATATAAAGTCCAACCATCGGCATAAAGAAAAGTACTGCCATAACAAATAGTACTAATGAAAGAATCCTCTCCTCATTTAAACCATCTCTTCTCATCTGTTCTACCTCCTATATTTCGTAACTAATGATAGGAGTATAACAAACATGCAGTCCCTTAAATGGTACACCATGGATTAAAAAAACCAAGAACCTAAGTTCTTGGTTTTTAGTCATTCTCTAATATACTTCTTAGTTACCAGACATCTTGCAAAGTGCATTAAGTGCTCTCTGGTAATATGAAGACTCATCTGTACGATTATAATCATAATCATCTATATGTACTATATCAGGATAAGCAACCTTACCAGGCTCAACAACATCCTTACCGATTGTAATCTCACTACCCTGCTTATTGATATGGAAGATAATTCTTACATGTGAATCTGTATGAGTTACCATACTATCATCATTTGTTTCATTCTCCCATGATACTGTAGTCTTATATCCATCACAGTATACATCGTACATACCATTACCAGCATCATCAACTGAAACCTTCTTGATTGTCCAAGCAGGACCATCTGTACAACTCATCATCTGTTCGAATGTTACTTTCTTATTCTTTGGAACAGTTGCTGCCTTCATAGTATTTACAATAGTTGCATAATTTGCATCTGTAGAATCTTGAATCTTAGCCTGAAGTGGGAACTTCACACTTCCAGGAAGTACCATATAGATAACTCCTGCAAGAACTACTAAAAATATAATACCAAAAACTATTCTTCCTATCTTGTTTGCCATAACCTCTACTCCTTAAATAATATTACGCTATGAAAACCTTTAACTAGAAGATTTCCTTTTCTAATTGATATATATAATTCTCAATTAGCTGCATTCTCTTTGAATACTCGGTTCTCGCTGTCTCAGTCTTACAGCATCTAACAAGTGGCTTGTACTGTCTGTAAAACTCCTTCACTCTGTAGTAAGCTTTCTTATAACTAGCATCACCATCAAGAGCCGTTGTCATACAATCCTTCATGATGCCAACCGCACCAACTTCATCGAGAAGATCTGCATCCATAACAATGCGACATTCCAAAGATAAGTCCTTCTCACAATCCTTATCTGGACACATCATTATGATTTCCCCGACCTTAACGATTATCTCAGGATTAACACCGATACTATCCATATATTCAACAGCCACTTCTGCGCTGACTTCATTACTTGGTCTATCAGCTTCCCAGCCAATATCATGAAGCAGTGCCGCCAAGACTACAACATCCAAATCGCCTCCAAGCTTAGCCTGAAGTCGTATAGCCCATCGATAAACTCTCATTGTGTGATCATAGCTGTTCCTAAATGGATATTGTTCAGATTTATTATTTTCAGAAGCTGTCTTCTTGACAAACTCTATTACTTCTGAGTAATCCATTCCTTATACCCCTAACATTATAAGTAGTCGCAAAAACACATCTATTATCATAGCACTTTCTAATAATTATTGCCACATTTTTTTAAAGCCGCGCGACCAGCTTTGCAAAGCCCCAACGAGCGTTTCCTTAGCAGTTAACTCAATCCAGGCGACCTCACGGCGCACAGAGAGGTTCTACTTAGTGCTGCTTTGTTCCCAACCTGACACGGTTCATAGATTCCTGTCGCGTAAGACCTAAATATCAACGTCACTTTCTAAGGGCTGCCTCGCAAGAAACAGTTCGAGGCTGGTCATCACCCCTGCTATAGCGGATTGCAGGTACAGGGCACCGCTATCTCCCCGGCTGCGCGGAAGTTTTATAACTATTTAAGTATACATAATCCGGTGAAAACAGTCAAGCCCTCTGTCTAAGCTCCCTAAAAAATGACTTCAACATTTCTGAACATTCTGCCTCTAATACACCTTTTTCTGTATCTACTTGATGATTGAATTCCTTTATATCTAGCAGGTTTAATATAGATCCTGCACATCCAGCCTTGGGATTCATACAGCCTATAACGACCCTCGGAATCCTTGCCTGGACTATAGCACCTGCACACATCTGACACGGTTCAAGTGTTACATACATCGTGCAGTCCTCCAGCCTCCAATCGCCGAGAATCTTTGAGGCCTTTTTAATAGCCATAAGTTCGGCGTGAGCTAGAACCTGTCCCTCTTTGTTGCGTCTATTATAGCCTCTCGCTATAATACGTCCCTCACGAACTATAACACAACCTATGGGAACATCTCCATTTTCATATGCTTTTTGAGCCTGCCTTATGGCCTGCTTCATATACTTCTCATCTTCAGTCATAACACTAGTTCCATTCTAAGAGGTTAATTCATCTGATAGTGCAGCAAACTGCTCTAGTGTCAGAGCTTCGCCTCTAACTCTGGTATCAAGACCCATAGCCTCAAGTGCTTTCTCTACATCTTCTCTTGAAAATGCTACGCCATCGAAATTAGCAACTGCATTTGCAAGAGTCTTTCTTCGCTGATTAAATGCACCTCTTATCAATTTAAACATCTGTGACGGATCCTTCACTGAAACAGGTGGAGTCTCCAGTCTCTTTAGATTTATGACCGCCGAGCCTACATTTGGTCTTGGCATAAAGCAATTTGGAGGAACATTTGCTGCGAGATACGGCTCAGCATAATACTGTACAGCAAGAGACAGAGCTCCATAGTTCTTACTTCCTGGAGCCGCCTGCATTCTCTCAGCCACCTCTTTCTGTATCATAACTGTTATAGACTGAGCTGGAACACCTGACTCTAACAGACTCATAATGATAGGTGTTGTTATATAGTATGGGAGATTTGCCACAATCTTAAATGGTTTACCACCAAAGATCTGCTCTGTATCCTGCTTCAGGATATCTCCATGTATAACTCTGACATTATCATACTCCGCAAGAGTCTTACTTAAGATAGGTATCAGCTTATCATCTATCTCAACTGCTACTACTTCACCAGCAGCCTCAGCCAGATACTGCGTTAACGTACCAATTCCAGGGCCTATTTCTAGGACCCTGGAATTCTTGTCTAAATCAGCTACCGAAATAATCTTATCAATCACATGAGAATCAATAAGAAAATTCTGTCCATATTTTTTGTGAAAAGTAAATCCATTTTCCTGTATAACCTTGATGGTTTCCTGTGGATTACTTAGCATTTTATTCTTATCCATATATCTTCCATTTACAAAATGAATCTATTGCAGCTCATCTTCTCTCTTTGAGACAATGAGCTCATAATTGATGTCCATAGTCATGACATCATCAAGTCCAGCTTCTCTGAACTTCTTCTTGATACGAGTAGTCATCATATCAATATATTCCTCTGTCATCTTAGGGAACAGAAGGAAGAACTGATTACTTCTACTCTGGAATACAACATCACTACGTCTTAGAGATGCAACGATAACCTTACCAAACTCCTTAACAATCTGGTGGAAATGCTCTTCACCGATATTATCAGCAGTAAGATTAAGAGTTATAAGCATCTTAGCTGCATCCTCGCCGTATGTACTGATATATCTTCTAATATATCTATAAACGATTCCAAAGTATACGCTATCAAGCCACATAGCTCCATGAAGTTCGCTATCCTCATCGAGCTTCTCAGTGATCTTACCAATATCATATACCATTTCTCTATCCATAGGAGATGGCTCATAGAATGAACAGCCATGATTACCCAGCTGTTTAGCTGTTGCCAGTGCTTTATCAGCTTTATGGAAGAGATCTTCATAGTTATCGCCAAACTCTGGTACAAATACAGCACCAGTAGAAACGCCAAGAGATACAGTATTATCCGCACCTACAAGATCAGTTATATAATAAGCAAGCTTCTCATTGATATAAGCCGTCATAGCGATAAGTTCGCCCTTATCCTTAAGGTCCTTAGCAAATATGACAAACTCATCTCCACCTAGACCTGCTTTAATGTCATCCCCCTCTGTAACCTTATCGATTACCTGGATACATTTCTGGATGATCTTGTCTCCTATCTCCGTTCCATAAACTTCGTTGAAGAGAGCAAAGTTGTCAACATTGATGAGTGCCAACACCCCATTCTCGGTCTTACAGGCTGTTGTTAAGCTTTCAATTACAGCGTTCATATTATACCCCTTTCAAATCCTGTTGAACCCCTATTTCAATCATAAAATACCACTTCAATTATATTATGAGTCCTACCATATGTAAAGAAAAAACTGAAAGCATAAAGCCCTATAATCGATATAATCTTAAGGCATTTTTATACACTGTTTCAGCAACTTCTTCTGGAGATATTTCCTTAATTCGAGCTATCTCATGTATAACATATGGAAGGTATCTTGAATCATTTCTCTTACCACGATTTGGTGAAGGCGTGAGATACGGACTATCAGTCTCAATTACAATTGATTCCAGAGGAATACTCTTCACAGCTCTACGAAGTTTCTTAGAGTTTTTAAATGTTATAACTCCTCCTATTCCGAAAAAGAAGCCCATCTTTAAGAACTCACGACTCATCTCCTCTGAATATGAATAACAGTGTACTACTCCTCCAATCTCTTCAGCATGTACTGATTTCATTAGCTCGATAGTATCCTGAGCTGCCTCACGACTATGAATCACTATAGGTAGACTAAGCTCCCTCGCTAGTTCCATCTGACGAACAAACCATTTATGTTGCAGATCTCGAGCCGGTTCATCATAGTAATAATCCAGCCCTATCTCACCGATAGCTACGACTTTATCATTTTCCTTGGCAAGCGTGCGAAGGACATCTATATCCTCTTCCTTCATATCCCCAACATGATGAGGGATAACTCCCACAACACTGTACATGTAATCATACTGGCGGGACATTTCCGAGGAAGTAACGGAGGACCTTATGCTACATCCGATATTTACTACATTTGACACATTATACTTTTTCTCAACCAATGTGCCATCTTCCGCCTCATATTCTAGGCTTAAATCCTGTAGCAAATCCCCCTCCAACAATTCCTTTCTATCGTCGTTAAATGCCTCATCATCATAGTGGGCATGAGTATCAAATATATGCATAAATGTAAGCACCTCTTTCTTAACCGAATCTATCATATTTATATAGCAATTTCCTTGTATTATTATATTAAATCAGCTATAATGATTAACTGTGCTTTTTAATATAACACAGATATATTATCCTATAAAAGGGATATTTTTCAGGAGGTAATTATGGTATCAGAATTCTATAAAGAGATGACTGGTAAAGAATCAGTCATTCGTCAGTTTTTTGATTTTGCTCGTGCCAGAGCAGCCGAGAAAGGACCAGATAGTGTATTCAACTTTTCTATCGGAAATCCTTCAGTTCCAACAACTGACAGCTTTACTCAGGCACTTATAGATATCGTAAAGGAAGGCGACCCTGTTAAGCTTCATGGTTACAGTCCAACCCTTGGACAGGATTCAACCAAGAAGGCTATAGCAGATTCACTTAATCGCCGTTTCGGTATGAATTATACAGCTGCACATATCTTCCCAACATCAGGTGCTGCAGGTGCATTGTCACATGCTATCAGATGTGTTGCGGGTAAGGGAGAGGTTGTGCTTACATTTGCGCCTTTCTTCCCAGAGTATAATCCATATGTCAGTGGAACAGGGGCTACTCTAAAGGTTGTTCCTGCAGATTACGATACTTTCCAGATTAACTTTGAGAAGTTTGAGGAAATGTGCGACGAAAATGTAGCCGCCGTCCTTATCAATTCACCAAATAACCCATCGGGTATCGTATACACAACTGAAACTATCGAGAAGCTTGCTTCTATCCTTACAAAGAAGCAGGAAGCGTTTGGTCACGAGATATTCCTCATCACAGATGAGCCTTATAGAGAGATTGTCTTCGAAGGTGTGGATAGTCCATTTCCTTCAAAGTTCTACGACAACTCAATCTGCTGCTACTCATTTAGTAAGTCACTTTCACTTCCTGGTGAGCGTATCGGATACATGGCTGTTAATCCTGCAGCAAAGGATGCTGACCTTCTTGTTCATATGGCTGGTCAGATATCACGTTTCACAGGTCACAACTGCCCTACAGCATTGATGCAGTTTGCAATCGAGCGAGTTATAGATGAAACTAGTGATCTCAGCATTTATGAGAAAAATGCAAATCTTCTATACGAAGCTCTTACAAAGATAGGTTACAAGGTAGTTAAACCAATGGGTACCTTCTACATGATGCCACGCGTTCCTTCAGAGAATGGAGATGCAAATGAGTGGTGTTGGAAGGCAGCTCGTGAGCTCGGACTTATCACAGTTCCCGGAGACAGCTTCCAGTGTCCTGGTCATTTCCGTATCTCTTACTGCGTACCTACAGAAATGATAGAGAAGGCTATTCCGCTCTTTGAGCAGGCTTACAAGTTTTAATATAAACCAACAGGTTACAAAGTAAGTTACAGGGGAAATATTACTTTGGAGGGAAGATTACAGCAATGAACAGCGATAATACCGCGAGCATGGATATAGATATTACTGCAAGCGTAGATATGGGACCAGAAAGACTAGCAGGAATACTTGTCCACCCTACTTCATTTCCAGGGCCTTATGGAATAGGTGATCTTGGAAAAGAGGCATTTGACTTTATAGACTTTATGGAGCACTCCGGAATGAAACTATGGCAGGTTCTCCCTTTGGGACATACCGGTTTTGGTGATTCGCCTTACCAGCCATTTTCTTCATTTGCAGGTCAACCCCTTATTATTAGCTTAGATCATTTAAGAGAACTCAATCTTCTAAATGATGATGATTTTAAAGATATGCCACAGTGGAATCCTGAAGATATCTGCTACGGCGATGTAATACAGTTCAAGACAGAACTTTATAAGAAGGCCTACGAAAGATTCTTAGATAAAGATATCCATGATGGATTTTCTACAGATAAAGAGCTGATGCAGGCATATGCTGATTTTAAAGAGAGAAACAAAGACTGGTTAGATGACTACGCTCTCTTTATGGCCGGCAAAGATTACCATAACGGTGCACCTTGGTATATGTGGAAGGATAATTTAAAAAATCCTACTGCTGCCCAGAGAGCCAAATGGGAAAAGAAACTTGCAAAAGAAATCGGCTACTACGAGTTCCTTCAGTTCTTCTTCGACTATGAATGGTCTAAGTTAAAGAAGTATGCAAATGATAAGGGCATCCGCATCATCGGTGATATCCCTATCTTTGTTGCGTTAGATAGTGCAGATGTATGGGTTAATAAGAAGCTCTTTAGCTTAGATTCAAAGGGCTACCCAACTGTTGTTGCCGGTGTACCACCAGATTATTTTTCAGAAACAGGTCAGTTATGGGGAAATCCATTATATAAATGGTCAGAACATAAAAAGACAGGTTATGAGTGGTGGTTCTCACGTATCAGACATCAGCTTCAGTATACCGACTACCTCAGAATAGATCATTTCAGAGGTTTCGACAAATACTGGGCAGTCCCATACGGTGAAGAGACAGCTATCAACGGAAAATGGATGAAGGCTCCGGGAGAAAACTTCTTCACAATGCTTGAATCAACTCTCGGTTATCATATGCCTATCATAGCTGAAGATTTGGGTGAGATTGATCACTCAGTAGTTCAGCTTAGAGACAAGTTTGGCTTCCCAGGTATGAAGATACTTCAGTTTGCATTTGAGAATCCAAACGAGAACAACTTCCTACCACATAACCACGTAAGAAACTGCGTATGTTATACCGGAACACACGATAATGATACTACTCTAGGTTGGTATAAGAATTGTTTCGAGCAGTCTCGTGATAAGCTAAGAAGATACTTCAGCACAGACGCAAGCGATATCTGCTGGGTAATGATAAGAGCATGCTTCGGTTCTGTTGCAACTATGGCTATCGTACCTATGCAGGATGTATTGGAACTAGATTCCTGGGCAAGATTCAACACACCAGGTATTGGTGAAGGAAACTGGTCCTGGAGATACAAAAAAGAAGCATTAACCGAACAGCTCTCAAAGCGACTCTACGAAACCGCAAAGATGTTCGGACGTTAACAGGAATGCAGAACTCAGCAATCGAGTTCAGCAATTGGCATTCCTGTTAACAATGACAGGATAATCAAGAATTAAATAGGAGGCACATATGATTAGACTCATTTTTGCCGCAATATATGCATTTCTTTCTGTAGTTCTTCTCTATCCTTATCACATATATTTAAGGATTCTAGCAAAGAAGGATCAGAAAAAGAGCTGGAACAAGAGCTGGAAGCTAGTACGAAGCTTCTTCAAAGGTGTTCTTAATATTGCAGGAACAAAAGTCGATGTTAAAGGAGCCGAAAATCTTGAGAAGATTCCTAAGGATCAAGGCGTTCTCTTCATAGGAAATCACAGAAGCTTTTTCGATATTATCATCCTTCAGACTATCATTGATAGACCTATGGGATTCATAGCTAAGAGTGATTTAAAAAAGGTTCCACTTTTCAGTAGCTGGGTTGTTGATATCGGTTCTATCTTTATGGATAGAAAAAATGTCCGCGCCGGTCTTGAAAGTATTAATATTGGAACCGAACATATAGGAAAGGGCCTGTCACTTGGTCTATATCCTGAAGGAACAAGAAGCCACACTAAGGAGCTTCTTCCCTTCAAGAAGGGGGGCTATCGTATGGCTAAGAACTCAGAAAGTCCTATCGTACTTGTAGCAGCTACAGGTACAGATGACATTTTCGAGAACAATAAGCCTGCTGCTCTTCGCAAAAAAACAGTAATCTTTGAGTTTAGTGAGCCTACCTATCCTCACAAGCTTGATAAGAAAGACTGTAACGATTTCTACGATGAAATCCCAGCAAAGCTTCAAGCTATGCTAGATACTCATGAATAAAAAGGAGAAACTTTATGATATTAGTTAGTACAGCAATTATTATTGCCAGCATCGTTGCCGTAGTATTAGTAGGTGCTATGGTTGCGCTCTACTTTGTAGGAAACAACCTACAGAAAAAGCAGATGGAACAGAGAGAACAGATTGATGCAGCTTCACAGCCTGCTACCCTGTTCATTATCGACAAGAAGATAATGCCTATGAAGGATGCAAAGCTTCCTAAGGCTGTTATGGATCAGGCTCCAAAGCGTTATCAGAAGGCTAAGGTTCCAGTAGTTAAAGCTAAGATAGGTCCACAGATTATGACTCTTATCTGTGACGAAGCTATCTTCGATGATGTACCACAGCACGGCGAAGTAAAGGTTATGCTCAGTGGTATCTATATCACTAGCGTTAAGACTCTTCATAAGAAGACAAAGCAGATGCAGCAGCAGGAAGCTGAGAATGGTAAGAAGCGTAAGCTTACACTTCGTGAGAAGATTCTTCGTAAGCAGGCTGATTATCAGAAGCAGCTCGACTACGAAATGGAAGCTAAGAAGAGTAAAGAAGAGATAAAGAAGCAAAAAGCTGAGGAAAAGAAGAAACGTGACCGCGAAAAGAAAATTACCGTATAATATATATAATCTTATAAAAGCTCTCGGTGTTCTTCCGATTATCGTACTAATCTATGTAGTTGCTTATTTTGCCGCATTTGCTGTCACAGTTATGACAGGCGGCGTAGATGTACTGGATGCAGATACAGCTATAGTAAATGAAGGACTTTTCAACTTCCTTCGTTTTACTCTAACACTCATAGTGCTAGGCTGGATCTACATAAAGGATTTCTACAGATATGAAGACAAAACTAGCGAAAAGGAAGTAGACGAGAGAAAAATCTCAGTAAAGAAATCTATTAAGTACACTTTTCGGCCAAGCAGCATTGTTATAATGTTGCTGGCCGGATTTTGTATACAGCTTGGCACAGATGGCATACTTTATATACTTGGTGAACTCTTCCCTACTACATTTGCCTCCTATCAACATATGATGGAGACATTTACAGGAAGTATATCACCGCTCTTTATTATCACTACCATCACTATAGGTCCTATAGCTGAGGAACTCGCATTTAGAGGACTGATTCTGGGATACTTTAACAAAGTCCTGGGAAATTCAAAAAGAGCCCTGATAGTAGCATGTACTATCCAGGCTCTACTCTTTGGTTTATATCATATAAATCTCGTACAGATGTGTTATGCATTTATCTTCGGAATGCTCTTTGGTCTACTAAGCATACGCTTTAAATCACTGGTTCCTTCAATCTTTTTACACATGATTGTTAACGGAAGTCTATATGTTATACCAGAAGCATTCTTAGGAAATATCTATCACGCTGCACTCGTTGCAGTCATATCATTTGTCCTTCTTGCGGCAGGTTTAATAATCTTTATTACACGTGCCTCTGAGAAGACATCTGAATAAGTTCTTCAACATATTCTTTCATAGAATGTCCTGCACTGTTCATAAGCATTGGATACATGCTTATGGCAGTATGACCAGGAATCGTATTAATCTCATTAAATACAACTCTATCTGTATCTTTTTCCAAGAAGAAATCAACTCTGGAAAATCCAAATCCATCACAGGCTTTAAAGATTTCTACAGCTTTTCTTCTTATCTCTTCACGCTTATCCTCAGGGACATCTGGATCAACCACAGTAAGCGAATCCTCATTATTATACTTTGCATCAAAGTCGTAGAACTCAGCAGCAGCTACAATCTCACCAACTCCAGTTGCAAATGTATTATCTCCATAACCAAAGACTGCACATTCAATCTCTCTACCATTAATTGTTTCTTCAACAAGAATCTTGCTATCATGCTGTGCAGCAAGCTTAAGTCCTGATATTAATTCATCACGATTATGTGCCTTTGTAATTCCCATAGATGAACCAGCACATGAAGGCTTAACAAACATAGGATACTGTCTAGCTGCTTCAACCTTCTTTACAGTCTCCTCAATATATTCATCTTTCGTCTCATAGCTTCTCACGCCTATATAAGCAGCCTGTTCTACCCCTATAGAATCTGCTATAACCTTTGTAAAGAACTTATCCATTGTAATAGCTGATGCCAGATGTCCACATCCCACATATGGAATATGAGCCATTTCAAACAGACCCTGAATTGTTCCATCCTCTCCATATAATCCATGAAGCATCGGAAATGCTACATCTATCTTTCTTTCTTCATAAGAAGCCTCTCCTGCTCCGGAGATACGCTTTATAATAATAGTATGACTTGTATCTGGAGAAATGATAGCAGCAGTCTTACCGCTCTCCCAACTTCTATCAGCTATGGTATCTTTATCCTCAACAAGAAGCCATTTTCCTTCTTTTGTAATACCTATATATGTAACATCATATTTATCTGGATCCAAAACTCCTGCCACTGTAGCAGCAGATACACATGATACGTCATGTTCACTGGACATTCCACCAAATAAAAGTGCTAACTTAGTTTTTTCCATATTTTTATACCTCTTAATCTTTATGTATTACCACGCTGAATGTTTATTCTCCCTCACCGATTGCTATACTAGTGTAATATACCTTTGATACACCAGCTTTCTTCAGGGCCTGAGCACATGCCTCTATAGTTGCACCCGTTGTATAGATGTCATCCACAAGAAGCACTGTTCCTATATCCACCTGCCGCTTTACTGTAAAAGCACCACGGAGATTCATTTCGCGTTCCTCCGGAGTAAGCTCTTTCTGAGCCACCGTATCCGAAACCCTGTCTATTATATCACTCCTTACAGGGATATTCATCCTCTTTCCTAGAAGTCCAGCAATCAGCTGAGCCTGATTATATCCTCTGGAAGCGAGTTTCTTCTTATTTACTGGTACTGGGACCAATGCATCTATTCCTAGCAGAGCAAAATCTTTAGAATACCTTTCATATATTGCATTTGCAAAAAAGGATGCATATTCCTTCTTCCCCGCATATTTGAGTGCCATTATAGAATCCGTAAGTGGCGGAACATATTTATATACCGGAAATCCCTTTTCGTAAGATCTAGGTTTTCTCCTGCAGTCTGCACAATATTCTATATCATCACGTAGAACCTCTTTGCCACATTTAAAGCAAGTAGGCGCCTTGATAGGTCTAAGCTTTGTACGACATTTATCACAAATATGACCGCTTCCTGTTGTAAGCACCGTATCACATATGGCACATCTTGGAGGAAAGAATAAATCGAGAAACTTCTCATGTGGCTTTAATCTATTCATCTCTAAGTCCATCCCACTCTATATCTTCATCATAAAGTGACATATACTCCTGACTCTCAGACTCAGCCGCCATTTCCATAATTCTATCCTTAAATGTGGTATATCTTCGCTGTTCATATGTATTGTCTATCATTTTATTAACAACAGCCAGATTACCAACTATTACAACAAGCTGTTTTGCACGAGTAACTGCTGTATATATAAGATTACGAGTAAGCAGCTTATCTGTCGCCTTAAATGCTGGAATAACCACTGCAGGATACTCTGAGCCTTGCGATTTATGAATAGTTATAGCAAATGCATGTTCCAGCTCATCCAGCTGATTATAAGCATATATTACTATCCTTCCATCATCGAAGGTAACTTCTACTTCTTCGTCGAAATCATTTACCTGTGTCAGGATACCCATATCACCATTAAATACGCCAATTCCTTCATCCAGTACGACGTCACGTTTCTTGCCAGTATATACCTTCCACTCCAGCTTATAGTTATTACGAATCTGCATAACCTTATCACCTTCGCGGAATACCACATCTCCCCTATCCTTTTCCCTCTTATTCGGAGCCGGAGGGTTTATGGTAGCCTGAAGTTTCTTATTAAGAGCTTCTACACCTAGTTCATACTGCCTGGTTGGCGTAAGAACCTCTATATCAAGAGGTGAAACATTTAGATAATTTGAAAGATCATGATTTACCAGTACAGCACATTCATCCGCTATCTCTCTATTAGTATTATGTGCTATAAAGAAAAAATCCTTTGAATCATTCTTTATCTCCAGGTGTTCCCCCTTCTTTATCTTATGAGCATTCTCTATAATTCTACTATCATCAGACTGACGGAAGTTCTTATCAAGTGTAGTCACCGGAAAACATTCGCTGTCTATAATATCATGCAGTACATTTCCAGCACCAACAGATGGAAGCTGATCTGTATCGCCCACAAGCACCAGGCGCATCCCCTGAGTAAGAGCCTTAAGTAATGAATAGAAAAGTGACGAATCCAGCATGGACGCTTCATCTATGATCACCACATCACTATCCAGCGGATTTGTGGTATTTCTTTGAAACCCTGCCGAACGTTTTTCATTTGTCTCAGCCAGCTCACCAGAGAACTCAAGAAGTCTATGAATCGTCTGAGCCTTATAGCCTGTAGACTCAGTAATACGCTTAGCCGCACGGCCTGTAGGCGCAGCAAGATCTATCTTATCTCCTCTATTCTCATAATACTTTATGATTGCATTTATGATCGTAGTCTTACCAGTTCCAGGTCCACCAGTTATAACTGATACGCCAGAACAGACCGCATTATAAACTGCCTCGCCCTGTTCTTTAGCAAGCTCGAGTCCCAGTTCTTTCTCAACATTCTTGATAGCCGCCTTAACTTCCGACTCTTTGACATCATAATCAAGCTTAAGTCCTAGAAGTCTTCTGGCACTATCCAGCTCCATGAAGTAATTCCACTTTGCATAGACGATGCGACTCTTCTCAGCGCCTTCTGTCTCAACCTCTTTTACAATAATTGAGGTATCTCTTTCCATTTTAAAGATTACATTATCCAGACGTTCTTCAAAATCCTCATAGGATAATTCTGGAGAAATGAGATCATACACATTTCTTTTTAGTTCATTTTCAGGTAGATATATGTGACCAAAGCTCATTATGTGATTCATTTCAAATAGCACAGCCGCAAAGATTCTTTCCTCAGAATCTTCTGGAAGTCCTGCATTTAGCGCCAGCTTATCTACTGTCTTAAAGCCTATGCCAGACACACGCTCGGCTATCTCATATGGATTCTTTCGAACCACATCATATATATCTTCACCAAACTCAGAATATATCTTCAGAGCCATATTCACGCCTATGCCATATTTACCAAGATACATAATGACACCGCGATATGACTTATTCTCTATGTAACTTACCGCAATCTTATTTGCTATTCTCTCGGATATTCCATTTACCTCAGCAAGACGTTCAGGTTCCTTCTCTATAATTCGAAGTGTATCTTCACCAAACTTCTTTACGATTCTCTTAGCCAGCACTTCACCTATGCCTTTAATGATGCCTGAACCCAGGAACCTAGCGATTCCCTCTATATCAGTAGGCATACTGAGTTCACATGAGGATATCTTAAACTGAAGATCATACTGAGGATGATGAACATATTCTCCCTCAGCCTGAATATACATTCCCTCAGCTATGCCAGGAACATTTCCAACAGCAACCTCATCCCCATCTAACTGTTCTATGACAAAAACTGCGTAAGCTGAATCTTCTGAATTATATATAATCTTACTTATATAGCCCTCTAATATCAAAGTTTTCCCCTCTAAACCAGAGTAGGAGTGGATTTATCCACTCCTAACATTTGTTCTATAATAAATCTTGTTCTGCCAGGTAATCTATATACTTACCTGTACCTACTGCTACAACTGACATTGGATCCTCAGCTGTAACTGTTGTAATGCCTGTCTTTTCCTCTACTAACTGTTCAAGTCCATGAAGCAAAGAACCACCACCTGTAAGAACTATACCTCTATCTGCTATATCAGCTGCAAGTTCCGGAGGTGTCTTCTCAAGTACTGCATGTATCGCTTCAACTACTTGTCCTGTTGGTTCTCTAAGTGCTTCTTCCGTCTCATCAGAAGTTATAGTTACTGTCTTAGGAAGGCCAGTTACCAGATTACGACCACGAACATCCATCGATATATTCTCAGGTCTCTTATAACTTGTTCCGATATTTATCTTAACCTCTTCAGCACTTCTCTCACCAATCAGAAGACTATGTCTCTTACGAAGATACTTTATGATTGCATCATCAAAATCATCTCCAGCAACCTTGATAGATGAAGTAACAACAGCTCCGCCCATAGATATTACAGCTATATCTGTTGTACCACCTCCGATATCAACTATCATATTACCAATAGGTCTTACTATATCTATACCTGCTCCTATAGCAGCAGCAATAGGTTCTTCAACTATATTAACGAATCTTGCTCCAGCATTATATGTAGCTGTCTCAACCGCTCTTTTCTCAACCTCTGTAGCTCCTGAAGGAACACATATTGAAATTCTAGGACGTCTACCAAAGAAATTACGACCTATAGCTTTCTTGATAAAGTACTTAATCATCTCCTCAGCCTTAGTATAGTCAGATATAACACCATGCTTAAGTGGTCTTACAGCGATTAAGTTTCCAGGTGTTCTTCCCAGCATAAGTCTGGCTTCTTCACCTATCTCAACTATCTTCTCAGAATCTTTATCATAGGCTATAACTGTAGGCTCGCTCAGTACAACTCCTCTGCCACGCACATATACTAGAATATTAGATGTACCTAAATCGATACCAATATCAAGATTTGCCATAATTAATCCTCTCTATAAAAGCTTCTTTGATAAGCATAAAGTCTTCTTTAAACTTCTGGCATAAGGATCAGGATCTCAACCTTCTCTAAATCCTTCCACCTCATGTTATACTCTGCAACCTTATAGTTGCCTCCAAGCATATCAATATACCTTGTAAAAACTTCCTTGTCGATACGTACTGGAATAGCCTGTGTGGCACTAAGTTTTTCAAGGCCTCCCCTCATATCGGGTACAAGTCTGTAACTATTCTGTCCGACCATATCCGCACCCAGTTTATCCTTAAGGGCAGGATTCATATACACAATACTTCCATCTATTCTTCTTCTAACAAATATATATTCCGGAAGTAGATCAAAAAGCTCAGTAAATAGCTTTATATTCTTATTTCCTCTGTAGAGCCTTTTCTGTATTGCAGTTGCACGCGCTATCATACTAGTAATCTCTCTACCAAAGGTCTTCTCTTTGTCTGACCAAACTCTTTCCTTAGTATTTTCAATAAATATCATACGGCCCTGATACTCATCCTTGATATTAACAGGAAAGACCATAATTGCCTTTACATTTCCTCGAAAGACTTCAACTCTAAGGCGATTGGTCATATTAGTTTTATCAACTATGAGGCAGTCTCTTTTAATCTGATTCTGAATATCTATATCATAATGGTCACTGTCCCAGGAAAATGCGGCTTCTGCCTCTTTACTCTTACCGCCCTTAGCCCAGTAATCAACAAGCTTCATAAATCCAGGTCTATCTGTATCTATAGCATAATAAACCATATAATCTACATCAAGAAGCTCACCGACCCGATCATATAATCTAAATATACTCTCTCTGTCGCCACTATATATGGCATCTAGAGCCTTGCTCATAATCTCTTTAGAGCTATGCTCAAACTCATACTCAGTCTTAATCTCTTCTTCTTCGACAGTTGTAATAGAATCCTCATAGAGTCTTGTTATAACCTCTGACAAAGCTCTTGCAGTCGATGACATATGATCAAATGCTTTAAAAAGCTTCTTATTCTGAGTCTTATTATGAGCATATAGAATCCACGTTGCATAGAAGGTGCCCTTAACAAATATAGGAGCTGCAGCAAAACGACTATCTGGATTACCATCATCAATCTCAGAATACATAGCCTGCTTAGAATCCACTATGCAATTAACTGTATCAACATATACTTTCTTATATCTTGGATTCAACATTATCTCATGAAACTCACCAAGATACGTAGCTGGGCCTGTAGGTTCAACAAGAATATGACCATTTATATCGACTACAACACTATACAGCTCGCTGACAGCAGCAAAACTGTTTACTATCTCATCGACATGGTTCTTCATAAGGAAATCTTTCGATATCTGATTGCTTCTTATGCTTTCTTTCAACCTTCAGCCTCCTTCCATATCATGTTAACACATATAAACGGGTAGCCACCATAAATACTAGCCAGCTACCCGATTATCATTCATATATTATAAGTATAACTTATTCTGCATCACTAGATGACACACTACTACTCAAATCAGAAAAAGCGCTATCAGTAATCTTTTTAGTTTCGTCAACTGCCTTGTTAACGTCTGTAAGAGCTGCCTGAAGCTGTGCCATAAATCCGCCGATTGAATCGAACTCTCTCTTAACGATAGTTCTGTTCTGACGAATCTCTTCTCTAGTCTCAGCCTTCTGCTTCTCACACTCAGCTATTGTATCTTCCTTAAGTCGTGCACAAGCTGCTTCTGTCTGACTCTTTAAGTTCTCACAAGCTGCTTCTGTCTGAGTTCTAAGATTCTCACATCTTGTCTCAGTCTCATAGCTTAACCGATCTGTCTCTTCCTTAGTCTTTCTCTTAAGACTCTCACACTCAGCATATGTTGTCTCCTGCTTCTCCTGACAACTGCTCTGTGTCTGTGAAAGGAGTCTATCACATTCCTGCTCTGTAGCAGACTTAAGCTGCTCACAACGAGCATTTGTTTCTTCGATCATGCTCTTGCACTGCTCAGTTGTTTCAGCCATCTTAGCATCGCAATCAGCTGTTGTCTTCTGAGTAAGAGCATCAGCACTCTCTCTAGCAGAAAGAAGTGTTCTTGAAATAGACTCATATCTTGAAGCTGACTCTATCTCTCTTGTCTTGTATCCATCAAGATCTGTCTTCAGCTGTTCAACTTCATTCTGAAGCTGTTCATTTACAGACTTGAGATTATCTATAGTACTCTTGGACTCTGTCATGTTAGCTTCACGCATCTGCTGAAGTCCCTTTACTGCCTCGCTTAGCTTTGTAGCATCATCTTTAAGCTTAGCAATCTCGTCCTCATACTTCTTTTTCAGTTCTGATACATAGGTTTCAGTCGCATTTTTATCATATCCACCAAAGGATACTGTCTTTATATCTAATGCCATCTCTAATGCCCCTTTCACTAAAAAATCCTAGACTGTAGTATAACATACGTAGGTATATTATGCACTTTATTTTTTCAAAAATTCTTATACCAAATGACCCTTATCTTCGATCACTTTAATCACTGAATCAACGTACTTTTCACACATTTCATCAGTCTCTGCTTCAACCATAACTCGGATAACCGGTTCGGTTCCAGACTCACGAACAAGTATACGTCCTGAGTCACCAAGTTCCTCGGCAACCTTGGCTACAGCGGCCTGAACATCAGGATCATTCTGTGCTTCCGGCTTACTCTTTACACGAACATTCTTAAGTACCTGTGGATAGAATACAACTGGAGCTGTAAGCTCTGACATAGGCTTCTCCTTAGCAAGCATTACTTCCATAAGCTTAAGACTTGTCAGGATTCCATCACCTGTTGTTGCATATTTTGTAAAAATGATATGACCAGATTGTTCTCCACCGATACGATTTCCAGTCTGAACCATATTTTCATATACATACTTATCGCCAACATCTGTCTTATCATATTCGATACCGACTTTATCAAGAGCCTTATATAGTCCGAAGTTACTCATAACTGTAGTAACTATCTTGTTGTTGAGAAGCTTTCCACGTTCCTTCATGTATAGACCATATACATACAGTATGTGATCACCTGTTAGAATATTTCCCTTCTCATCTACAGCTAGACATCTATCAGCATCTCCATCATAAGCAAATCCAATATCAAGTCCCTTCTCAACCACAAACTTCTGAAGATGTTCTATATGAGTTGAACCACAGTCTGTGTTGATATTACATCCATCAGGACTATCATTTATTACATATGTCTTTGCACCAAGGGCATCAAATACACCCTTAGCCACCTGCCATGCTGCACCGTTAGCAACATCAAGTCCAACCTTTACATCCTTGAAGCTGTACTTGCTCATAGAGATAAGATATCCAATGTAACGATTACGTCCAGCAACATAATCAACTGTACGTCCTATATCATCCTTCTTGGCAATAGGAACCTCTACCTTACCATCAAGATATTCCTCTACCTTAAGGATAGTTTCTTCATCCATCTTCTCTCCATTTCCATTAAGGAGCTTTATACCATTATCATAGTATGGATTATGAGAAGCAGATATCATGATTCCACAATCAAAATCATCAACTCTTGCAATATAAGCAACTGATGGTGTTGTTGTTACATGCATAATGTAAGCGTCCGCTCCACTAGCCATAAGACCTGTACATAAAGCATACTCAAACATATATGAGCTTCTTCTAGTATCTTTACCAATAACGATCTTAGCTTTCTTTCCTTCCTTGGCACCATAGTACCAACCCAGGAAACGACCAATCTTTACAGCATGTTCGAAGTTCAGATCTACATTTGCTTCACCACGGAAGCCGTCTGTTCCGAAATACTTACCCATTTAATTAATCCTCCTTATGAATCACTACTCCATTATCTTTCCAAATGGACTTTTCAGGAACTACACCTCTTACACATGAGGTAGGATATACATTTGAATGTCTTCCTATAACTGTTCCAGGATTGCAGACTGCATTACAGCCTACTTCTACATAATCGCCCAGCATAGCACCGAACTTCTTAACACCTGTCTCTATATTCTCTGTGCCATCATGCACTACTACAAGCTTTTTATCACTCTTAACATTACTGGTTATACTTCCAGCACCCATATGACTGAAGTATCCAAGTATAGAATCACCAACATAGTTGTAATGAGGTGTCTGCACGTGATCGAAAAGAATAACATTTTTAAGTTCTACACTATTACCGACAACGCAGTCGGCACCTACAAGCGCCGAACCACGTATAAATGCACAGTGTCTAACTTCTGTATTTGGTCCTATAATACATGGAGCTCCAAGATATGCTGACGGATATACAGTCGCTGTCTTATGAACCCACACATGTTCTTCTATCTCTTCATACTCATCTGAAAGTGTAGGTCCAAGCTCCAGAATAAAGTCCTTGATTCCCTTAAGAGCTTCCCATGGATAAGTAAACTGAGAAAGATAATCCTTTGCTAATGTATGATCGAGATCATATAGATCATTTATAGTATACATATCTATTTATATCTCCTTTAATTATTCTACTGTAACTGACTTTGCTAGGTTACGAGGCTTATCAACATCAAGTCCCTTTGCATCTGATGTGTAGTAAGCAATAAGCTGAAGTATTACTGCTGTAGCAAATACACCAAATGTACTATCTACTTCTGGGATATATATCTGCTTATCACATACTTCCTGGCTTTCCTTCTTTCCTTCCTGACTGATAAGGATAACATAGGCGCCTCTTGATTTAACCTCTCTAACATTTGAGATAACCTTTGAATATACATGTTCTTCTGTAGCGATAGCGATAACCGGTACATTTTCGGATATAAGCGCTATAGTTCCATGCTTTAATTCTCCTGCAGCATATGCTTCAGAATGAATATATGATATTTCTTTCAGCTTGAGTGATGCCTCAAGGCTGAGTGTATAATCTATTCCACGTCCGATGTAGAACACATCTGGAGCTGTCTTTATATGATTTGCAATTCGTCTGATATCATTTGAAGCTTCAATTGTCTTCTCCATGATTGCACCAACACCTGAAAGTTTTGTCATAAACTCTCTAGCTTCATCTTCAGACATAACGCCCTTCACCAGACCAAGTCTAGCAGCAAAAATATAAAGTGCAGCTATCTGAACAGTATAAGCCTTTGTGCTGGCAACAGCGATTTCTGGACCTGCATGAGTATAGAGAACATAGTCGCTCTCTCTTGCAATAGTTGAGCCCTTAACATTTACTATCGAAAGTACCTTGCTTCCCTTCTGCTTTGCAAGACGAAGAGCTTCAAGTGTATCTATAGTCTCACCAGACTGAGATACAACTATAGTAAGTGTCTTCTCATCTATAATAGGATCCTTATATCTAAACTCTGAAGCTATCTCAACATTAACTGGCACGCGAAGCTTTGTCTCTATAAGTGACTTTCCAACCATTCCAGCATGCATAGCTGTACCGCATGCTACTATAACAATGTTTTGAAGATTCTTTAATATATCATCATCTATTCCATCATCCTCAAGGAATGGAAGTCCATTCTGAACTCTAGGAGAAACTGTTCTTTCCAGAGCTTCAGGCTGCTCATTGATTTCCTTAAGCATATAATGTGGATATCCACCCTTCTGAGCTGACTTGATATCCCAGTTAACTTCAAGAATCTCAGGCTCAACCTGACGTCCCTTAAGATCACGTACTAATATACCATCCTTAGATAACTCAAGTACATGATACTCAGGTACAACAAAATACTTCTTGGAATAATTAATGACTGCTGTAAGATCTGATGCGATGATAGAGCCGCCTTCGAAGGAAGCTGCAACCATTGGGCTGACATTTCTAACTGCAAATATCTTGCCTGGCTGATCATCAAACATTATACATAGAGCAAAGGAGCCAGCTAACAGTTCAACTGTCTTCTTGATAGCCTTAAATGGATCTCCCTCATATATCTTATCTAGAAGAGCGGCTACAACTTCTGTATCCGTCTCTGAAACGAGCTGGTTCTTAAGACCAAACTCAGTTGTAAGTTCTTTGTAATTCTCAATAATACCATTATGACATAGCGTAACTAAGCCCTGTCTATGAGGATGTGCATTTGTCTCTGTAACACCACCATGAGTTGCCCATCTGGTATGTCCTATACCACAAGTTGCATCTGTCTTATCCTCTTCAGCCGCCTTTGCAAGCTCCTCAACCTTACCAGTTCTCTTCTTCAGAATTATACCTGTCTTTGGGTCAAGTACTGCAACTCCAGCACTGTCATAGCCTCTATATTCCAGCTGTTTTAATCCAGCTATAAGAACATCCTTTGCAGGTTCATTACCTGTAAATCCAATAATACCGCACATATCATATTCTCCTTTCGTGCACACAAATTATAGTGTCAGTAATGACACAATAAAAACATTGCACGTTCTATATCCCTCTGTTCTACAGTTGCCTGCAGTTTTTAAAGATATAAATTACGAATGTGCGAGTCCGAAGGAGCATCCGCCGAGTTTTTTCGAGCAGACAAGATGTCTGTCGTTTCGATAACTCCTTACCTCGTCGATGCATGATTACAATTAATACCTATGCACAGTATTGGCCGCCTGCCCATCAAGGCACTGGAGTGCCATAATGGCACTGCGGCTGACTACGAAAAAACTTTCCAAGTTTTTTCTACTGTGCATGATTACTACGTAATCATGCACTGTGGCGCTAAGCTTTCTGAAGCTTTCCAAAGTTGTTTCCCCTTTTCTCAAAACAACCGCGACCATTATACCATATCTTGTGCATCAATATCAAATCAAAAGGGCGTCACCACAAAAAGTGACACCCTTCATTACATTTTATTATATAAAATTACTCTCCTGTTGAGTCCGATGGACTTGCATCTGTAACTGTTGCACTAACAGCTTCTGGAGCATTTGCATCAGTAAGTATGATATATTTATCAATATTTCTGAAATCTTCACTACCTATATAGTAGCTATCCTCAGTTGTTATGATTCTGACCTTAACTGTCTCAGGAGTAGAATAATCTATACTCTCTACCGCTCCAGCAAGGATTCCGATTACACCACTGGCAAACTCATACTCGTACTCTTCCTTCGTATAATCGTTATAATCACCATTTTCAACTGCCTGATTAAAACCCGCAACGTATTCAACAATTTCCGGATAAGTCTGATTTACTATATCTATAGGATATATTGTAACATCCACATAATTTATATTATTATCCTTATATGGAGTACCTACATCAAACTTGGCCTTACTATATATCTGCTTAGCAAGATCAACCATCGCAGGAGCAAGTTCTGGATCTCCAGATATATCCAGGTTATAAAACATCGACAGATTATCAGCTAGTCTTGTGACATTCTGAAGATATGTTGCCTCTGCATCATCTGCATTTGCACCTGTTAATCTGACATATTCATCTGTTACTCCAAGATAATTTGAAGTTATAACGCTTTTTACATACGCCTGATAGTTCGATGTATTAGCTCCACAGCTTGTAAGACTTAGTAGTAAAGCGATACAAAGCACCAGACAATGTATTTTCTTAATCTTCATTTTAATAATTCCTTTTAGCCTTTTTACAGACAAGTGGTATTAGCTGATCATTGATCCAGCTGGAACATCTTTATCGGCCGTAAGAAGTGCAAGTCTTCCCTCTTCATCCTCAGCACACAGAAGCATACCTTCTGACAGAACACCCGCAAGCTTTGCTGGTGCAAGATTTGTTATAACAACAACCTTCTTGCCAACCATATCTTCAGGCTTATAATAATTCTTTATTCCAGAGACGATCTGAAGCACTCTTCCAGCTACCTGAACCTGTGAGCAAAGAAGCTTCTTAGACTTTGGAACCTCTTCACATGAAAGAACTTCACCTATCTGAAGCTGCATTTTGTCAAAGTCATCTATTGTAAGAATAGGCTTCTGAACAGCCTCAACCTTAGCTGGCTCTGTTCTTTCTTCCTTAGCCTTCTTCTCAGCCTTTCTCTTCTCCTCTTCAGGATCAACTTCTGGCTCTGCAGGCTTTGAAGGGAAACGCTTCTCAATCTCATCAAGCATAGCATCTGTATCTATTCTAGCAAAAAGAATCTCAGGCTCACTTGTAACCTTATTGCCATTTGGATATAGACCAAACTGTCCCATCTCTGTAACAGTTCTCTTCTCAACACCAAGCTGCTTCAGGATAGATGCTGATGTATCAGGCATAAATGGCTCAAGAAGTGAAGCACCCATAGTGATACTCTCTATAAGATTATAAAGAACTGTATTAAGTCTGCCCTTCTTATCTTCTTCCTTTGCAAGAGCCCAAGGCATAGTCTCATCAATATATTTGTTACATCTCTTGAACAGATTCCATATCTCTGTAATAGCATCCGCTACACGAAGCTTATCCATGCAGATATTAACTCTGAGTCTTGTATCAAGAGCTACTCTCTTCAGATCATCATCTACTTCTTCATTGACACCAGTGTTTGTTACAACACCTCCAAAGTACTTGTTAGACATTGAGATTGTTCTATTAACAAGATTACCAAGTACATTTGCAAGATCTGAATTAACACGCTCGATAAGAAGTTCCCAAGATACTACACCATCATTTTCAAATGGCATCTCATGAAGCAGGAAGTATCTAACCGCATCAACTCCGAAGAGATCAACCATATCGTCTGCGTATAATACATTACCACGTGATTTACTCATTTTGCCATCAGACTGAAGTAACCATGGATGTCCAAATACCTGCTTTGGTAATGGCTCGCCGAGTGCCATCAGCATGATTGGCCAATAAATAGTATGGAATCTAAGAATATCCTTACCGATCAGATGAAGATCAGCTGGCCAATACTTCTTATATAACTCATCACTGTTTCCATCAACATCATAGCCTAGACCAGTGATATAGTTTGACAGTGCATCGATCCATACATATACAACGTGCTTAGGATCGAAGTCTACTGGGATTCCCCATTTAAAGGATGTTCTTGAAACACATAGATCCTGAAGACCTGGCTTAAGGAATGTGTTAACCATCTCATTCTTACGAGCCTCTGGCTGAATAAACTCTGGATGCTCATCGATATACTTAATAAGCTTTGGAGCATACTTACTCATTCTAAAGAAGTAAGCCTCTTCAGATGCTTCCTTAACCGGTCTTCCACAGTCAGGGCAGCAGCCGTCAACGAGCTGTGACTTAGTCCAGAATGACTCACAAGGTGTACAATAGAGTCCATCATATGAACCCTTATATATATCGCCCTGATCATAGAGCTTCTTGAATATCTTCTGAATCTGCTTTTCATGATAAGGATCTGTTGTTCTGATAAACTTATCATATGAGGTATTCATCAGATCCCAGATACGCTTAATCTCAGCAGCTTTCTCATCAACAAATTCCTTTGGAGTATTCATTTCTTCAAAAGCCTTTGTCTCAATCTTCTGTCCATGTTCATCGGTTCCTGTCTGAAAACGTACATCATATCCGATGAATCTCTTGTATCTTGCGATACTGTCTGCGAGTACAATCTCATAGGTGTTACCGATATGAGGCTTACCTGATGCGTATGCGATCGCAGTTGTAATGTAATAAGGTTTCTTTGCCATAATACTACTCTCCTTCAATTATGTATTCACACTATGTTTCTTAAGCGAATGGAACTTATCGTTACATGGGTTAAGTACATAAAAGCGCTAGAAGCTATTTTACCACACTCACAGGGATAATGAAAGATTTAAAAAAAGACACCTCATAAGAGGTGTCTCAATTTACATATTGCTGGCAAGTTCCAGCTTTGCTCTCTGAAGATCCTGTTCAGATTCAACTATCTTCATCATTCCGCCAAGTGCGGTTACCTTATCAGCAAAGTCTTCATATCCACGCTTGATATACTTGATATCTTCTATAGTGCTCACTCCATTTGCTGAAAGAGCTGCTATAACAAGCGCTGCGCCGGCTCTCAGGTCAGTAGCTCTAAGCACTGCACCATTATAACCTTTTACACCAGTTATAATAGCTGAGTTGCCTTCAACTCTTATCTTAGCTCCCATACGTGTAAGGTCTGCAACATATCTGAATCTGTTCTCAAAGATACTTTCAGTTACGATGCTTGTTCCTTCTGAAAGTCCCAGGATAGCTGACATCTGTGCCTGCATATCTGTAGGGAATCCAGGATATGGAAGAGTCTTAATCTGAGTAGACTTAAGTGTACCATCAGCCATGACTCTAACTGAATCATCATATTCGATAACATGTGCCCCCATCTCAACAAGCTTTGATGAGATAGCCTCAAGATGCTTAGGAATAACATTCTTGATAAGTACATTTCCGCGTGTAGCTACTGTCATAGCCATAAATGTTCCAGCTTCGATCTGATCTGGAATTATGGAGTACTCTGCTCCGTGAAGCTTCTCTACTCCACGTACACGGATAACATCTGTACCAGCACCCTTTATATTTGCGCCCATAGTGTTGAGGAAGTTAGCTACATCAACTATATGAGGCTCCTTAGCTGCATTTTCTATAGTAGTCTTACCTGGTGAAAGAGATGCAGCCATCATGATGTTGATGGTAGCTCCTACTGATACAGTATCGAGGTAGATATGCGCACCGTGAAGCTCTGTAGCCTCAGCGATGATACTTCCTCCAGCAACTATCTCAGTTTTTGCACCAAGCTTTTCAAAGCCCTTTATATGAAGGTCAATAGGACGGGATCCTATATCACATCCTCCAGGAAGAGCTACATTTGCGTACTTATGCTTTCCAAGAAGAGCTCCTATAAGATAATAGGATGCACGGATCTTTCTGATATATTCATCATCAACCGGCTGTCTCTCACGGATTCCTTTCCCGCATATAACTACTGTGTGTCTATCCTTATATTCTACCGTAGCTCCGATATTCTCTATAGCTTTAAGAAGCGTTCTAGTATCGGATACATAAGGTACATTCTCTATTGTAACTTTGTCGTCTGTCATTACTGCTGCTGCAAGTATACCAAGAGCGGCATTCTTTGCACCTGCTATAACAACTTCTCCTTCAAGGCGTCTACCGCCTCTAATGACGTATTGTTCTTCATTATGTCCCATGGTTAAATGGTCATCCTTCTAACTGGTTTTTTGAATTATTATGCGATTTACATAATATTTCACAATAAAACTATTTTATTATATACATAAAATGCTATTTTGTAAAGGTTTTTTAACATTTTGTGCTTTTCGTAATATCTTTGTAATTGTTTACATGCTTTTTTGATGCTTTTTCTGATGCATTTTTTAGCTCATTTTGCCCATATTCTCTATAATCTTAATCTTTCCTGTAAAGACAAGTCTGATTGCCACAACCGCCAGAATTATAAAGATTAAGAGGTGGAATGCAAGGATAGGCATCTTAAGAAGTTCATATATAAGAAGACCAAGTCCTACAATTACCATAGATAAAACCATCATTATTGCCATATTAAAGAAAGTATTTAGATTACCTCTTAAGGCACTGTACTCATCATCCCATTCAACATATGGAGATGAGCTATCCATCATCATTCCGATAACAAGAGATATAATATGCGCAAGAAGCATCTGCAAAGCATAATATACACACATATACGCCGGAACCTTCATATAAACGCATATCATAATATCCGACAAAAGAAGCATTGGATATGTGAAAATGATACTAACAACCGCTTTCGCATAAAGCTGCGTCTCATATGGAACAGGAATGAACTTTATAAGTGCCAGGTGCTGTCCCTCTCTGGTAAAGGCTGTCGATGCCAGAGAATTAAGAGCTGTAGCTATAAATGATATAGAAATCACAGCCATCAAAAGAATCATTTCTGCTCTATCTCTTCCCTGCTGATACATATCTATAAACGCTGCAAGGAATCCTTTATTTCTTGTGAAATGAAATAATAGGAATACCCCTACTGGCCACAAGATATTTATGTATGCGCAGTTTCCAGAGAAAGCTTTTGTCCTAAGAATAACTCTAAGTTCCTTCTGAAGACTCGCCTTAAACTGTGAGCTATCAGATATATCTTTCGCTTTTATCTCAGCCTTCTTAGAGGAGCCAAGACTTGCAGCTGTATATAATCCTTTCTGATAAAGTGCTTTACCCAGGAAGTACAGTATAACTAGAAGCACTGCATTTCCAGAAAGACTCGCCAGTAGCCACAGAACGCTTCCCTCTGAGATAGCATTTGAAAGCCAAGGAACTGGGAAGAATATAATATTAAGAGATCTAAGCAGTATATTACTTCCGCTTCCAAGGGACTCTACATAGTTCTCCATATTTACTTCGCCGATTCCTCTAAGCGACAGAAGAAATAGCCCAGCAAAAAGAAGTAAAAAGATAGTCGACATCCTATAGAATATCTTCGCTGTCTTCACACGGCTGAGAGCAGCCATAAGTATGAGACTGAATATCGCACAATATATCATCGGAACTAGCGGTATAAGAAATACCCCCAACAGCGAACCAATGATTGATATTGGACTTAGTGCCGCGCTAAGTCCGACATTTCTACCTATCGCTATAAAATATCCTACAAATACAGCAATGAGAACCATGAACTCCATAACGCTCTCTGCCATATATGCATAGAAAAACTTTGCCATCATTAAATGATGACTAGGTATAGGAAGTGTGACAAAATGTTCTCTATCAGATGAGAAGAACATTACACTGAAGATCACTAGTATTCCAAATATCATAGAAAATGCTGACAGAATCTGCATTTCGAAAAGCATTCCGCCGCCTGGACTTCCTGCTTCCAGAAGTGCTTCTGTCATAACATAACTTATAAAGCCTACTATAAGAGTACACGGAATCATTATACCTAGAGCCGCAACTAAAGCCAGCACCCTGTAGCCTACACTCTTTGGCAGCTGCATTTCCGAGTTCTTACTTAGTATCTTAACAAGAGATCTAACACCGACTGTATTCATACAAAAACCCTCAAATACATCTTACTCTAAAGTCTCGCCAATCATCTTTATAAAGATTGCTTCAAGATCCTCACCTGGATGCTTTGCCTTAAGATCATCAACCGTACCTTGATATAGGTTATGTCCATGATTAATGATCATTATGCGGTCGCAAAGCTTCTCAGCAACCTCAAGGACATGAGTTGAGAATAGTACTGCATTTCCCTTCTCCGCATGTTCCTTCATCATTTGCTTAAGCTCAAATGCTGCTGTAGGATCAAGACCTGTCATAGGTTCATCCAGAATCCATGCAGGCGGATTATGAATAAGTGCAGCTATTACCATAGTCTTCTGTCTCATTCCATGTGAATACTCCTTCATCGGACGTCCTAGAGAATCTCTGATTCCGAATCTTTCAGCGAGCTCATTTATACGTTCTTCACGAGTATCCAAAGGTACCCTATAGAGATTTGCTATATAATTGATATACTCTATTCCAGTAAGCTGCAGAAGAATATCAGGATTATCTGCCACGTAGGCGAAGCTCTCCTTGGCTTTGATAGGTTCCTTAACTATATCGAAACCATTTATCACTGCACTACCTTCTGTAGGTTTAAGTATTCCCGTAAGCATTTTAATAGCGGTAGTCTTACCTGCTCCATTTGGTCCGGCAAATCCCACAATCTCGCCAGGCTTAATCTCAAAGGACAGGTCATCCACCGCCTTAAAATCTTTCCCATACACCATCGAAAGATTATTTGCTTTTATCATATGTAACTCCTTAATACATTATAGAACTATTAAAAAAACCTAGTTGCATAAAACTATTTTAATATTTGAATATAGTATTTACAACAAAAATACTGACATTTATCTCACATATATTATCAATTCAGCAAATACCAAAAAAGTCGCGAGGGATTCCTCGCGACTTTTTATGAACGTGCACTGTCTGCACCATATCAACAAAGTTGATATGCAAGGTCGTTACGACCTGGCACTATCTGCGCCATATCAGCAAGCTGATATGCAAGGCTTGCTGCCGCAAACCTTGGTTCTGCTACGCAGAACGTGTCCGCCCTTCGGTCGGATGCCAGGTCTTGACTCTTCGGGTCAAGACCTGGCACTATCTTCACAATATATACATCTATATATTCTTCTTTTTTCGTCTGTAAGATTGAAGATGTGTGGTATATTGGGCTCTATCGCTGTTATACATCTTGGATTCTTACATTTCTGGATATTTACCAGTTTCTTTGGCAGTGCTACTTTCTTCTTCTCTATAGTTTTGCCGTCTTTGATAATGCAGACTGTTACACCTGGATCTATATATCCGATAACATCTAGGTTGATATCGTATTCGGCTTTATCTACCTTTATTATATCCTTTTTGCCCATTTTGCCAGACTTTACATTTTGCATCATAGCTACACTGCAGTCCAGCTTATCTAGACCGAGATCGTAGTAAAGACGCATTGCATTACCTGCTGTTATATGATCAAGTACTATTCCATTTTGTATACTATCTATCTTCATAACTTATCCCTTCCTTATTTTAGACCAAGCAATTTACAGATGAGTGCCATACGCACGAACTTTCCATACTTAACCTGACGGAAGTAGCAAGCTCTTGGATCATCATCTACAGATGGAGATATCTCATTTACCCTTGGAAGTGGATGAAGGATTATCATATCTTCCTTCGCAAGTGCCATCTTCTTCTTATCAAGGATGTAGGTATCCTTCAGTCTTACATAGTCGGCTTCGTTGAAGAATCTCTCTTTCTGAACTCTTGTCATATAGAGAATATCTACTTTCCCGATATTATCCTCAAGAGATTCTACCTCTTCATATGCAAGACCAGCTGGTTCGATAACATCTGTTATGATATATTCTGGAACTCTAAGTTCCTTTGGTGATATAAGAACGAACTTGATTCCTGAATATCTGGACATTGCCTTTATAAGACTGTGCACCGTACGTCCAAACTTAAGGTCACCACATAGACCAATCGTCATGTGATCTAGCTTACCCTTCTCCTTTCTAATCGTAAGAAGGTCGGTAAGTGTCTGTGTTGGATGATTGTGACCACCGTCTCCTGCGTTAATGATAGGAACTGGAGCTACCATAGATGCAAGCTTTGGAGCACCTTCATTTGGATGTCTCATAGCTATAACATCTGCAAAGCATCCTACTACTCTAACAGTATCCTCTACTGATTCACCCTTTGACACTGAGGAATCATTTGCAGAGGAAAAACCGATTACATTTCCACCAAGATCAAGCATAGCTGATTCAAAACTAAGACGAGTTCTAGTAGATGGCTCATAGAAAAGTGTCGCTATCTTCTTTCCCTTCGCTATATCCGCATACTCTTCTGGATGTTCGAATATCTGTTCTCCAAGCTCTAGTACCTCATCTAACTCTTCAAGCGACAGGTCCATAGGATCAATTAAATGTTTCATGCGATTCTCCTTACAAAAATGAGTCATCCCGATATACAGGTGACTCATTTTTTAGTTTGTATTATATTAACATTTTTTTAGTAAATAGTACATAACAGCTTTTTCAGCATGACGTCTATTTTCTGCTTCGTCAAGAATTGTCTCCATATGCTTCTTCTCAACGCTTTCTGAGATTTCAAAACCAACATGCATTGGCATATCATGGAACACCAGTGCATCGCTACCTTCAAGGAATTTATCATTTATCTGATATGGCATCATCTTTGCAAGAGTTTCTTCCTTCTGCTGCTGATATGCAGGATTATTAAAGAACTCCATATCTACCCATGTATCAGTGTAGATGATATTCATCTTCTTAGCATAGCCCTTTGCTTCCTCCATAGACATGGTAGGATCAAGTTCTACATAATAGCCCGTTGCTTTTGCTTCCTCATAGAAGTCATCGCCACACGCTGTATTGTTAACAAGTGGTGTAAGACCATAAAGAGTACCCTTCTTCATCTTTGCAAAGAACTCAACAAGTGAATTGAAGACGTTGTTCTTAGCACCGATGTACATGAAGTTAACATTCAGGTCACCAAACTTCTCAATAACTGTAAGTGCATCTGCAAGAATCTGACATGGATGATAAGAACTATCACATCCATTGATGAAAGGAACAGTTACGTTATCACCGAAAAGCTCTACTGTCTCGTTCTTAACAAGACGCGCCATTATAATATCTACATTTCTACAAACATACTTAATCTCTGATACAGGCTCTCCTAAAACGAAGTTTGAATCTTCCCATAGCTGATTGAAGTAACTTCCACCTAACTCAGTAATACCAGTTGCAAATGAAAGAAATGTTCTAGTTGATGTTTTCTCAAATAAGGAATAAAGCTTCTTTCCTTCCAGACTATGTGCATATTTGTCAGGATCCTTCTTCATATCCTGAGCAATCTCGAGTATTTCCATTAACTCCTCAGCAGAGAAGTTCTTGAAATTAAGCATATTCTTCATACTATTCACCTCTTAGTATGTGACACGCATATGTCACATCTTGTAATTTACAGATAAGAAGCAAGCTTCTCAGCCATATCTGTATGCTCCCAAGGAACATCGATATCTGTACGACCAAAGTGTCCATAAGCAGCTGTTTGCTTGTAGATAGGACGACGAAGGTCAAGCATCTTAATGATACCTGCTGGTCTAAGATCGAAGTTCTCACGAACGATCTCTGTAATCTTCTCATCTGAAAGCTTACCAGTTCCAAATGTATCTATCATGATTGAAGTAGGTCTTGCAACACCGATAGCGTATGAAAGCTGAATCTCACACTTATCAGCAAGTCCTGCAGCAACAATATTCTTTGCAACGTATCTAGCTGCATATGATGCAGATCTATCTACCTTTGTTGGATCCTTTCCTGAGAAAGCACCGCCGCCGTGACGTGCATATCCACCGTAGGTATCAACAATAATCTTACGTCCTGTAAGACCTGAATCTCCATGAGGACCACCTATTACGAAACGTCCTGTTGGATTTATAAAATACTTTGTCTCATCATCTATCATATCAGTTGGAAGAACCGGATTGAATACGTACTTCTTAATATCCTCATGGATCTGCTCCTGAGATACTTCAGCACTATGCTGAGTTGAAAGAACTACTGTATCTATTCTTACAGGCTTTCCATTCTCATCATACTCAACAGAAACCTGAGTCTTTCCATCTGGTCTAAGATAAGGAAGAGTTCCATTCTTACGAACCTCAGTAAGCTTAAGTGCAAGCTTATGAGCCATAGAGATAGGATAAGGCATAAGTTCAGGTGTCTCATTTGATGCATATCCGAACATAAGTCCCTGATCACCAGCACCAATAGCCTCAATCTCTTCATCACTCATCTGATTTTCCTTTGCCTCGAGAGCCTTATCAACTCCAAGTGCAATATCCTGTGACTGTTCATCAAGAGCAATCATTACGCCACATGTATCACAATCAAAACCATACTTTGCTCTGTCATAACCAATCTCTCTAACTGTGTTTCTGACAATTCTCTGGAAATCAACATTTGCATTTGTTGTTATCTCACCCATTACCAGAACAAGTCCTGTAGTACAGCTTGTCTCACAAGCTACACGGCTGTTTGGATCCTGACGAAGAAGCTCATCAAGAATCGCATCAGAAATCTGATCACAGATTTTATCCGGATGTCCCTCAGTTACGGACTCGGATGTAAAAAATCTACGCTCCATTTTTTATATCTCCCCTAAAAAATTTTTATTGATACTATAAAGTGGCAAAGTCGCCACAATATGTCATTATATAAGATTTTTCCTCTTTTGTCATCCACTATTGGTAGTGTATAGAAAAAAGAGATGTGTTGCATAATAATTACTTAATATTGCTATAAATGTGTTCTCTAACAGTTTTTGACTTACCAGGAGCAAGTTCCTCATAACCGGATTCTTCGCCAGGAAGCGGAAGATTTGGAGCATCGATCATCCAGGTAGATGGTTCTGGACAGAAGTAACCTTTCTCTCCGCCATCATTCCAGATAACCCAGAATTTAAAGTTATTATCTACTTCATAACGAATCTCATTTCCAGTCGCAACATCTGTAATAATAGCACCTCTGAAAGGAAGGCCATCCACTTCATATGTCTCACAGTTATATACATCATTATTGATAACATGCTTTACTGGAATCATAGATCCAGTAAGATACTGTCTATCATGATTATCGAGTGATATAAAGTCACAAGTTGGAAGACTCCTCTGATTAAGTGGCCACTTATCTCCAATAGTAACAAAGATACGTGTACCCAGAGGATCACCATTTGTTGTGAAAGGACCATTTATAGTTGTATGATTGCAGACACCATAAGGCAACTGCTTATCTGACATATTGGTTACAGTAAACTCATAATGCATTCCCTCATCAGACAGTGTAAATGTATACTCCGCCTTAAACTTGAGTGGGAAAGTCTCAAAGAATGGATCCTTCTCATCATATATATATTCAGTCTTAGCGATTGCTGAATCACCAACAACTCTCATATCAACTACGCTATGCTCTCTCTTATGAAGAAAGCCATGAAGTGCATTGTTACCCTCTATATCTACGATAGGAAATGTATACACAGCATCGCTTGTCTTAAGGATTCCATCTCTAAGTCTATTAGGATACAGAAGTGTTGGGAATCCATAAACCTCTGCGCTATTCTTAAGTTCCTCTATAGAAAGACTCTCGTCCTTTCTAAAGAAATTAATATCATTTTCAACATCGACCATAGATATGATATTACTTCCTAAAAATGGAGCTATAGTCGCTGTATATCGTCCAGCCTTCAGCTGAATAACATCCTTATCCTTATACTTCTTTAATTCTGATGCATATGCCATCTACTTTTACCTCCTAAGATTCTGTATAACCCCTCAGAATCTATCTACAGTCTTGCTGCAAGCTTCTCTGCAAGTTCAGCTTGCTCAGCTGAATCAGGTTCTCCCTGTGGCCAACCTATATCAAAATTATCGCTGTCATATCTTGGAATAATATGTACATGGAAATGGAATACAGTCTGACCTGCAGAAGTTCCATTATTCTGTACTACATTTATACCATCACATCCAAGCTCTTCCTTAAGAGCTGTCGCTACCTTCTTAGCAAGAGGCATAACCTTCGAACTAACCTCATCGTCTATCTCAAAAAGATTAGTGTAGTGCTGCTTAGGCAGAATAAGTGCATGACCCTTATTTGCAGGTGCAGCATCGAGGATTACTGTGAAATCCTCATCCTCATATATCTTATTAGTAGGAAATACTCCATTTGCAAGTTTGCAGAATATACAATCATCTTTAATCATAGCTGGTCTCCTTTTCATAAAATCTTAAACCTTCTATATATAATATGTCTCTTTACTCTTGCCGCGTTCCTCGCAACAAGTGATTATATATCACAAGAGATTAAATGTAAATAATGACTTCAAGCCCCGGATTCCTATTTATAAGGGATAATTTACCTCCCATCTTGTCGACAAGTTCATTTACTATATAAAGTCCAAGTCCTGATCCTGGTTCATCACCTACGTTCTTACCTCGGTAAAACTTACCTGTTATAAATGGAATCTCTTCATCCTTTATACCTGGTCCAAAGTCACGGAAATGAATAATAGCGCTATGTTCCTTCGAAGAGGAATCCCCACCTTTATCACAAGAAGGTAACTCCAGAGATATCTCAACCTTTGTCTTAGCATACTTATCTGCATTATTCTTAAGATTCTCCATTATTTGAAGGAACCTCTTTGGATCAGCATTTATAATATACTTTTCATCCTCCCCAAAGGAATCTCTATTTGGTAGAATTATGTCAACCTCATTTGTGTCTACAAATAGTTCCCTTACGTCTTTTCTCATAAAGCTGATAATATCAAAAGATTCATCCCTAACTTCCAGTCTATCCATCTCTGATATACTATGTATAAAGAGGTCATTAGTCAGTCTGGTAACCTCGTCACATTTCTCCATAAGAATAGAAAGATACTTCTGTCTCTTCTCAGGAGTAGAATCCATATTGGCTTCAAAAGCTTCAGCATAAGCCCTTATAGAAGCAACAGGAGTCTTGATATCATGAGAAAGGGTCGCAACAACGGTCTTATTGTTCTCAATTGCTGTCTTCTCTGCATTTCTGGACTTCACTATCTCCTTACGCATATTGTCAAAGGCCCAGGTGAAGTCTCCAAAGAAGTTACCTCTGTCCATTTTAAGAGAAACGTCTAGATTGCCCTTCGATACCTCACCCGCATAATCTTTCATATCCTCAAATGGCTTTAAGATACGTTTATAGATATATAAAATCAATGCTAAGAGGCCTACTACGTTAAGCGCTACCACTCCCCAGATTTTTAGAGCGACATATGATGCTATCTTCGGTTCAGATAGTTCAGAGCTGATTATCTCATCACATTTAGCTGTAGCTCCTTCTATGTTACCCTCTGACATCAGATTCTTTACTTCATTTAGCTCTACAGCTATCGTACCATTTCCATCTTCCTCAGAAATAATCTCCTGAATATCTCTATTGATAAATGATATAATTACCCCCGAGCCTGTCGTTAAGATTACTATATATATAATTATCACAAATAATAGCTTCTTATTCATTATCGCCTCTACTCTATGATATATCCCACTTTAAATACAGTCTTGATATGTTCAGGCTTTGAAGGATCATCCTCCAGTTTTTCACGGAGCCATCTAATATGAACCGTGAGCGTAGATGAATCTACATCACTAAAAGCTCCCCAGACTTCAGATAGAAGTCTATCCTTATGAACAGCCGTACCCATATTTCTGCAAAGATAAGCCAAAAGATCAAACTCCTTAAGTGACAGATTGACTACATTTCCTGACTTCTTTACACTTCTGGATATCAGATCAACCTCCACATCTCCGAAGGTTACTTTCTCTTCTTTATCACTAAAACCATAGGCTCTCCTGATAAGTGCATTCACTCTCACAAGCAGTTCTTTCATCGAATATGGTTTTGGAAGATAATCATCGCCTCCCATTTCAAAACCTACAACTTTATCGTCCACATTTGTCCTGGCACTCGCAAATATAACTGGAACAGTTGATACACGTCTCAGTTCCTGGCATACCTCATAGCCCTCGCCATCTGGTAGATTTATATCCAAAAGTATAAGATCATACTTTTGGTCAGTCAGCAAATCATAGGCTTCGCTTACACTAAAGGCCTGCTCTACTGTATATTCATAGTTTTCCAGCATTTCCTTAGTTATATCAGAAAGTGCTGCATCATCATCTATTATAAGAATCTTTCTCATATATACCCCTTTAATTCAAAGAAATAATATACCCTCTTGGGCTAAAACAAGCCAGTGAAGCATTGGCGAGCTCCACTGACTTATTATATCATATTATTCAGTTATCAGTTCACGTGAACTTAACTTCTTCACTTTACGAGATGATATATATCCGAAAACATAGTAAATCACTATAAAGATTAGACATGGTTTTACAAAAAAACACAAACCATACTCAAGCTCAACTCTGGAGATTCCAAAAAGTGAAAATACAAATGAAATGAGTTTTGCAGAAAATAGTCTTCCAAGTATGACACCTATCACAGAACTGATAGAGCAAAGAATTGCGAACCTAGTTGCAAACTGTCTTCTGACTCTTCCTATGCTAAATCCTGTTGCTCTTAATATACCAAGATCAGTTCTTTCCTGGATAAAAGCTTTAGTACACACCATTACAACAGTAACAAGTGCAAATATAATAGATAAACCATAGATCGTAAGTTGAGATGCCCCAGCAGCAACATAGAACACATCTAAAAACTCTTTAGCATCCTTTTCAAAGTTATGTGCTTCAACTTCTATATCATCGCCGTACTTTGCTTCAATATCTTTTTTTATACTCTCTCCTACAGAAGCATCCTCTAAAACTATTCCATGCATAGAGAGATCATCAGCTGTATATTTCTCATCAGGATCTTCCTTAAGTCTACTAATTCCATCTGTAGACATACATATACATTTTCCCATATCGTTCATTGTCTGAAAGAGGCCTACAACTACATAATCGGCTGAATATTCATTTCTACCTATATGTACAGTATCTCCTATATCTATATCAAGAAGCTTCTGGACTGAATCAGTAATAACAATCTCATTATCATACTTAATGCCTCGTCCTTTATATACTGAAGACAGTTCATTCGGATAAGCCATTACTTCATTCTGGAGCTTCTCTCCATTAACAGTCACATATATATGAGACTTATATAATCTGCCCTTTATCGCTGTATATTTCTCTACTATCTCCTCTATTTCCGCAGAAGAACCTTTTGGAGGTATACCCTTAAACCCATATTCAATATCTAAAAAAGGTTCTCCCATAGTCTGCAACGCATTTCGCGATTGGATAAACCCTCCCATGAGTTCCAGAGATATAAGAGAAAAGATAAGAAGTGATGTAACCATAATTATACTTATATATCTCTTAGGTACAGCGGTAATCTGACGAAGTCCCAACCAGAAACTCATACCAGCTTTTCTTACGGGAGCATTTAAGCTGCTATCAAAGTAAAAATCATCCTTTCCATTTGTAATAGCTTTTACAGGAGAAGTCTTCGATACTTTTCTTGTAAAGAAATAAATGAATACAAATGTTATAGCGAACAGAAGGATGCTAAAGATAGCACTTTCAGCTAATGGAATATTCTTGTCTGGCAGAATTGCAGTTAGTGAAAAAAATACTCTGCTAAGCCATCTTTCAAATGGAATAGATAAAATCACGCCTAGAATGATTCCAACTAATTCAACAAATAGATATTCTATAACGTATACCAGCCTTATAGTCCGGTCAGTAAAACCTTGGCTCTTATATATCCCAAGATTTGTATAATCTATTTCCATCTCAGTGCTAATATTGTGTGCAGCCACGATAAGAAAAATAGCAAAGAGAAGCATTGAAAAGCCAGTAATAACAGCGAGCATTATATTTATATATATTCCAGTATAATGCTCCGATTCTTCTCTGGTAATAGCCATAAGACACATATCACCAAACTTTGTATCTATCGTTAAATCTCTAAAAAGGCGGTCTGAAGACTGATTAGCTTTATCTGATGGATATATGTATACTATATTTCCATATGACCATCCATCAACTTCTATATCCTTAATATTTTCCTGAACTGATGAATATATATCTTCATATTCTTCGTCACTAATAAAGGCGGTCTTATATCCCACAATTGACGAACCCATATAGGCTTCCTGTACAAACCCTTTAATACTAAACTCTTTAGTCTGACCTAAAAATGAAATCTTTATCTTTTCTCCAACTTTAGTAGAGAACCTGCTCTTTAAGCCATATGGAAGGTATATCTCTCCTTTTTTTAGCTTAGCATCCGCGTAATCCTCAGTCCCTGGCATAATAAGTGAGGTCTCATCATTATTATATATAGGAACTGTATCTATCATTTTAGTTATAATATATCCATTTCCATCAGATTTATCACCAACACTTATATTCGTACCAACAAGGGATTCTACCTCTTCAAATGAAGCAACCTTATCATTTGATCTAAGTTTTTCTCTTAATTCATCAGTAAGATTTTCTCCTCGGAAGAAGCCCATGATAACACCTTTATCTTCAATCTCATAAGCCTTATCCTTAGCAGTCTCATAATTCTTTCTAACCCCAATCATTGTGATAATACTGACAACGATTAATAATGTGAGAAGCATAAAGCCAATCATTATGCCTTTTCTACTTCTTATACCCGCTTTTACTAGTGTAATAATCTCCATATGAATCACCTACCAATCCAGTGATTCAAGCCAGGCATTAACCTGCGCTTCACGAGCTTTCTTGTCCTGAACAACTTCACCGGCAGGATTCTTTTCTCCATATCGGCTAAGTTCAAGCTCTCCAACTATATTTCCATCTTCAAGATATAATATCCTGTTGCCACGAATAGCAGACTTAATATCATGAGTAACCATCACAATACTCTGACCACTTTCACTCAGTTCAGTAAGAAGATCTAGAACTTCCTTTGTATTTCTTCTATTAAGAGCACCTGTAGGTTCATCTGCAAATATAATAGCAGGATCGTTAATTACCGCTCTTGCTATAGCACATCTCTGCTGTTCACCGCCTGATACCCTGGAAGGGATATGTGACTTAACCTCAGATAGGCCCATTCGCTCAAGTAGTTCTTCTGCTTTCTTCTTTGTATCTGCAGCACTTCTTTCCTTATATAAATATCCCGTAACTGCTACATTTTCGAACAGAGAAAGGTTACTGACAAGATGCATCTGCTGAAATACAAAACCAAAATCTCTAGTTCTTATCTCACTCATCTTTTTTTCTTTTAAAGATGTTATGTTAACTACTCTTTCTTTTCCACTCTTTTCTTCAGGTCTTTTATATATAACGTCTCCCGCTGTTGCCTTATCCATACCCGAAAGAGCGTATAACAGTGTTGATTTTCCAGAACCAGAAGATCCCATTATAACTGTGAAGTCACCCTTATAGATGTCCATGCTGACATTCGTAAGAACTGATGTGATATCACCATTATTAGAAAATGATTTCTGAACATCCTTAGCTGATAGAATAATATCTTTCATTCTTCTCTCCTTAACGATTAATTTACCATAAACCTTTTTTCTGTTTATAGCACTGTTATACAACCCATTTCATTAAGAAGTCCTTAAGACCTCGCATTTATTCGAAACTTCTAACAGATTGTTTTTATTGTTTTTTGCCCCTATCTATAATATAATCATTTTATCTGCGACGCTAAATGTTAGCAATACCAAATTGAGCACATCTAGCGTCGTATCACTTATCAAAATTACGAAAGGTAAAGGTGCTAGCACATGAAATTCGGTTACTTTGATGACACAAAGAGAGAATATGTCATCACATCTCCAAGAACTCCTTATCCATGGATCAACTACCTTGGAACAGAGGGATTCTTCTCACTTATTTCCAACACAGCAGGAGGATATCATTTCTATAAGGATGCACGTCTTCGTAGAATAACACGTTATCGTTACAACAATATCCCTGTGGATATGGGTGGACGTTACTTCTATATTAATGATGAAGATACAGTATGGAATCCAGGATGGTCACCAGTTAAGACAGAGCTAGACTTCTATCAGTGCCGTCATGGTATGGGATATACAATAATCACTGGTAAGAAGAACGAGCTTAAAGCTGAAGTTACATTCTTCGTACCACAGGGTGAAAATGCAGAAATCCAGAAGGTAGTTCTTAGAAACGAAGGAACATCTCCAAAAAGCTTCACACTCTTCTCATTTCTTGAGTGGTGCCTGTGGAACGCTGAAGATGATTCAACAAACTTCCAGAGAAACTTCAATACTGGTGAGGTTGAGGTTGAAGGATCAACACTCTTCCATAAGACAGAGTACAAAGAGCGTCGTGATCACTTCGCATTCTACACAGTTAATGCTGATATCGACGGATATGATTGCGATAAAGAAAGCTTCATGGGACTTTACAACGGCTTTGATAGACCTGATGCAGTATTTGCTAACAAGTCAAATAACTCAAAGGCTGATGGATGGTCACCTATTGCTTCTCACTCACTTAAGATTACTCTTGCTCCAGGTGAAGAGAAGGTTCTCGTATTCATGCTTGGATATGTTGAAAATGGTGCAGACAAGTGGAATGCTGACGGCAGTATGAACAAATCTAAAGCATATGCAATGATTGAAAAGTACAACACACCTGAGAAGGTTGACGCAGCATTTGCAGAAAATGTAAAGATGTGGGACGATCTTCTATCTAAGTATACAGTTAAGACTCCAGATGAGAAGGTTGACCGTATGGTTAATATCTGGAATCAGTATCAGTGTATGGTTACATTTAATATGTCAAGAAGTGCTTCATACTTCGAGTCAGGTATCGGACGTGGTATGGGCTTCCGTGATTCTAACCAGGATCTTCTTGGATTCGTTCATCAGATTCCTGATAGAGCTCGTGAGAGAATCCTTGATCTGGCTGCTACACAGTTCGAAGATGGTGGATGCTTCCACCAGTATCAGCCACTTACAAAGAAGGGAAATGATACTCTCGGTGGTAACTTCTCAGACGATCCACTGTGGATGATCATGTCAACAGCTGCTTACATCAAGGAGACAGGTGATTACTCAATCCTCGATGAGCAGGTTCCATATAGAAATGATGAGTCACTCGCTCAGTCAATGATGCATCACTTAAAGCAGTCCTTCTACAAGGTTGCTAAGGAAGTTGGTCCTCACGGACTTCCACTTTCTATGAGAGCTGACTGGAATGACTGTCTAAACCTTTCATGCTGGTCAGATACACCAGGAGAAAGCTTCCAGACATATACATCACCTAAGTATGGCGACAAGGGATTCTCAGATACAGCTGAATCTATCTTCGTTGCTACACTCTTCACTTATGCCGGTCCTGATTATGTTGCACTTTGCAAGTATAAGGGCGACGAGGCTGAGGCTGCTGCAGCTCAGGCTGAAATCGATAAGATGAAGGAAACAATCAAGAAGTTTGGTTGGGACGGTGAATGGTTCATCAGAGCATACGACGATCTTGGGCGTAAGGTTGGTTCTAAGGAATGTGAAGAAGGTAAGATCTTCATCGAGCCACAGGGCTTCGGTATCATGTCTGATATTGGCAAGGAAGACGGATGGGCTGAGAAAGTTATCAATGCAGTTGAAGAAAGACTTGGCTGCAAGTATGGTCTTGTTCTTAACAACCCTGCATTTACAAAGTACTATATTGAGTATGGTGAGATTTCAACATACCCTGCTGGTTATAAAGAGAACGCTGGTGTATTCTGCCACAACAATGCATGGATGATCTGTGCTGCTGCTTATGCAGGACAGGGTAATAAAGCATTTGACTGGTATTCACGTATAGCTCCTGCATTCCTTGAGGATATCTCAGATCTTCATAGAACAGAGCCATATGTATATGCTCAGATGGTTGCTGGTAAGGATGCTGGACGTCAGGGTGAAGCTAAGAACTCATGGCTTACTGGTACAGCTGCTTGGAACTTTGTAGCTATCAGCCAGTATATCCTTGGTATCACACCTGATTGGAACGGACTTAAGGTTGATCCTTCTATTCCATCAGCTTGGGACGGCTTCAATGCTACTCGTCAGTTCCGTGGCGATACATACGAGATTGAGGTTAAGAATCCTAACCATGTTGAGAAGGGTGTTGCTTCACTTACAATCGACGGCAAGGCTGTAGAGGGATGTGTTATCCCATTTGTAGGTGATGGAGCATCACATAAGGTTGAGGTTGTTCTTGGTTAATAACATCACAAATTAAGTAATATAGCAAAAGAGTGTTTTCATTAATTTGAAAACACTCTTTTTTCTATATAAAGAACTCTGTTGTAAGCTTACGCTTTCCTTCTTCATCATTTAGTATAACTATTATTCTATCTTCTTCCCTATAAATATATGGACGTATAACATCTCCCAGAACCGACTGCATCTTTATCTCAGCTCTAAAATGTTTAACATCAATCTCTTCCGGAATAACTGACTTAGCAAGTGCTACATACTGTCCATTATTTACATGATGATTAGTATCCAGATTATCTGCTGTAACCACAATATCTGTTTCCTGCTTCATATCACTAATATCTGGAGTCTGAATCCTTCCCTTTAGTACAGTTCTTTCAGGATCTAACTCAACATATTCAGTAAGTTCAAACTCATCAAATCTTTCTTCGATAGGAGCAACTAGGCCATAGACCTCTATCTCTTTCTCTGGAACATTCTTTTCAGGAAGGCCTTTAGCTACATTTACATACGCCCATTCAGACATGGCATATACGAGAACCTCTCCTTCGGTGCCATCTTCATTAAGCTTCCTAATAGTAAAGCTTCTCTTACCCACGAAGTACTTAAATCCACATGCCCAAGTTGTTACCTTTATATGTTCGCAGTATTTAGGACGTCTCACCACGTGTATCTGCCAACCAGTAAGCATCCATGCTGTACCATGCTCTGCAAGCCATGGGAGGCCAATATCTCCATCCTCAGCTTCAAATGTACAGCAATCCTGAAAATAGTTTATTATCGATACAAGGCTCGCCTTCTTATCCTCAGCAAGCTCACTATATCTAACCCTTGTATTAAATGAATACATAATCTTCCTTTCTATATCTTACAAGTCAGTCATAGGATGAATATCCGCAAAAAAACGTGACAAATGGATGTATCCATTTGCCACGAGTTTTATATACTAATTCGTTATTACTCTTCTACACCAAGTTCCTTAAGGATACGGATAAGATCCTCTATAGTCTCTATCTCGGATTCTCTCTCAGTTGGCATCTCTATATTAAACTCATCCTCAAGTGCCATAACAAGATCATATAAATCAAGTGAGTCCAGAGCAAGATCATCCTTAAACGAGGTCTCTGGTGTAATATCCTGTGGCTGAACTGAAAGCTGATCCATCATTATCTCTACTAACTTATCAAATATCATAATCACTACTCCTACTCTGATACTCAATACCAATAATCAAATTGTTACTATATCAACTTACTACATAAGTTAAAATCAGTGACTGAGATAACTCAGTCACTGATAATTTACAATACACCATATGCCTTGTCAATACGTAAATATATAAACTAACTTTATTCGTAACGAAGTGCATCGATAGGTGATAATCTCGCCGCTCTTCTAGCAGGATATAATCCGAATACTATACCTACAAGAGTTGAGAATAAAAATGATATAACGATCATAAGTATAGGTGGTGAAACATTTACAGAAATAAATGAATACTCCTCTGACTTCGATACAATACCCTTTGCAACGATAGCAATTATTCCACCATTGAGAAGACCGAACAAGATTCCCAGAATACCACCTATGGCACATATAAGCACCGACTCAACCAGGAACTGAGCTTCGATAACCTTATTTTTAGCACCCAGTGCTTTTCTTATACCTATTTCTTTAGTACGCTCGATTACAGATACGAGCATGATATTCATAACACCTATACCACCAACCAGAAGAGAGATAGCAGCTATGATTGAGATAACTATAGTTATAACATCCATAACCTTACTTATAGTCTTAAGCTGTTCCTCCAGACTCTGGATATATATAAAGTAGTCCATATGGTCAGAATCTTTTTTGGATTCAAAATAGTTTGTTATGTTTTCTTTTAACTTTACTCCATCTACTCCAGGAGCACCGTTAATATATAAGACTTCATTTACTCTTTCATTTTCAGGTTTATCCAGAAGATCCCAAGCATATGATACCGGAATGATCATATCAGTAACCTTATTCTTATCAGAAACCTTTGCCTGACCAGTAAGTCTAGACTGCTTATCATTCTCCTTATATACACCAATGACATATGCCGAGACAACCATACCATCAGTAGTTTCAACTTCTATTCTTCTTCCTATTGGATTTGGATCATCATCAAGCGCATACTTTACAAAGTTATCAGATACTACGCATACTTTTCTGTTCTCAAAACTGTCCTGGAACTCTAGATCTCGTCCCATAGTAATTTCAGCTTTTTGAGTCTCACAATATCCTTCTGCGTATCCGTATAACGATACCGTCTTCTTATTATCATCAACAGGATTCTTATCATCACCATAGAAGTAGTTTGCGGGACCTACACTATATGAAAGAAGAACTGATGAAATCTGTCCCGCAAAATCCTGTTTAAAAGCATAACTATTTTCAAGATTAAAAGGATATGGGACATCCTCTTCTCCTTCACCATTATAAATCCACATAAAAGCAAGCTGATTAGTTGATGCCATATCCGAAAATGTTCCAGATATAGTTTCCTTTAATGAAGAACCAAGTGTTGATATAGTAATAACCGCACTAATACCAATGATAATACCAAGCATTGTTAGTATTGAACGCATCTTGTTAGATTTAATACAAGACCAGGCTAATCGGAGATTTTCATAAAATGACATTATGCTTCACCTCCTTTGTTCATACTGGTTTCAAGACTCATCTTATCTGCATTTGGATCCTTCTTACGAGCATCTCTTCTCATAGCAAAGAGTTCATTAACTGCATCCTTTACGATACAACCATCGCTGATTGTTATAACGCGCTGAGTTTCTGCAGCTAGCTCTTTACTATGTGTGATAAGAACTATTGTCTTATGCTGTTCATCGTGAAGTCTATGGAATATATCCATAATAAGATGTCCGGTCTTTGAATCAAGAGCTCCAGTAGGTTCGTCGGCCAAAATGATGGAAGGATCACAAGCAAGAGCTCTAGCTATGGCAACTCTCTGGTTCTGTCCACCAGATAACTCATTTGCCTTATGCTTATATCTCTCGCCCATACCTACCATCTCCAGGAGGTACATAGCCTTATCTCTTCTTTCGCCTCTTGACATACCAGAATACATAAGTGGCACTTCAACATTTTCCACTGCTGAGATTCTAGGAATCATATATGCACTCTGGAACACAAAGCCTATCTCTCTATTACGTATCTCACTCAGGCGATCATCATCCATAGTTGATATATCTTCGCCTGCTAGAAAATACTGTCCTGAGGTTGGTCTATCCAGCGCACCGATGATATTCATCATAGTTGATTTACCAGAACCTGATTCACCAACTAATGCAACGAACTCACCATCACACACTGTAAGATCTATATCATGAAGTATATGCAGCTCATTTTCCATACCTTCATAGTACTTCTTATTAATGTGCTGCATTTCTATAACTTTATTCATTGCAGTCACATCCTTTATTCTTCTTCTGTATCTTTTTCTTTTGTATCTTTTTCTTCTGTATCTTTTTCTTCTACTACACTTCCGTCCTTGGAATCTGCATCTTTTTCGTTGATAGCAATAATTGCACCTTCAGTTACAGTACTTGGATAAGATATAACAAGATCTCCTTCTTCAAGCTCACCGCCGGTAATCTGAGTATAATAGTCACCACTCATTCCCTTATCAACAAACTTCTTTTCAACCTGATACAAACCATTTCCCATATCGTTTGCAACAAATACATAATCACCCTCAGCACTACCGAGAATTGCTGTATATGCAACTGCATTAGTTGTCATCTCATTTCCAGTAGAGATACGAGCCTTCATCTTCATACCGATAAGCATATCAGTATAATCAGTTATAGTAAGTGTTGCAGTAAATGTATTATCGACAGCAGCACCTGCAGCACCTGCAGCACCTGCTGCACCACTACCTGCTCCTGCAGCCGAAACATTTGCTGTTGCAAAGTTATTAAGATTTGATACCTTACCAGTACCAGTTACATTTGTAAGTGTACTGCTAGTAAACTCTACTTCCATGCCTTCCTTAACATTGAAGTAATCTTTTTCCTTAATGTCAGCACTTAACTGAAGATTCTTATCATCCTGAATTGTCATAACAGCACCGTTACAAGGAACCCCCTCAACAGCACTAACGCTTGTTACAACACCATCGATTGGGGAAATGATAATAGTCTTACCCTTCATATCATAATATGAAGCAAGCTGACTAGCAGTTGCTGAATATGATGATGTATTACTGATTATAGTTGCATCAGCTGAATCCTTAGCAGATGTATATGCCTCAGCAGCAGTTTCTGCTGTATCGCTATATGCGCTAGTTGCCTGATCATATGCATACTGCTTTGCGTACCATGTAGTACTTGCAGTATCCAGAGCAGCCTTTGTTGACTTAACTTCAGCATTATTCTCTATCGCATCAGTACTTGTAGCTGTCTGTGCAGCCTTATATAATGCCGCATTATAATCTGCAAGCTTTTCATTATAATCTGTATCTGCATCCTCAAATGCTTTCTTAGCCTCACTAATAGACTTATTAGCTGATTCAAGACTTCTACTCTGCGTAGCTGATGCAGTACTTACTGTATGATTAGCTGTCTCAATCTGCTTAGCAGCAAGTCTATCTGCATCAGATGCCTGAGCTTCAAGATCAGCTATCTTAGTATCAATCTCTGTTTCATCTATTACACAGACAACATCACCCTTCTTTACGTGGTCGCCTACCTTAACCTTTACCTCTTTTACAGGATATGTAAGAGATGTATAAACATTTTCGACATTCTGGCTCTCAACAGAACCAATAACATCGATATATGTGGACATATCCTTTTCTCCATATGCCTCAACTACAGTAGCATCATTTGCTAACGTATCCTGTGCAGTTTTTACAGCATTCTTAACTTTAAAGAACCCGAATATACCAAGACCAAGAACTACTACGCCAACAGAAAGTCCTATAATAAGACCTTTCTTGCCTTTTTTCTTACCGGTCTTTTTTCCATACTTTTCATTCCAGTTTACCTTCTTTGGGGTTTCCTCTGAGGTTTGATTAGTTGTCTCTTGGATGTTGTTTTCCATAATACTTAAACCTTTCCTTCATATAATATATTGTTACTTTAACTTTAAAACCTTGTAAATATTACCATATCTTGTGTAAACATTCTATAATCTAAACATAAAAAAATCCTTAAGATTACCTTAAGTAATTATTTGGAATTATTATCGCTATAGTAAAATATTAGCAGAAATGACTATTTTATCGATGTTGGTTATACTATGTCCCTGAATTACAAGTTTCCTTGGAATATCATATTTTTCATCATTTATAACCTGAATATCATAGTAATCTACCAGTCCCTTCATCATAAGAGCTTCTATCATGCTGTCATAATAGTTCTTAATCTCGCTCATTTCAGGGGACATATATATATAATCTGTAGGTTGATTTATAAATCTTTCAGGAACTGTACGAACCTTTATCAGCTCAGATCTATCACGTGTTCTTCCTAATCTTCTCTTGTATAGATATGTTTCTTCAAAATCCCATGGACTGTAACTTCCGAACAGAGGATGCACACTAACCAGCACTCCACCCCTTATGATCCAGCAAACTATAACTCCTGATGTTTCCTTTGTATAATGATCAGGATACTTATTCTCTAGACCATCAATCTTTGCAGTAACTAGATATCCATTTTCTTCTTCTGATATAGGTTTAAATATCTCTAATTCAAAAGGAGAAAGACCTCCCATAATAGCTTCCGCTGAAACATCTTGTCCCGGAAGTATCTCACTGCCGATTCTCTCACAGAGTTCTTTTGTTATACGCTCGGCATCTGGGTCAAATGAATCGCAAATTGCTTTAAGATATGTATCACTCACTCCATCCTTAATAATAATCTTAAGATCAGCGTTATATACATTTGAATGAAGAACTCCTTTGTCAATACTTCTACTACTCCGTCCTTCACTGATAAAGAGAACCACATCCTTATATCTATCATCAAGAATCTTTTCAAATATGCGGTATCGTTCCCATGAAAAAGTTCTGCAATACATCACTCTGATATCCTCTTCAGGAGCAGAAACAACGTATCTGTAATAATCAAATAGATATCTATCTCTTGTAACATCCGCATTTATTCTCATAAGTGTATCTGGAGCTGGATGAGTAAACCTTAGATACTTCTCATCAGGATCTAATACATAATAGTCCAGGAAAAAATGAATCTCTTTTTTCACATCTGACCTTCGCAGATTCCCCTTCAGATACTGAAGAACAAAAACTGCAGGATCCGAATGCGAAACTACTGCATTATCAAAGAAATACTTATTTATCTCGCTGCTATTTTTACATTTCTTCTTAAAGGATTCGCTTACAAATCCTTTTCTCACAAGCCATGTAACAAGATAAGCAACCTCACCCACTGCGTATCTATCAATCAAGTAATTATCGTCACTCGTGAGCTGTTCGGGATTCTTATTATGTAGATATAGATATTCCTCTCTTGCTCTGGCACGTGCTCCCTCAACATCAAATCCATTAAACTCTATACGTCTTGGTGCAGCCTCAAACTTCGGTGGCTTATTATTTTTAGGATTAGTCTCTTTAACAGAATTAAATATATAGAAGAGAACCACCACTATACCTATAGCAATTCCAAAGAATGTATTAGGCACCGATCTTGAAACATCATCTTCTCGAATCAACATTCCCATGAGCGTCAAAAAGACTGCCACTTTCATCAAAAATCCAGTTAGAAGAACCGCTTTCATCTTTCTTCTGGTTCTGATCAGTCCTGCTATAGTAATCGCCAGAAACATCGCTACCGCTAGAAGACACCATACATCAATATCCTGTTCATGCAGGACCTTCGATATACCCTTTTCAGGTATAAGATAGAATATAAAGTAACATAAAAAAGCGACAAGAACTATACCCTCTGGAATCAAACAGATTCCAAGAAGGACATATCTTGCCACATCTAACTTACTAGTCTTTTCTTTTTTTGTTAATTTACTATTTGTCATTTTTCAGGAATATAATATAAACTATAGTTGCATTACTATATTACGGTTAATCCTCTTATAGAAGAATGTAGAAAGGAATAGTGACATTGCCTCTGCTATAGGAAAAGCCCACCATACATTCTGTACATTTCCTGTCTGAGCGAGTAACCAGGCAGCGGGAATCAGTGCCACAAGCTGTCTTCCTATCGATATAAGAAGCGAATACTTACTCTTTGAAAAAGCCTGGAACATAGAACCCATTACTATGCAGAGTGCTGCTATAGGAAATGATAAGCTTATAATCCTAAGTGCTGGAATACCAAGAGTTATCATATAATCTGATGGTTTGAATAATAGTAGAAGGCGCTTAGGTACAGCCCAGAAAACAATGGTTCCAACTATCATAATAGATAATGCAAGTACCATAGCAAATCTTATAGCTTCACGGATTCTATCCTTGCTTCTTGAACCAAAGTTATATGCAAGAACAGGAATAAGTCCATTATTTAGTCCGAAAACAGGCATAAAGATAAAGCTCTGAAGCTTAAAATATATACCAAATACAGCAACTGCAGTTGTTGAAAAACCAACAAGTATCTTATTCATACTATATGACATTACAGAACCTATAGCCATCATAAGAATAGATGGAATACCTACTGCATATATCTTCTCGATTGTTTTCCAGGACGGTTTAAACATCTTCTTTAAAGTAATCTTAATATCAGTATTGTACTTCTTATTAAGTATAAGACCAACTATAGCAGCAACTGACTGTCCTAGTACTGTTGCATAGGCTGCACCCATAACTCCCATAGCAGGTACACCAAAGTATCCAAAGATAAATATAGGGTCAAATATTATATTGATCACCGCTCCAGTTATCTGAGATATCATACTAAGCTGTGTACGTCCCGTAGACTGAAGTAGTCTCTCAAATGTCATCTGGAAGAATACTCCAAGCGAAAGCGTACAACAGGTATACAGATAACCTGAGCCCATATTTATAATATTTTGATTATCTGTCTGTGATCTGATAAATGGTTCAGCCACAAAGAGTCCGACTGCAATAAAAACTATAAAACTAAGAAGCGTGAGTAACAGACCAT